>Ga0126384_10001318_pt1 | contig 14680 bp, 9 predicted proteins | sample PanSoiMetPlot_36_FD_92543 | JGI IMG/M metagenome (GOLD analysis project Ga0126384, IMG submission 92543) | Tropical forest soil microbial communities from Panama - MetaG Plot_36 | ecosystem: Environmental > Terrestrial > Soil > Tropical forest > Bulk soil | place: Panama | collected 2016-02-17 | reverse complement strand
CGGCGACGAGTTGGCGCTGCGGCGCCAGCAGCTGCCGTGGGTTCGGATCGACAAGGACTACAGATTCGAGACCGACGAAGGGAAGGCTTCGCTGGCAGACCTCTTCCGAGGGCGCTCGCAACTCCTCGTCTACCACTTCATGTTCGGCCCCGACTACACGGTGGGGGGGTGCGCGACCTGCTCGAGCATCGCGGACGGCTTCAATGGCTTCGCCATCCACCTGGCGCACCACGACGTGATGCTGATGGCGATATCGCGGGCCCCGTTCGCGAAGATCCAGGCGTACAAGCGGCGGATGGGGTGGACCTTCCCATGGGCGTCGGCGTTCGGCACTGACTTCAACACTGACTTCAACGTCTCTTTCACCGAGGAGCAACAACGCAAGGGTATCGAATACAACTACCGACGTGAGCCGGCAGCCGACTACCGCGCGCTCGAGGGACGGCAGACCGGGCAGTGGCGCGGGACTGCAGAGAAACGCAGCGAGGGGCCTGTCGCCGAGAACGCGGCGATGGCCGGAACGGACGAGGCTACGTACACCCGCGAACGACCCGGGATGAGCGCATTCGCGCTCGAGGACGGCGTGGTCTACCACACCTATTCCACTTATGCGCGCGGACTGGACGGTCTCTGGGGCATGTACCAGTGGCTCGATCGCGCGCCACTTGGACGCAACGAGAGCGGAATGTGGTGGCGGCGCCACGACGAGTACGAAAAGCTGGAAGCCACGTCGTGAGTGTCGTTGGTACGGCCGCCGCACCCGGGAGCTCGCGAGCCATCCTTTCCGGGCAAGCCTCGGAACGAATGTTCCTCGCCACCTCGGCTCTGCTCTTCGCCGGCAGCGCGGCAGCGACCATCCTCTGGTGCGCATCGATGTCAGCGACGAGTGATATGCCGATGCCTGGCGGCTGGACGATGTCGATGGCGTGGATGCGGATGCCGGGACAGACGTGGCCCGGCGCCGCGGCGTCGTTCCTCGGCATGTGGGTCGTAATGATGGTAGCGATGATGCTCCCGTCGTTGATCCCAATGCTTTTGCGCTATCGCCAGGCAGTCAGCGCAACCGGTGAGAGCCGCTTGGGTCGGCTGACCGCATTGGTAGGTGCCGGATACTTCTCCGTGTGGACCGCATTCGGAATGGCCGTCTTTCCGCTAGGCGCCGCGCTGGCGACGATCGAGATGCAACAAGCGGGGCTGGCGCGGGTCGTTCCAATCGCGGTCGGAGTTGTGGTCCTGACCGCCGGCATGGTCCAGCTTACCGCGTGGAAGACACATCACCTTGCATGCTGCCAAGCGCCAGCCATGCGCGGCAGTGTTTTACCGTCGGACGTCGGCACGGCGTGGCGACACGGCCTGCGTCTCGGCCTCCACTGCATCTATTGCTGCGCCAGCCTGATGGCGATCCTGTTGGTCGTCGGGGTCATGGACCTGCGCGCAATGGCTGTCGTGACCGCAGCGATCACCGTCGAACGTCTCGCACCAGACGAGCGCGTCGCGCGAGCCATCGGGGCCGTTGTCGTCTTGACAGGGTTATTCGTGATCGCGCGAGCCACCGGGCTCGGGTGACCCACGTCCCCAACGCCAAGAAAAAAAGGGCTAGACCGAATCGATCTAACCCTTTGTTTGACTGGCGCGCCCGGCAGGATTTGAACCCACGACCCCCTGGTTCGTAGCCAGGTACTCTAATCCAACTGAGCTACGGGCGCTTAAATTGTAATTATAGCAGGCGCTGGCCGGCCGCCTTGACCCGCGAGGTTGCGCCGAAATCTGGGGAAACCACAAGGTTTGCGCTGCGGCCGGAGCTTTTTCCCCAAAAGTCCAAGAGACCTCCCGACGGCACTTCCGGCCCGAACGGAGCGGCATTTCTCCGGTGGCCGATCTTTCATCTCCAGGGAAATCAGGGGCTTAAGTCAATGGCATGTGACTTGCTCGACCAGGAGAGAAGGTGCTTGTCGTCAACTACTTGCGTGGGATTGGGGGTACACAATGGTTTCGACGTGGTGGCTGATTGCGACGTTTCTTGCGGGTGGCTACGCTGGCTTTGTGCTGTTCGCGATGCTCAGCGTTTCAAAGGACACGGCCGACGACACTCAGAGCCTGATCACGCATCGCAAAGGCGGGCCGAGAACCGTCGCCAAGGGCGTTTAATCCGCGCTCTGCTCCTTAGGACCCGCCCGACATCGTCGGGACGGGTTCGTCGCTGTGCAATGCTGAGCCCGCGCCGGTACATACACCCGGTCGCGACTGCATTGCTGTTGGTTAGCTAACGCCCGACCCGGCGAACCAGATTCGCGAGCATCTCGTAGATGGCGTTGTAGCTCGCCTGCAATCCTCCCAGGCTCGGTACGTAGTCCAGCGCCACGGTCGGTCCCTCCGAAGGAATGCCCGTTGCAGCTGGCACGGTCGCGATACCAGCGGCGGCGAATTCGGCCTGGGCGCGCGGCATATCGAAAGCGTGCGCAACAAGAACCACGCGCTCGATCCCGGCAGCGCGCAGAATCTCAGCGGAACGGAGCGCATTCTCATGCGTGTCGCGCGACCGGGCCTCCACCCAACGCACCGCGATTCCATATTCATCCTGCAATGACTGCTGCATCAGCCGCGCCTCTGCTTCGCCTCCTGAGACAGATCCGCCAGAAACAAGGATGGGCAAGCCAGTGAGGCGCGCCACTCGCGCGCCATAGCGGACGCGATCGAGCGTCAAACGGCCCAGCGTTTCGCCTCCGTACTCGGCGCCTTGCCGCTTGCCCCCGCCGATGATCACGATCGCCTTCGCGCCGTCGGCGCGCTCGGCGGTGAAAACTGGCGGGTTATCGATCGAGAGAAGCAGCAGATCGGAGACAACGGGGATCGACAACAGGGTCAACGACACCACGCCCGCCCACGCAAGACCGATCCCCGTGCGGGGAAAGCGCCGGCGCAGAGCAAGCCCCAGCATCGCGAGCAGTAGGAATGCGGTCGGCGGCAGTACCAGCGTCTTGATGAACGACTTGATCCATATAGGGTCCACTTGCAATGCCGCGAGGCCAGCCAGGAGCACCGCGCCTTCCGTCATTCCGCGCCGTGCACACGTCGCGCGTCATCGGTGCTCTGCGCTGTGAGTGCCGCACGCGCCTCGTACCACGGCAGTGCTTCGCGAAGACCCGCGCGGACATCGTGCGTCGGCTCGTAGCCGAGCGAGCTGCGGGCCCTTGAGATGTCTGCCTGCGAATGCCGCACGTCTCCTGCCCGGAAGTCTGCGTGCTTCGGCGATGCGATTTCCAGCTGTGGATGCCGCGCCTTGAGCAGCTCGCGGAGCATCGAATAGAGCTCGTTCAGAGTGGTGCGGCTGCCGACTGCTACGTTGTAGATCTGCCCGCTAACGGTAGCTTCGGCTGCGGTCGCGGCCAGCAGATTCGCCTGCACTATGTTGGCAACGTAGCAAAAATCGCGGCTCGTCTCGCCATCTCCGTAGATCGTGATCGGCGCGCCGCTCAGCATGCTAGCGACCCACCGAGGTATCACAGCGGCGTAAGCTCCTTCCGGATCCTGTCGGGAGCCGAAGACGTTGAAATACCTCAGGCCGACGGTTGCCATTCCGTAGCAGCGTGCGAACACTTGGGCATAGAGCTCGTTGAGGTACTTGGTGACGGCGTAAGGCGAAAGCGGGTTACCGATCGCGTCCTCCACTTTCGGCAGTCCCGGATGGTCGCCGTAGGTCGAGCTCGATCCGGCGTAGATGAAGCGCTTTACCCGCGCGTCTCTCGCAGCCACCAGCATGTTCGCGAATCCAGTAGCGTTGGCGGCGTGCGTTCTGAGCGGGTCCTCGATCGAGCGCGGGACCGATCCTAGCGCTGCCTCATGCAGCACGATGTCTATGGTCTTGCAAGCGCGTCTACACGCATCGATGTCAGCAATATCGGCTTCGTGAAACGTGTGCCTGCGCCAGGCTTCCTCGCCTAGTTCGTGGCGCACGACGTCGAGATTGCTGCGGTACCCCGTAGCGAAATTGTCGATGCTCACCACGGTCTGCTCGAGCTTTAGCAGGGCCTCGAGCAAATGCGAACCGATGAATCCGGCGCTCCCGGTGACGAGCCAGCGCATTGGCCGGGATCGCAATTCGGCGCAGGTCGCGGCGAGGGCGTCGGATGCGGCGCCGCTCGTCGCCATCATAGCCTCCAGACGTTAATGCCGCGGGCGCGAAACTTAGCAGCGTCGGCCTGACACTTCACGTCCACATAGAGTCCGCCTGGCTCGAGCTTTGCGACGTAGTCGTCCACTGGGCGTCGCTTGAACTCTCGGTGCGCGACGGCAGCGACGATTGCTCGGGAGCGCGGTAACGCTTCCCACGGTTCCAACTGCACGTCATATTCGTGACGCGCTTCGGAGGGGTCGGCTACCGGATCGTGGACGTGCACCTGTATCCCGTATGTCGCGAGCTCGTGCACGACGTCGATGACGCGCGAATTGCGAATATCGGGCACGTCCTCCTTGAAGGTCAGCCCCAGCACGATGACATGCGCACCCTTCACAGGTGAACCGGCCTCAATCAGCTGCTTGACCGTCTGTTCGGCCACGAACTTGCCCATGCCATCGTTGATGCGGCGGCCCGCAAGGATCACTTGCGGGTGATAACCGAGCCGGTCTGCCTTATGCGTCAAGTAGTACGGATCGACGCCGATGCAGTGTCCGCCGACAAGCCCCGGCCGAAAGGAAAGGAAGTTCCATTTCGTTCCGGCAGCCTCGAGCACTTCCATCGTATCGATGCCGATCTTGTGGAAAATGAGCGCGAGCTCGTTCATCAGCGCGATGTTGAGGTCGCGTTGCGTGTTCTCGATCACCTTCGCGGCCTCGGCGACCTTGATGCTGCTCGCTCGATGGACACCCGCAGGAACGATCGTCGAATAGATGGCTGCGACGCGTTCCAGCGTCTCTGGTGTGTCTGCAGAGACAACCTTGACGATACGCGGTAGCGTGTGCTCCTTGTCGCCCGGATTGATCCGCTCAGGCGAATAGCCGACAAAGAAATCCCGCTGCCACTTCATTCCCGAGCATCTTTCGATGACGGGAACGCAGATTTCCTCGGTGGCACCAGGATAGACCGTCGACTCGAACACGACGATCGCGCCGCGCTTGAGATTCTTCCCGACCGATTCACTGGCACCCAGAAGCGGTCCGAAGTCGGGTTGATGAGCGTCGTCGATCGGCGTCGGAACCGCGACGACGATGAAGTCGGCGTTGCGCAGCTCCGCGGGGTCGACCGTGCAGCGCAGTCCCTTCGCCGCCGCGAGGTCGGCGGTGCTCACCTCCCCTGTCGGGTCGACGCCTTTCGAGTACGCCGCGACTTTCGACGACGAGAGATCGAAGCCGATCGTCGGGTGCCGCTTGCCGAATTCGACGGCGAGAGGCAACCCGACGTAGCCCAGTCCGACTACGGCGATCGTGCTCAAAGCCCGCTCAGCAGCTTTTCCGCGTCGGCACGGAACGGTGACGCGTTGTCAAGTCGCTTGAGCGGTTCGAGCGTTTCTTTTGCTGCCGCTTTGTCGCCCGTTTTCAGCAGTGCCTTCCCGAGGTGAAGCCGGATCTCTGCGTTACCCGGCGCCAGGTTGGAGGCGGCGCGAAGCAGCTCGACGCCCTTCGCTGTTTGTCCATTTTGAACCAGCGCCCAGCCATATGTGTCGACGACATTGGCATTGAACGGCGCCTGCCTGTAGGCCCGCTCGGCGAGCTGAGACGCTGTCGAATCGCCCGATTCGGCCAGGACCCAGGCCAGATTGTTCAGAACCAAGGCGTTGTCGGGATCGATCTTCAGCGCCGCCTGATAGTGCGCGATGGCATCTCGATAATCTTTTTTGATCTGACTTTGCTCGGCGAGAAATATATGCATCGACGTGTCTTTGGGATGCTGCTTCATCCATTGCGCCATCGATGCATTCGCCTGCGACGTCATCCCGGCATTCAGCAGACATTCGTATCGCCGCGCCTGAAGCAGCGGAATTGCCTGACGCGTAAGGCCGTTGTTGAAAGCGGTTGCGGCATCGGTCCATTTCTTCTGCGCTGCGAGCACCTCGCCTTCGAGCGCGAAGCCCAGTGCACGGTCTGGCCGCTCTTTCTGTAGCCTGCGTGCCTCGGAGATCGCCTCTTCCGGACGCCCGCTGATGTAGTAGGTCTTGGCCAGTGCGATCCACGCCTGGGTCTGGTCCGGCGCGCTCGCTACGATGCCGCGCAGCGTGGCAATCGCGCCGTCATAATCTTTCGCGGCCGCTTGCGCGTCGGCAAGCCGCAGCGCCGCTTGCTGATTCTGCGGCTGAAGCTGCACCAGTCGCTTGAAGGTTTCGATCGCCTTAGTCGTCTCGCCGGCTGCACGTTGCACCGCGCCGAGCGTCTCTAGGACTGTAGGATCGTTGGGAAAAGCAGTCTGTGCTGCCTGTGCTGCGGTGAGCGCCGACTTGTAGTCGCGAATGTTTGTGTAGTAGCCGACCAGCGCGAGCCGCGACCGCGACGATGCGGGAGCGGCCGCAATCGCCCGCTCGAGCGCCGCCTTGACTTCTTCCGGCGGACGATTGGTCAGAGCAAGCACTTCGGCAAGCGCGAGGAGCAAGGTCTCGTTCTTCGGATCCTTTGCCAGCAGCTCCTCGTAGCGACGGCGCGCATCCTCGGGTTTCTGCTCCTGGATATCGAGCAACGCCAGATTCCTCGCCGCAGGCAGATACCCTGGCTGCACTTCCAAAGCTTTCTCGAAGCTGGCACGTGCCTTCGCAGTGTCGCGCATGCCAGCGTACGCAGCGCCCTTGATGTTGTAGGTCAGCGGATTCTTGGGCTGCTTCTTCTCTAGCTCCGCCACTGCAGCGAGTGCCTTGTCGAACTCTCCCCGCTGGAGGTGTGCGCTGATCAGAGCGAGATCCGCCTGGTACTGCGTCGGGTCCGATGCGGACAGCGATTCGAGATCGACGAACGCCTGGCCAGTATCGCCCGCGGCGAGCCGAACCTCGGCAAGTCGAACCTTCGTGGCAGTATTTCCGCTCTTATCGAGAGCGGTGGCGCGTCCGTAGTATTCGGCAGCGCGTTGTGCATTGCCGGAGGCGAGGTACGCTTCCCCGGCCGCTCTCAGGAGGGCAGGATCGTCCGGTGTCCGCCTGAGTGCGGATTCGAGACTGTCGATGGCCTGCGCCGATCGACCTGTGCGCAAATAAACTGACGAGAGAGCCAATATTGCACGTGTTTGATTGGGTTGTTGGGCAGCGACTTTCCGCAGCGACTCCTCCGCACCGGCATACGACCCGAGGCTCATGTCGATCATGCCGGAGAGGAAAAGCGCCTGCGGATTGTCGGGCAGCGTGGCAAGCACCTGCTGAATGGCTTCGCGGGCGTGCGCAGCGTCCCCCCGTGCATAGGAGACCAATGCGTCAGCGTACAGCGTGCGGAACTCCGACGGCGAAACCTTCTTCATCGCCGCGACTTGTGCGACCGCCTGGTCCGACTGCCCGGCTTCGACCAGCAACGACACCAGCGTGAACCTTGCATTCATCGCCGAGGGGTTGGCGTCGACCGCATGCTGCAACGTCGCGATCGCCTCTGCCCGCTGTCCTTTGGTGTTCTGCAGTTGGGCTTTCAAGACCAACGCCTCGCTGTTGCCCGGTGAGGCTGCAAGCACGGCGTCGACCAGGCTGAGCGCTTTGTCCAGATCTCTGGAAAGCGCCACGATCTGCGCCTGAACGGTCAGTGCGTGAGCGTCGGTCGGCGATGCGGCGAGGGCCGCGGTGATCGCCTCGTTGGCTTTCTTCGGCTCGCCGAGGGCAAGATATGCGCTGGCCACGGCGGACTTCAGTACTGCCTGAGCAGTCGGAGTCTTGAGGTCGCGGTCACCGAGCTCGGTAACGAGCTTCCTGAAAGCACTTTGCCCGAGAAGCGAGCGGGCGAGAAGCGGATACACCTCTTCAGGGGGATATTTGAGGTCGAGGGCTTTGCGAAGCTCGGTCTCTGCGGCGATCGGCCTACCGCTGTCGAGGAATGTCTTCCCGAGCAGGAACCGGGCCTCTGCATTGTCGGGTGCAGTCTGCAACGCGCTCTTGAGCTGAATGACGGCCGATTCGTATTCGTTCTTCGCGAGATACGAATTAGCCGAAGCGATCAAGGCGGCCGGATCGCCCTTGCCGCACCCGGCCAGGATGATCGTGGTGAGCACAGTCGCGACGGCAAAGGTTAAGCGACGAGTGGTCATATCTTTGCGTGTTCCGAATGTGGATGGACGAGTGTCGCTAGGTTTACTTTAGTCCGCAGCGATGCATGAGATCGTACAGCGTGGGACGGCTCACCCCGAGCAGCTCCGCTGCCTTGCTGAGGTTGCCGTTGACCCGCCCGAGGACCCGTAGGACAGCGTTCTTTTCGGCTTCCTCGCGCACGTGACGCAGATTCAAAAATTCCGGCTCAACATCGGGCGCGGTCAGACCTAGATCGGATGCTCGGATCGCCAATCCGTCGGCCATAATCACGGCCCGCTTTATGACGTTCTCGAGCTCGCGCACGTTCCCGGGCCAGGGATGCAACTCGATCGCGTCGATCGCGTCGGGAAGCAGTGTCATCCCGCCGCGCCGCTGCTCAGCAGCGAAGCGGTGCACGAAGCTGTGCGCCAGTAGCGCAGCATCGCCGGTGCGTGCGCGCAGCGGTGGGATATCGATGACGATCTCGGCGACACGATAGTAGAGGTCTTCGCGGAACCGTTTTGCGGCGACGTGGTCTTTGAGACTCTGGTGCGTTGCACAGACCACGCGCACATCGACCGGAATCTCTTCTCGGCCGCCGACCCGCTCGATTACCCGTTCCTGGAGGAAGCGCAACAGCTTGGCTTGCAACGCCAACGGGAGGTCGCCTACCTCGTCGAGAAACAAGGTGCCGCCACTCGCCGTCTCGAACTTCCCGAGCGTGCGTTTGGCGGCGCCAGTGTAGGCGCCTCGCTCATAGCCGAACAATTCGGTCTCGAGGAGCGTTTCCGGGATGGCGGCGCAGTTGATGGCGACGAATCGGCCCTCACGCCGCGGCGAGAGGTCGTGCAGCGCACGCGCCACCAGCTCCTTGCCGGTTCCCGATTCGCCGTAGATCAGGACCGTTGCAGATGCGGGCGCGACCTTCTCGATGGTTCGGCAGATACGCAGCATGTCTGGGTCGCGCGTGATCACGCCCGACATCCCGGGCGAGGTCTGCACGCTTTGGAGGCGCCGGTTTTCCTCCTGCAGTTCGTGGACGCGAAACGCCCTGTCGATCGTCCAGGTGAGGATCTCGGGCTCGAACGGCTTGGTGCAGAAATCATGCGCCCCCAGAGCGATCGTCTTGACCGCGTTGGCCCGATCGTTCTGTCCCGTAAGCACGATGACCTTCGTATCCGGAGCGAGGGCATGAATCTCTTCGAGCAGCTGCAGCCCCTCGCTGGGATCATCGGGATTCGGCGGTAAGCCGAGGTCCATCGTTACGACCGCGGGCTCGCACCGACGTAGCTGCGCAATCGCCGATTCCCGGTCCGTCGCGACCACTGTCTCGTATTGGTCGAAGGCCCAGCGCATCTGCTTCTGAAGCTCCGGGTCGTCCTCGACGATGAGCAGCGCCTTGCGTGTCTCGGTCATGCCGCTCCCCTGACGGGGGTCGCTTCCTCGGCCCTTGTTTCGCCTCTCGGCAGGAGCACCCGGACGCGAGTGCCGCGCTCTGGCTCGCTGTCGAAGAGTATCTGTCCGCCGAGGCCGGCAATGTACTGCGAACTCTCGTAGACGCCGATACCCATACCCTCAGGCTTGGTCGTTTCGAAGGGCTTGAACAACCGCCCGCGCACGAACTCCGGGCTCATGCCGATCCCCGTGTCCGCGACCTCGAGCACCGCGAAGTTGCCGTCGCGCTGCAATCGCACCGAGACTCTTCCGCCCTGCTCTGTCGCATCGATGGCATTCTGGACCAGGTGTCCGATCACGTGCTCAAGACGGTCTTCATGGCCGACCGTCACCACGCCCTTGGCGAGTTCCAGAGACACGGGAACGTCAGTGGTCGATTTGGCGGCACAGACTCTCCGCACGACAGGCTCCAGGTCGATCGGTCGTGCATTTTCCACTGGCGTCGTGCCCGCGCGCAACTGCAGCATCAGCTTGTTCATTCGGTCGACGACATGCTCGACCGTGGTAAGCATATCGCGTTGAAATTCGGGATTCCCCTGATGGCGCTCGGCATTGCGCAGCATCAGGGAAAGCTGGGCAACAAGGTTCTTCAAGTCGTGCACGACAAAAGCGGACATCCGGTTGAACGCGTCGAACTTGCGCGCCTCCAGCAGCGCCTCGGTTGCCTCCAGCTGCCCGAGATAGCTTGCGGCCTGTCGGCTGGCGGTCTTGAGAAGGTCCCGGACCTCCCAATCAACGTCGATGGCAGTCCGCGGGGCCGCGAGCACGACGAACCCCAGGATCTCCGCGCCCGACGGGAGAGGGACGATCAGCCACGGGTCTCGAATCGCCGCGACCCAGGCCGGAATCTTCAGATCGGGGTATTGCGTTGGATTCAACGAGGCCTCGCTCAGGCTGACGACCCATCCCGTACGGGCGAGGAACACGCCGAGCGAGCCGCCGGTCGGCTCGATCGCGTCCGCGGCAGCCATGTTCCAGCGTGCTTCGGGGCGAAAGCTGCCGTGGCCGTCTCGGAGCCATAGCATGCCCGCAGGGCTTTCGACGAGGTCGGCGAGCGCGACGATGACGCGCTCCTGCAGCGCTTGCCCGGAGCTTTCGGTCGAGAGCGTACGCGTAAACCGCAGCCACTCCTGCCTGTAGTCGTAGCGATAGGAGAAGAAGTGCTTGCTTATGAATACTTTCAGCTTCGAGCGTACCGTGCCCGAGGTTGCCACGATCGCGAACGCAAGCGATGCGGCAAAGAGCAGCTCGATCTGCAAGGTGCGGCCCCAATCGCCACCCAGATAGCGCACGACATACCCCGCGGCTGCGACGGCCAGAAGGAAGGCAGCGGATACAAGGAGTGCGGTGGATTGGAATACGACATCGCGCGAGACGTGCATCTCGACGGTCCACCGCGGATTGCGCGCGGTAGAAATGGCGATCAGTGGGACAACCAGCGCATTGGCGATGCCGCGGGGCGCCCAAAGCTCGAGATCCAGGCGGCCAAACAGCATCGCTTCGGCGTACAGCAGGAGGTCGTATCCGAACACTCCAACGAGTGCCACGCATAGCGGCTTGATGGCCCATCGTCCCTGAGGGTTCGTGCTGCTGATGAGCTGTTCGACCAGCATCAGTCCGAAGATCGCGAGGAACAGCCGCAGCCCGAACTCCATTCGCGGCCCTTGTATTCCGAGGAGCTCTGCCAGCGGTAGCTGGTTGCTAAGCGCGAAGCTTGCAATGAGACCGAGCACCACAAGCGCCACCGCCCATCCTGGAAAGGGAAGCCGCGTGCCCGCATTGCGGGTTGCCGCAAGCAGATTACCGACGAATGCAAACCAGAGTCCGTACCGAATCGTCTCCGCTGCACTCGCGGCCAGCCAGGTCGTCGGGGAGTCCGAAAAGGTGACCGTCATCTCGAGCGCGGTCCAGACTACCGTGGCAATGACCGCCAGGAGGAGCAGGGTCGCACGCAGGCTCCGCTGCCAGCCGAGCAAGATGCGGACGGCAAACACGCCGTAGCTCGCCGCGGCGAGGCCGTAGCTCCAAGCAGCGATGGTGGCGAGTGCGCGTCCGGTCACGGGAGAGACTCTAGCGCTGGTTCAACCTGGCCGAAAGCCCTGCCACTCCCCGTGCGGAGCGGCTCGGAGCTGTCTCGATGGCCGGCCGACGGATCGCTTGTGCGATCGCGCGGTGGCTAACGGGCGCCCTCGCCAAGAAGCACCACTCTCACCGTCTCGAGCAGGATGAGGATATCGAGAAGCAGCGAGTGGTTCTTGACGTAGAAGATGTCGTACTCGAGCTTCTTCACCGTGTCGTCGACGGACGAAACATACGAGTATCTGACCTGTGCCCAGCCGGTGATCCCCGGCTTGACGCTGTGCCGGATCGCGTAGAACGGAATCTTCTCCGACAGCATTGCGACGAACTCCGGCCGTTCCGGTCGCGGTCCGACGATGCTCATCTCGCCTCGTAGCACGTTGATCAGTTGCGGCAGCTCGTCGATCCGCGTGCGCCTTATGAAGCGGCCTACGCGCGTCACTCGAGTATCGCCGACGGTGGCCCAGGCCGCCTTTCCGTCACGCTCTGCGTCTCGCGTCATGCTTCGGAATTTGAGCAGGGTGAACCGCTTGCCCCGTCGACCCACGCGCTCTTGCCGGTAGATGATCGGACCGTCTCCTTCAGCTGCGATCAACAAAGCGGTAACCACCATGATCGGAAGAGCGGGTACCGCCAGAAGAAGCGTAACCACGATGTCGAGGAGTCTCTTGATGATGTTGCTCAGCCAGTTCTGCCGGTAGCCTTCGCCATAGATGAACCAGCTCGCCCTGATCATGTCCAGCGGGACATGCCCGTGGACCCTTTCGAAGAATCGCGCGAGATCGGTAACTTTGACGCCATTGAGGCGACAGGCGAGTAATTCGCGCAGCGGGAGCACGCCGCCGCGCTGCTGTCGAACGGCAACAACGATCTCGCGCACGCCAAGTCTCTTAACCGTTTGTGCGAGCGATTCGGTGCCTTGAAGGATCCGGCGCGGTGAAACGACGGTCTCCTCCGGCTTTTCGAGACTGTAGAAACCGACCAGCTGCACACCCGCGTCAACGTCGGCGAGAGAAGTTTCTACCGCTCTAGCCTCGGGGCCCGTCCCGAGCACCAGCAGCTGGTATGGAAAGAGACGGTCCACGAGGGGTAGAACAACGGCGTGTCGCAAGAGCATGAGGCCGGTCATTGCGAGCAACGCGGCGACGCCGATGTTCTGCTGGAAAAGTTCACCACCCGGAAGTGCATCGGCGATGATGTATGCAAGCACCGTGCCGACCGCGAATGCGACGCAAACACGGGTGAAATAAGTGCTGCGCGCTATCTTTTCCTTTCGACGATAAACCCCGAAGCCGATGTTGAAGGCGACGATGAGGATCGCGTATACGATCTCCGGCGTCGCCTCATGCCAATCGGGAATTGGTACGCGCTCTAGAACGAGGATCGCGAGGATACCCGCGATCGACAGCCAGAACAGCTCCGCGACCAGCTGTAGAAGAGTCGCGGCAGGAACACGCTGGCGGAGGAAACCGATCACTGCACCCGCTCCCCATATTGGCGTGACCTCCTCCGCGGGCGGCAATAGTCGCACACCCGATCACGCCGAAACGGCAGCTTACTTCGGCAACCGATGTTTAGCATACTCCCTTGGACGCGAAGTGCCCACATGCTTGTTGCAAGTTCGTTTTACCTCACCCTCGCGACATAGGTGTGACGCCGCGAAGCTCGAACCTTTCAACTGCCGAATTTACACAGCCGAGAATCAATGGTCTATGCGTCTGTGCGGTGCGTCCTGTTGACAACAGAGCACTATCCGGGCCCGTCGTCGCCAATCGACTCGACCTGTCGGGATCGCCGTTGTCCGGTTTTCGAGATCTGCCCTCGGAAAGCCGACCGACAAGAGCGCCTTGCCTTCGTACGATCCTACGCGGCCGCTGGCGGAGTCCTCGCGGCTTGGGCGACAGGCGGTAGGCGCTGGCTGCCAAACGTTGCGGTTTGAGTGCTACTGCTACGCGTTTCCTATAGAAGGACCGCACCAAAACCTTCGGCCACGCTGTTCTGATTTACGATATATGCAAGTCTTTGCATGTAGTTTTTTCACAGTCGACGACGGTATAGTGCTTATGCTGCGATCCGGCTTTCGACGGACAAGCAAAACGCGGCCACTCGACGCGGGAAGCGGGAATTGAGCGGGATTTGCGGCTGGTTCGGGGATGCGCGCGGCGATTCGCAAAGCGTTGTCGACGCCATGAAGCGTCGCTTCGTCTGGCGCGACAGTGACTCTCGCGCGACGATTGTCGGAAGCCGATTCGGCCTCGCCGCGGTCGGCCCACCGCGGACTGCTGCGGCGGCGCAATCGGGTCCAATCTGCGCTGCTATCCAGGGACATCCCCTCTGGCGCGATACCTCGGGTACGACCGTTGGCAGCGCCGCGGACCTCACGGCATTCTGCCTTCGCACCATAGAGGCGTACGTCGAGCACGGCAGCGACTTTCTGAAGGATCTTGGGGGCGACTTCGCGCTCGCCCTGGTCGATGACCGCGCCGGCAAGGTAGTGCTCGCGATCGATCGCATGGGCGTGCGAAGCCTCGTTTACGAGCAATCCTATGGAGCGCTCATCTTCGGGGCGACATCCGATGTGCTGATGGCGCATCCGCTCGCCAAGGGCACGATCAATCCGCAAGCGATCTATGACTACGTCTACTTTCACATGGTCCCGGCACCATTCACCGCGTTCCGGGAACACGCGCGCCTGCGTCCGGGCCATACGCTGCTGCTGGAGAATGACCGGCTCTCAACGCGGGCTTACTGGCAGATGAGCTTCGCCGAGCCGACGCGCGGAGAGATCAAGGACTTCAAGCCCGCCTTCCGCGCGGCATTGAACGCAGGCGTCGCTGAGTACGCCGACGCGCAACGCTGCGGGACGTTTCTCAGTGGAGGAACCGACAGCTCGACGGTCGCTGGTGTTCTTGGAGCGATAACAGGTGTTCCGGCACGAACCTATTCCATCGGCTTCGCGGCGGAGG
>Ga0126384_10001317_pt1 | contig 14685 bp, 20 predicted proteins | sample PanSoiMetPlot_36_FD_92543 | JGI IMG/M metagenome (GOLD analysis project Ga0126384, IMG submission 92543) | Tropical forest soil microbial communities from Panama - MetaG Plot_36 | ecosystem: Environmental > Terrestrial > Soil > Tropical forest > Bulk soil | place: Panama | collected 2016-02-17 | reverse complement strand
TGAGCAATGTCGTTGGGCTGGTCGCGGTACGGCTGCCGGCGATCAGGTTGCCGACGGAGACGAGATGCGTGCCGATGCGGCCGGTGAAGGGTGCCGTGATACGGCAATGCTCGAGATCGAACTTGGCGTCACGAATCTGAGCCTTCGCATCGTCCACGGCGGCCTGCCCGGTTCGCTGGTCGGCCGTGCGCTGATCGACGGTCTGTTCCGTTCCGAACGCTTTAGCGGCTAGTACCTGAGCACGATGGAGTTCGAGCCGAGCGTTCGCTGTCTCCAGCTGGGCATTGGCCTGCGCCAGCCTGATTTCGTAGGGGCGCGGATCGATGGTGAAGAGGAGGTCGCCTTGATGGACGATGTCCCCATCCTTGAAGTGTATTCCGGTAAGCGTGCCGCCGACCTGGGCGCGCAGCTCAAGTTGCTCGACCGCGGAAAATTGACCAAGGAAGCCCAGTCTGGAATCAACCCCGCGCTCGAGTGGTCCGCTCACCACGACTTGCGGAAGGGGCGCAGGTGCAGCAGAGGCGGCTGCGTCGCTCTGACGATACGAATAGGTCAGCCATGCAGTCGCGACGACCGCGATGGCTATCCCCACAACGACCCATAGTTTGGCCTGTGACCGTCGGTAGGCGCGCGACCATTGTTCTCCGGCTGACGACCGGTTGCCAGTTTCGTTCACGTTCTCACGAGCTCCACCTGCACGTGGCGCCAACTCCTTGGGCAACATCGTCCATCGCGTACAGCGATGGCATTTTTCGATAGCTCAACAACGCGCGACTATTCTCGAATCCCGCCGGGGGGGTTGACATATGCGCATACGCTCGTATGTAGGCGCATATGCACATTTGTCAATGAGGATGAAAGATGCCAACCATAACAGTGCCAGCACCAGAGGATTGCAACTGCTTCGCTGTCCGATCCGCCGCTCGGCACGTAACCCAGCTCTACGATCAGCTCCTGGCACCGGTCGGATTGCGGGTCACCCAGTTTTCTATCCTGGCGGAGCTCAGGCGCCGGGGTCCGCTGACGATCAATGCGCTTGCTGAGGACATGGTGATGGATCGCACGACGCTTGGGCGGAACATCCAGCCGCTGGAGAGGGACGGCCTGATCAGAATTGAACCGGCCCCATCCGACCGGCGAGCAAAGGAGCTTCACTTGACCAAAGTCGGCGAGAAACGGTTGGAAGCCGGCCTTAAGGTCTGGGCCAAGGCGCAAGCGCGCTTCGAAGCAAGCTTTGGGACCAAGCGGGCCGCCGAGCTGCGCATGCTGCTGCGGGCGGTCGTTGCCAGCCAATTCACGCCAACTGATCGAGACGCAAGGCAGTAAGACTGAAACTCAGTTCTATGGGATGAGGTTAAGCGTGGACATATAGGTGCATATACGCCTTTACTCGAGGTTGATCATGGACGCACTGACGAAATGGAGTGCACCGGTCGCCACCAAGGTAAAGCGGCGATTGACGTTCAAGCAGTTCGCCCTGCTTGCTTTGACCTGCGTTGCTGCAGTGTCAGGCTCCGGCTACGGCAGTAACGGCGAAGTCCAGCGCGATGCCAGCGCACGACGGTCTCCGGCCGCAGGATTATCATGGCCTTGAGAACCGACGGGCACCACCGATAAAGCTGGATGAAGAACAGGCGATCGCCGTTGGTGAACTGGACCCGGCCGCGCACCTTGCGCTGCAGCACAATCACCTGGCGTCTGAGCACGGCATTCTCTGCTTCAAGTCGACTCTTGGGCTTGAAGGGCGAGGCAACCAGGTTCAACAGGAAGAATATCAGCGCGATCATCGCGGCCGACGTTAGGCGATTCGGTCGCCCGATCAAACGGACGTGGTTTTCGGCACACACAAGAGGTCTACTGATTGAGGAGGGGACAGCTTTCGGCCCTCGCTCTGGGCAAGGTCGGTCTCGAGCTGCCTAGATCGAGGTTCGCTCATCTCCGCGAGAGACCGGTTGGCTCCAGGTCACCGTCGATGGCCGAGCGGCAAGCCAAGGTCGTGTGCCTTTTGCCGGAGCGCTCCCGCTGTGCGCTTCATGGCTCTTGCAATCTTCTTGACTGGCGACTTGCTTCAAGAGTGTGCCCTCAGCTCTCGGACATCCTCCCTGGACCAGGGTCGGCGTTTACTGCGCCGCGCTCGTTTGGTTGCCATCAAATCCCTCCCATCTACTTTGCGAATGTTGCTGCGTTGAAATTGTCACGGAATACAGTGCTCCGCAACTGCGGGCGGGTTCTCACCGCGGTGGGCGCGGAACACCTGCCGACCGGGGTTTAGTGGGAGGAGCCTCACGACGCCGGGCGCATTCGTCCTGGTACTCTTTCCAGTGACTTAGCACCCACCGCGCGGCGACGCGGCGCTTTTCATCTTCCGCGGTATTGAGCCAAGGATACAGCGTGAGCGCGCGCAGCATTTCGAGCAGGTCGCCGTGGCGGCGGCGGTTGACGCCTAAAATATCGGCCGCTTCCTGGGCGTTCATGGCTTTAGGCCCCTCTTCCCCGCATATTGTCCGCAGCCTCCACGAAATCGCCCCGCAACCGACAGCTTGCAATTTGTAATAGCCCATGTGTCGGGCACCGTCGCGTCGAGCATTTCATTGCGGTTGCTCGATGCTAGGCGGCGGTATTTGAGGCACAGGAGTCCAGATTGAGGCCACGCAGTGCTATAAAGGTCGATTATTATTTCAATCAAAACAATTGTCTTGTGTCGTTGGTCAACAACAATAAATTCATCCTCGACCAAAGAACGTAGAGGGGATGCAAATGCGCGCGTGCATGCTGGGAATCACCGTCGTGGTCACAATTGGCCTGATGTGGTCGGTCGCCGCGATGTCCAACTTGGTCCCTGTGGACGGCTCGGATTCGGCCGCGATAACGAGGCCTGCTGGGTAACTTACGGCGCAATCGCTAGGCAAACGTCTGATGCGCGCCTTAATGCTTCGGCTCAGCCGCCGACGCTTCGCCTCGGACCTCGCTACTCCGCATGACTTGTCGGCCTGAGGGGGAGCCTCGTCACGCATAGCAATGCCACGGTGGCGCCAGATACACCGATGTCTCAAATTGGTGTCCGCACGCCTCGCACGACCAGAGATACCGCACAATACGATCGTTCACATGCTCGATGCATTCTGGGGCTAGAAGTTTTCGGCCGCACTGCGCACAAGAGTTTGTCCGATAAAATTGTGCCTGAGTGGCGCTGCTGGGCAATTCAGCGTGGAGCGTCATAGCGATCCTCCCCCTTGGTTTGTCGGCGTCGAAACGCATGACGTAGCCGTTGGTTCCATTTGCATTCGATCAAATTTAGGCCTAGCCCCATGAGGCGGAGGTTGCTTTGCCCTGTGGGTTGCGGTCGACGCGGCGCGTCACCTCGGCAATACGGCGACGCCCAGCAAAGCCCGCGCTCTCCCGCAGCGCCGCCTTGCGGCCCAAAGGGAATCGAAACTGGAGTCAACTCGCACGTCGCCTATGTGATTTCAATTCCTCAAGGGCGAGGTCGATGACTACAGCCATCATTGAAGTCTTCTCGGAGCGTTGCTCGCGCGGCCAAACCAGCACGTATTGTCGGTCGATACGCGCGATGTGAAGGACGATTCTCTCTTGATGCCGGTCGTAAACTACGCACCATGGATCGCCTGCATCAGTGTGGCTGCACTCCAAGGACCAGTCTTCGGAAGCATCGCAGACCTGTTCCAAGCGGCGAATTTCGGCCCGTTCGTCGTGAGTCCAGTCCGTGCCGGGAAATGGAACAATGGCCATAAGTGTGGAACGTCCTGGGACGCGATTGGCTCTAGCGTTACGCCCGCTTGCGCTCCTGATGATGGGCCACCCGCACATTGGTGCGCATGCGGATACGATTGAGAATCCTCTCGCGCCGCTGACGTAAATCAGCGATCAGCCTGTCGATGTCCGCAATCTCGTTGATTTCAAACCGTGAGGCCCGCTCGTGCCACTTGGGGCGCGTATTCTGAACTTGATACGGTTTCATTCGTATGGGTTCCATCCTGCAGGATCGGCTTTTCATCAACGCCGTGAAGCGTGATCGGTTCGCGTCGGGGCCGCTAAAATCGCGTTCCACAGAAAAAGCCCCGCTGTGCAGCGGGGCGACGGCCGCCGCTGCTGAGCACCCCGCACACGAGAGGTGACGCCACATGATGGCGTGGATCGGGAAGTTTCCTTGTGGCGTCCGGCAAGTTCCTCGTGGCGTTCGCAATTACGCTACTGGCCGCGCTGGGGGCAATGATGGTCCACTACGGTTTGTTGGGATGGCAGGGCGGGCGGGGCGACGGCTTTACCTTTGGAATCGGCGTGTTTGGGCTTGTCGGTGCGTTCATGCTGTACCGGCTCTTTTTTTTGGCGTGCCAAGTAAAGGCGACGAGGCCCCCTGCGCTGAGTTGGATGATGGACTGAGGTGCGGCACTTGCCGCGCTTTCTGCGGCATTTCCCGCAGCGGGCCGGGACGGAAACAAACGATCCCCCACCCCCCAAGCTGATAGAGGGTGGTCGTTGGCTTGTCGCCAGAGGAGTTACGAGCGAAGCTCCTTGAGACAAGGGCGAAATTGATTGATGCTGGGATTGAGCCTGAACTGCTGGGACCACCGCCGAATATTGATTAGTTGGGGGGCATGTCCCAAGGAAAGCTGGCTCAAAATGGTCCGAACCGCTCTTTCGGCTGCTCTGATTCTGCTGAGCTTGCCCGCACAAGCTGAAACTCCAACAGAATGGATCGCGCTTGGTGCTCGCGTGCACGGTGCCTTCGGCGCATTCATTCCCATCGGCATCCGCATCGGCCTAGACGCCAAGGAGCGCATCAAAGCAGAGCCGCGCGGGCTTACCGTAACCTATTACACAGGTGAGAAGGCACCTTGTCCCTGCATCGCCGATGGCGTGATGCTGGCGACCAACGCAAGCCCGGGTCAGGGAACGCTTGTCATCGCGCCGGAGAAGGCCCCCGCCGGAATGCTTGCGGTTGTCGTCGTGCGCAACCGAAAAACTGGCGAGGGCTTCCGCTACACTGTCGCGGACACGTGGTTGCCGAAGGTCATCGAATGGAACAAGATCCTTGATCCTGCCGGACGCTTGGACGCCGCGATGATGGCAGAAGGATTATTCGAGATAGCTTCGGCACCGGCATCAAAGTAGGAGATAAGTGCTTCAGCTTTTCGCCGGATTACGGCTCTTGCGGCCAACAACACCCCGAAGGGTGCGACATTCCTTATCGTGCCGGTGCCAGCCGCTTATGTCGTGAGCGTAGTGGTGGTGACATCCATGAACTTGAAGTGACTTCGGCAAGTCCGGCAGGGGAGCCACTGGCACGGCCAGGGAGGCCGAAACCAATCCAAGGATAATTCCCGATGCCAGAATCGCAGCGCGCATTGTAATCTCCGTTCTTCTCGGAGCGGCACTACCCTCGAAAGGCCGCCCAAGCACCATCGGACTCCCATGCTCCTATCGCTCGCGGTTTCATATTCGCTTGTCGCGTGCGTACCAACACTACCGCGCGACTGCCAACAATGCACGCCCTTCGAGAAAACTCAGGGAGGGGACATGGGTTAGGATTAAGCGTTCATCCGTTGCGTGCCAAGAAGCTACGCGCCCTGCGCCGACTGCTGCGGGAGACGCCGGAGGGTCAGCGGGCGACCTACCTCTTTGTGTCGGAGCGAGTGGCACCGCTGTCTGTGGCCGGGTATCAGCGCATGGTCGCGCGAGCAGGGCGGGCCGCCGGCTTCCGATTTTTGGTCCACAGCCACATGCTGCGGCTACCACCGCCGCCGACCCGATCGGGGTTGGACTGTTCGACAGCCTGAGTCGGCCAAGTGGCAACGCCACCGGCGTAAACATCTACCTCAGTAATCTCGGAGCAAAGCGACTGGAACTGTCGCGCGAGTTAATCCCGAACGCCGCCGTCATCGGGATGCTCGTGAATCCGAATTTTCCGGATGCTGAAATCCAGTCGAATGATGTGAAGGAGGCCGCGCGTACGCTCGGGCAACAACTTCATGTCGTGAATGCCAACAGCGAAGGCGATTTCAACCGGGCGTTCGCGACGTTTATTGAACTGAAGGCCGATGCGTTATTCATAAGCCTTGATTCTTTTTTCCTTAGCCGCCGCGAGCAACTTGTCGCGCTCGCCGCGCGGCACAAAATTCCTGCGATTTACTTCTCGCGCGACTTTGTTTCGGTGGGTGGCCTCATGAGCTACGGATCAGACATTGCTAACTCGTATCGCCAAGCTGGGATTTACGCCGGCCGAATACTGAAGGGCGCCAAGCCGGGCGATTTACCAGTGGTGCAACCGACCAAGTTTGACCTCGTCATCAATCTCAAGACCGCGAAGACGCTCGGCCTGACCGTCCCGCTGACGTTGCAGGCCGCTGCCGACGAGGTGATCGAATGATTGCGGGGATGAAGCGTCGCGACTTCATCACGTTGCTCGGTGGTGCGGCAGCCACGTGGCCGCTCGCGGCGCACGCGCATCAGAAAGCAATGCCGCTGTCGCGGGCATGACGTGTTGAGGCCCGCACTTATGTCCCCCTTCACTCAACGATCGAAAACGGGTTACGATCAACGGCGCGATCCATAAGAACTTCTTCCTAAGAGGCCGACCCACGAGCAAGCTGTGGCAAGCGAGGAGGACGAGATTGGCAAGTAAGCCGCCGAGGGGCCGCAAGCCTCCAAGCAAGGAGCCCGGGAAGCCCGACCAGGAGCGCCCGAGGCACAGGCCTGAAGGCCGGGAGCACGAGGTCCACAAGGAAATTCTCGAGCGCCGCATGAGAGGCGGAGCGGAGCCGACGCCAGACGCCTACAGGGACGCGCTGGAGCAATGGAAAAAGCTGCCGGGATCGAAGGTCAGCCCGCCGACCGATGTGGGCCCGCCCGCCGACGAGCATCAACCCGAGCCGACTGATCGGGGAACCTCCAAACCCGGCACGAAGGAATAACCCGACACGGGAATAAATCAGGGGGCAGCCATGAGCTTGACGGGAACGGTGTGGGCTCCCATCGGTCCGAGCCCGATCGCGCAAGGCAGCTCTCCGGTAAACGGTCTTGTTTCGGCCATCGCCGTCAATCCAGCAAACGCGAATGTCATCTACATCGGAACGGCCGGCGGCGGCGCGTGGCGCAGCGATGACGGCGGCGCGACCTGGTTCCCACTGTTCGACCGGCAACTGTCGCTTGCGGTCGGCGAGCCCGGGGCGCTGGCGATTGATCCGAACAACACGGATGTCGTCTATCTCGGAACGAGCGCGCGCGTGGCGGCCCAGCCGCAGGCGGGTCTGTTCAAGTCCTCCGATGGCGGCCGGAGCTGGATACGGCTCGGTTCGGGCTATCCCGCAGGCAACACGGGCAACGCCATTCAGTTCGTCAACCAGTGGATCAATGTCATTCTCGTCGACCCGGCCGACGGCAACACTCTTTACCTCGCATCGACCAGCGGCTGCTTCCGATCGGTCGACGGCGGGCTCAACTGGAGCGTGGGCGCCAACGCCTTTGGCGACGCCCGCTCTCTCGTGCTGGACAGCTCCACGCCGGCGGGATCGCGCATTCTCTATGCGGGTATCGCTCGACGCGGCGTGTTCCGCTCGAACGACGGCGGCCAGAACTGGACGGAGATCCTGAGCGGGGCGACGCCCGCCGTGGCGGCGGCGGTGGGCCCGGCGCCCGCGGGCTTCGGCAAGGTCATCATTGCCATCGCGCCGCCGGTCTCGCCCCCGAAACCCGGCGGCGTGCAGGTGCTCTACGCCACGCTCCAGGGGACTGGCGGCGCGCCCGATCCGGTTGGCGTCTTCTTGAGCACGGACCAGGGAGCCACCTGGACACGGCGGACCGCCACCGGCATGCCGACAGGCACGCAGGGCGGATACAGCTTCCATATGGCGGTGGACCCGGGCTCGCCGGGGGACGGCGCAGGCGACATCATCTATTTCGGTGCGGTGGGGCATGCGCGGTCCACCGACTCGGGAAATAGCTTCACGGGACTGACCGGCTTGCATGCCGACAATCATTCATGGGCGTTTTTTCCGCAGCCCAGCCCGGCTCCCTCGATCGTGTTCTGCGGCAACGACGGCGGCCTCTATAGATCCACCAATGCGGGCGCCAACTGGACATCGCTCAGTGGCGGCGGCCTGCAAACGGGACTGTTCTACAACCTCGACATCCGCCCGGACGCAACTGGAAGCAACAGCGTCGGGGCGCTTCAGGACAACGGGACCCAGACGCGAGTTGGGTCGGTCGGCCAAGGTTGGGTAGCTGCCCAGGGCGGCGACGGCTGGGATGTCGTATATGACGGGACGATCGCCGGGCGGGTGTATTGCACGAGCGGCTTCTGGTCTCCGGCGCCCTGCACGCGGATCTGGCGCTCGACGAACGACGGCGCGACCTTCCCGACCGAGATCACGCCATGGGGCACGGCGACCGACGCGGGCTGCTACCTGGGGCCCCTTGCCACTGACCCCAGCACCGGGGGCATCCTCTACGCCAGCGGCAGTCAGAACCTCTGGCAAAGCAGGAATGGCGGCAACACCTGGCGCATCCTGTCGCCCTTTGCTGGTACCGGTAATGTCGCTGTTGCCAGGACCAACGGCAACAACGTGGCCATCGGCGTCGGCAGCCAGGTATTCGTATCGACGAACGCGCTGGCCGCCACAGTGGGTCCTCCCTCAGGTGTGACCTTTGCCAATATCACGCGCAACCTGCCGCCGCGAAACGTGGCGCGGGTAGCGTTCGACCCGAATGATCCGAGCATGATTTACGTAGTGCTCGGCGGGTTCAGTGGCGGTGGGCACGTCTTTCGGACCAGCATCGGCGCCACGGCATGGACCGACATCTCCCCGGCCCTCAATGTGCCGTTCAACGCCATCGCGCTCGATGGCACCGACACCCCGACCGCAATCTACGCAGGCACCGATTTCGGTGTCATCCGCTCCGTGGACGGCGGCGCCTCCTGGTCCATCCTGGACGACATTCACTTTCCTCGCGTGCCCGTGTTCGACCTGGCGCTCAGGAACGGAATCCTGCGGGCGGCCACCTATGGGCGGGGAGCTTTCGAGTTCGTCAGGCCGCAAGGGCCCTCGATCGCGGTCAACCTGGAAAACGACCTGGAGTTCGGGACTGTCTGCCAGGGGCCGCAGTTTCTCGCGCTGGAGATCTTCAACGTCGGCAAGAGCGATCTGGTGATCACCAGCGTGCAGCGCCTAATGGGATCGACCGGTTTCTCGGTCCTTGCCACGCCCGGGACGCCGGTGGTGATCGCGGCGGGCGAGCACCTCGATTTCACGGTGAGGTATAGCCCGACAATCGCCGGAACGCTGGAGACAGCCACGATCCGGATCGTGAGCAATGATCCGGACGCGCCAGTAGTAGATTTGTCAGCCACGGGCCGTCGCGGCACTCCCAGGATGACGACGGTGGTCGGGGACAACGGCAATTTGGGTAATGTATGTGTCGGAGCGTTCGTCGATCGCGAGCTGACGATCAACAACAGCGGCTCTTGTCCCTTGTCCGTGCTGAGCGTCACGTCATCCTCGGCGGATTTCCTGGTGCCTGCGGTCGTCTCCTATCCGCTCGTAATCGGCACGGGCAACTCGATTTGCTTGCCGATCCGCTTCCAGCCGACGAGCTTTGGCGCGAAGGCGGGCACGATCACGGTCACGAGCGACGATCCGACGGGCGCGAAGAGCGTCGCTGTGTCCGGCACCGTGCCCTCCGGGAAGCTCGCCGTCACGGGATCGACCTGCATCGGCGGCGTGAAGGCCTGTTGCCTCGGGGAGCGCACCATCTCGATATGCAATGTGGGCGATTGCGATCTGCACGTCACGAGCGTCGCCTTCAAGCGCCCGAGCAAGCACTGGAAGCTGATCAACAACCCCTTCCCCGCGACCCTGCATCCTGGCTCCTGCCTGAGCGTCCTGATCCGGTACAAGGCGATGGAGAAATGCCCGAGGGCTTGCGAGCTGATCATCACGAGCGACGATCCGGTCACACCCGTGAAGACTCTCGACGTTATGGCCTATACGGTCTGGAACGTCTGTGGCTGCAGGAAATGTTGCGAGGATTGCCGCAAAGGATGCTGCGACAAGTACCACCATGACGAATGTACCGCGCAAAGCATCGACGGCTGCTGCGATGAGGAAGGCGGCGGCGATGAGGAAAGTCACGATCATGAAGATGACGACGAAGGCTGAGGCGACATGAGTTTCGGCCTGCCGCCGACGACGCAGGAGGGACGAGAATGAATGAGATCTTTCCAGTAATAGCCGGCGTGGTGATTGGTCTGCTCATCCCGCGCTTCATGACGCCGCGGTGGGGCGTCTGCGTCCTGGCCTTTCTGAGCATCGTCTGCGGCGTGTTCGCGTCCTGGATCAGCGGGGAGCTTGAGATCAGCTGGGCATACATCTTGATCGACATCGCGCAGGTAGCGGTTGCCGGCTTGCTCGTTTGGATTCTTGTCCTGCGGTGGCGTCGCCGAATTTCCTCGAAGCCACGGACGTCTGGTGTCGATGCCCAGTAAACAGGCGCGTGACCCAGCCGTTGCGGCTGTGGAGCACGGCGCTGGCGACACACAACGTCTGGAGCGATCTGGGTTGCGTCGCATACAAGAGCAGCGGCGAGCAGACAGAGGCACGCCAGCCTATCGTAGCGGATTGCGACGCGCCTGAAGTCCTTCAACCTGTTGAACGCGCTCTCGATGCGCCAACGCAGCTTATAGATACGCTTGCTGAAGCTGAACGGTTGTTTCCTGTTGCAGCGATTTGGTATGACCGGCTTCGTTCCGCCCTCGTGCAGGTCTTCGCGCAGCTCGGCGCTGTCGTAGGCTTTGTCGCCGAGCATCCGTTTCGACGGCTTCACTCTGCGAACGAGGCGCTCTGCGACTGGGCAATCGTGTGCGTCGCCTTTGCGCGCGGGCCAGATCGGGGACTGATCGTGGCGGGAGGTGCCTTGGTGCTTGTGGCCCAGCATGGGTTGCCAACGGTGTATCCTGACCGTGTGTTTGTCAAAGAGGGTGGTCTTATCCCCTACGGACCTGAACGGCTTGACCAGTACCGGCGCGCCGTTCGAGAGCGACGAAGACTTCGCAGGCTGCTTCAAGATTCAGAACGACTCAGGTTTGCCCCAAGGAAACCGGACGTACGTTCGTGATAAGCTGGCAGCCGCAGGGGAGGAATCCCCATGTCCGACATGAAACGGCGCGAGTTCATTGCTCTGGTCGGAAGCGGCGGTCTGCTGCTCACGGCCAAGGTGAGGAGCGCACGGGCGCAGCAGCCGGCGATGCCGGTGGTCGGGTTCCTTGACGCCACGATTGCTGCCGACTCAGTTTACCGAGCATCGGCATTCCGCGACGGCCTGAAGGAAGCCGGGTTCATCGACGGCCACAACGTAGCGATCGAATTCCGCTGGGCGGAGAATAAGCTCGATCGGCTTCCGGCACTCGCCGCGGATCTGGTGCAGCGGCACGTGGCCGTGATCGTCGGCTCAAATACCAGCATGCGCGCCGCCCGGGCTGCCACCTCGACTATACCGATCGTGTTCGTCAGCGGCGGCGATCCAATCGAAAGCGGTCTCGTGACGAGCCTCAGCCGCCCTGGCAGCAATATCACCGGGGTGAGCTTCGGGTCGGCTACTCTGCAACCAAAGCGCCTGGAGCTGCTGCATGAGCTAGTGCCGCCGCCAGCCACGATTGCCTATCTACGCGATCCGAACGCTCCGAGTTTCGAAATCGAAGCGCGGGATCTAGAGGCGGCGACGCGCGAACTCGGGCGTAACATCCTGAGCCTGAACGCCTCATCGCCGCGCGAAATCGATGCCGCCTTTGCGACTATCGTTCAGTCGCGCGCCGGCGCACTGCTTATCGGTAACACCGCTCTTTTTGGCAACCGCCGTCGGCAGCTCGCCGCACTGGCGCTGCGGCATGGCCTGCCGGCGATTTCCTCCATTCGCGAGTTTGTCGTGGCCGGCGGCTTGATGAGCTACGGCGCTAGCGACAGCGCTGCCTATCGCCGCGCCGGCTCTCACTACGTGACGCGCATCCTCAAGGGCGCGAAGCCAAGCGACTTGCCGGTCGAGCTGCCAACCAAGTACGAGCTGGTCATCAGTGTCGTTGCCGCGAAGGCGCTCGGCCTCGAAGTGCCGCCGACTCTGCTCGCCCGCGCCGACGAGGTGATCGAGTGATCCGCCGCGAGTTCATCCAATTGAGCCAATGTGGGTGGCCAATGCCAGATAGCGAGCGACAGCGGTTAAATTATTGGGAGGGGGAACTATAGCGGAGGGCAAAGCAATGCCATGGAACCTTACAGGCAACGCTGGCACAACGGCTGCCAACTTTCTAGGAACTAGGGACCGCCGACCCCTGGTCATCAAGACCAACAATTCGGAGGCGATGCGCATCGAACCCAACGGCAAAGTCGGCATCGGGACGAAGGGGCCAAATGCGCCACTCCAAATTGGCTCAGACACCTACACTCAGGATAGTAAGATCATCCTCGATGCCGGAAACGGAGCACAGCGCCGAGCTTGGAGCATGGGTGTACCCTACGGCAACACAACTGTCACTTCGCCGAATTACGGCTTTGTGATCCGCGACGAAACGGGGGGAACGGATCGGTTTGTCATTGACTGGCAAACCGGCAACGTCGGCATCGGGACGACGGGGCCGAATGCGCCATTCCAAATTGGCTCAGACACCTACACTCAGGATAGTAAGATCATCCTCGATGCCGGAAACGGAGCACAGCGCCGAGCTTGGAGCATGCGTGTCCCCTACGGCGACACAACTGTCACTTCGCCGAATTACGGCTTTGTGATCCGCGACGAGACGGGGGGAACAGATCGGTTTGTTATTGACTGGCAAACCGGCAACGTCGGCATCGGGACGACGAGCCCATTGCACATGCTGCAAGTCGGCGGTGGTTTTGACGGCAATCTCGGCCTCGATGAGTCAGACGGAAGTCCGAATGCGGGCTACATCCGATTTGGCGACACCACGGGTTGGAAGCTCCACTTCACTCGCCAGCGCGAGGCGAGTGGGGGAGACCTCAACACCGGAGCCACAGGCGCGCTTGTGACGATTCAGGACAACGGCAACGTCGGAATCGGGACGACGGATCCCGCCCTCCCACTTCACGTGGCTGGCGATGCGCGAATCGCCGGAGTGCTATGGGCGGATCATGGAAATTTCGGTCACGACGTCAACGCCGACCGTATAAGGGCCTTAGGTCATCTGTCTGCGTTTCTGCTTACAGCGACGATTAAGCTGTTTAGAATCGACCACCCTCTTGACCCTGCCAATAAATACCTCAGCCACGCCAGCGTGGAATCCCCCGATCTCAAAACCTTCTACGACGGAATCGCCGAATTGGATAGTAATGGAGAAGCGGTGGTGGAGCTTCCTGAGTGGTTCGAGTCCCTCAACAAAGATTTTCGCTATCAGTTGACCGGAATCGGCGGCTTTGCGCCGATCTATATCGCGGAAGAAATAACCAACAACCGTTTCAAGATTGCCGGCGGCAATCCAGGAATGAAGGTCTGCTGGCAAGTGACCGGTGTCCGGCACGATGCCGTCGTGCAAGCAACGCCGATTGTGGTGGAGGAAGACAAGCCTGAGGATGAGAAGGGCTACTACCAGAATCCAGAAGCTCACGGTCAGCCGAAGGAGATGGGCATTCGCTGGAAGCGCGAAATGGAGCGCAGGGGGCAGGCCGCCTCGCGCGGGGCTTGATGTGCCACCGACACTGCTCGCCCGCGCCGACGAGGTGATCGAATGAAGGAAGGCGCCAGGCGAAGCTGGCGCGATCAGTCGGTGAAAGTCCGACACAGGTAAGGCCGTAGCGGGCCGCCTGGAAGCGAGTGTTGCGTGAGGCGGCGGCAACGCCGAACACGAAGCGTACACAGCTGGTGCGTGGGGTGTGGGAGTGAGCCACGAAATGATTACCTGGGAGGTCCCCCGTCTGGCCGTCACCTACTGACGCCGACGGTCCGCATCGGGAAGGCGAGGAGCCGGAGCCGATGATGCACGGTCGTGGGAAGTCGGACTCCGCCATAGTAGCGGTGAAGCCGGTGAACAACGCGGAGCAATCCGCTGCGGAGCTGGTGGAGCGAAGGGCGGAGACCAAGGGAAATGCGAACCAGCAAAGCACGTGCCGGACGCAGAGCCGGGTGAGCGTGTCACAGGCGCTGGAGCGCATACGGCAGACGTTTGCCGTCGTGACCCGAGGTAAGAGCCGTATGCGGGAAAGCTGCACGTACGGATCCGCGCGGGGGGCGTCCAGTAACGGGCGTCCCTACCGCGACCGCCGGGAGTTCATCACGCTGCTCGGCGGCGCGGCAGCGTCGTGGCCGCTTACGGCGCGCGCGCAGCAGCCGGCCAAGCCGGTGGTCGGATTTCTTAGCGCGCTCTTGCAGGCAACAACTGCCCCCGACACTGCGACAGTCCGACTCAGCCTGGCGGAGGCAGGCTATGTCGAGGGGCACAACCTGGGGATCGAGTATCGGTTTGCGGAGGGCCAATACGATCGGCTGCCGACCATGGCCAGTGAACTGCTGCGCCGCCAAGTGGCCGTGATCGTTGCCATGGGCACCCCTGCGGCGCTCGCAGCAAAGGCTGCGACCGCAAGCCTTCCCATCGTTTTCAGCGTCACCGAAGACCCGGTCAATCTCGGTCTCGTCGCGAGCATCGCCCGGCCGGGCGGCAATGCGACC
>Ga0126384_10001316_pt1 | contig 14686 bp, 18 predicted proteins | sample PanSoiMetPlot_36_FD_92543 | JGI IMG/M metagenome (GOLD analysis project Ga0126384, IMG submission 92543) | Tropical forest soil microbial communities from Panama - MetaG Plot_36 | ecosystem: Environmental > Terrestrial > Soil > Tropical forest > Bulk soil | place: Panama | collected 2016-02-17 | reverse complement strand
GCGGAAGGTCGGCATCGTAGGTGGCGACGCCGACCTGGTAAGGCTCGCGCGATGCGTAGGAGACCGAGGAGGACGATTGGTCGTCGCAGCCGACAACCGCCGAGGCCAGCGCGACAAACACGAAGCGGATGCGAGTCATGATTTTCTCCTCTCAGAAGCGTGCGATCATGCCGATGCCGCCGGCCATCGGGCTGTTGCCGGGCGCGAGGAACGCCTCCGACGTGCCGAGATTGTTCGAGTAGATCGGCACGCCGAGGTTGATGTTCTGCTGCGGCTTGTTCTCGACGCGGCTGAAGTACGCGTAGACCATGAACGGCCGTCCAAAGGCGTACTTCGCGCCCACCGAAAACTGCGTCGCCTGGTAGTCGTCGCCGGAGCCCACGATGGAGTTGCTGAGCTTGCCAAGCTTGCCCACCGAGCCCATCAGCGTGAAGTTTCCGAGCCGCTGCGCGACCGAGGCCATCGCGCCGCCCTGCGACATCGTGCCGTAGGCGACCTGCGAATAGACCGTGCCGCTTTCCGGCTGGGTGAAGTTGGCGAAGCCGTATACGCTGCGCTCGTAGCCAAGCCCCACGTAGGTGCCGGTCGAAAACGTATACGAGACGATCGCCTTGTAGAAATTGGTGGAGACGTCGTTGACCGGGACGATCCGCATGCCCTCCCCTTGGAGAAGCGCGTCGGAGTCGACGCCGGTGTTCGACTGGTGGTCGTAGCCTACCCCGATGCCGAACTGGTCAAATTTGTAGAGAGCTGCGGCGGAAAAGTGGTCGCGCCGGCCGCCCTCCGCTTGCGCCTCGTCGAACCCATAGGAGAAGGCGACCTGCGCGCCGAACAGATTGGGCGACCGATAGTGGATCGAGTTGGGCAGGCGCGCCTCGCCGCGGCCGAAGAGGTTGGCGAAGCCGCCGCTCATCGCCGCGGTGGTGTTGTTCCACAAGTCGAGGCCGAGCTCAGTGAGCCCCAGATTGCCGCCGAACCCGCCACCCGTCCCGACGAGGCTCCGGTAGGCGTTGTCGTAATAGCCCAACAGCAACGTGCCGAAGCGCTTGTCGCTGACTCCGACGAAGGTGTTGCGCGAGGTGAGCGTGCCGACGTGGCCGAGGTCGTTGACTCCGCCTTGCTCGAAGGCGTTGAGCAGGGCCTCGAGCTGCACCTGGACCTCGGTTTGCGGCGTCATGCTCCAGCTGCCGAAGATGCCGAAGCGGGAGTTGCCGTCGGACACGCGCATTCGCGGAGTGTACGGCGTTGCGCCGCCCAGCGCCCGCACCCATTCGACCTCCCCGTTGAGAAAGCCGTAGATGCGCACCGCAATGGGCACGTCCGGGGGGATGGGCAGGTCGACCGCGCGCGCGGAGTAGGGGAGCGCAAGCAACGCGGCGAGGACGAGTAGGGTCTTGCAGGGACGGGACATCGAATGACCTCCGCAGCGTTTCCGTGGAGAGCAGGCGCGCGACAGAACCGGCGAGCGCCTCGTACAGTGTTGGTCAGAGCGTCAAGTGGTAAGGCCAATTTTCGTGAGCTCGTAAATCAAGAGTTGATCTCCGTGAGTGGTGAGCTCCGTTTTCATGATCGTAACGGTACCTTGTGCCGAGATTTCGTATGCTGCGGCAGTCGCTTTAAGTGGACCAAGCCGCGGCTGAACTCGCGGTCAACCCTGGCCAGGTGCTGATGCATCGCCTGGCGCGCCTTCTGAGGCTGCCGCGCTTCGATCGCTTCCAGCACCGCGCGGTGGTCGCGGATGGTCGCCGCCCGCAGCGCGGGGGTGGAGAAGTGCTTTTCCATCTGCTTCCAAACCGTGCCTCGGCCCTGATCCCAGAGCAGCTGCACCACGGCCGCGAGCGGGCCATTGTGCGCCCCTTTCGCAATGGCGACGTGGAAACGGCGGTCCGCGCTCTCGCTCCTCTGGCCGCTGGTATGGCTTCGCCGCAGCTCCTCGACGGCGGCGCGGATTTCGGCGGTCTCCTCGGCGGTCGCTTCCTTGGCGGCGAGCGCCGCCGTCTCGCCCTCGACGATCGCGCGCGCCCGGAGCAACTCGAACGGGCCTTCTCCTTCTTCCGGACTGGGCAAGGGGAGCGGGCGAAGCGGCTTGACGAACACGCCCGAGCCGACTCGGATTTCGACCCAGCCTTCAACTTCGAGGGCGATCAACGCCTCGCGCACGGACGGACGAGAGACTGCGAGCTGCTTGGCCAGCTCGCGCTCCGGCGGAAGGCGCTCGCCCGGACGGAACTCCCCGTTGGAAATCAGCTCCGACAGCTGGCGCGCGATCCGGCGGTAGAGGCGATCGCTGTCGATGGCTTGGATAGGCATCTGTGCGCCCGGTCTCGCGAGCGATCCCCTGCGAGCGCGCGCACCTTAGGCAACCTCGGCCAAGGAGTCAAGTGGCCTTACCACTTGACATCAGGACCTTCCGCTCGTTTCACAGGCCTTCGCGCGCGCCAGAAGCAACTCTCGCTCGCGGGCGTTTTGCACCAAGGCAGCCGCGCGTTCGAACTCTTTGCGAGCATCGTCGGAGCGTCCGAGCTTCGCGAGAAGATCGCCTCGGACGCTCGGGAGGAGGTGATAGGTACGCAGCGCGGGTTCGTCGACGAGCGCGTCGACGAGCTCGAGGCCCGCGGCTGGCCCGAACGCCATCGACACCGCGACGGCGCGGTTCAGCTCGACGACGGGCGATTGCGTGATCTCGACCAGCGCGTCGTAGAGCGCGACGATCTTTTTCCAGTCCGTCTCATCGCCGGTGCGCGCCCGCGCGTGGCACGCGGCGATTGCGGCCTGCAGCGTGTACTGGCCGAGGGGACGAGAGAGTGCCTCCGCACGCGCGAGAGCGTCGAGCCCTCGGCGCACGAGGAGCTGGTCCCAGCGAGACCGGTCTTGGTCCAGAAGCAAGATCGGCTCGCCGCCGGGCCCCAGGCGCGCGCGCCCGCGCGATGCCTGCAGCTCCATCAATGCGATCAAGCCGTCCACCTCGGCGTCCCCGGGCACGAGCTCCGCAAGGATTCGTCCGAGGCGCAGAGCATCCTCACAAAGCTCGGTCCGCATCCAGTCCTCGCCGCGGGTGGCGGTGTATCCCTCGTTGAAGATGAGATAGATAACCTCCAGGACCGAGGGCAGTCGTGCCGAAAGGTCCTCGCCGTGCGGAACTTCGAAGGGTACGCGCGCCTCGGCGAGCGTTCGCTTCGCGCGGACGATGCGCTGGGCGATGGTCGGCTCCGGGACTAGGAAGGCCCTCGCGATCTCCTCCGTCGTGAGTCCTCCTAGAAGCCGCAGCGTGAGCGCCACTCTCGCCTCCGTCGAGAGTACCGGGTGGCACGCGATGAGCATGAGTCGCAAGAGGTCGTCCCCGACATTCTCGTCGAGCGCCGTCTCGATATCGCGCGCCGTCAGTCGTGTGCTGCCCTGCGTTTCGTCCTTTAGCGCGCCGTGCTGGCGCTCCAGCAACTGGTGTCGGCGGAGCTGATCGATCGCGCGGTTTTTCGCGACGGCCATGAGCCACGCCCCTGGGTTATCCGGGATGCCAGTCTGTGGCCAACGCTCCATTGCCGTAACGAGCGCCTCCTGTGCGAGGTCCTCAGCGAGGCCCACGTCGCGTACTACTCGGACCAGACCACCGATCAACCGCGCGGACTCGATGCGCCAGACCGCCTCGATCGCCTCTCGCGTGGTGGTCTCCGCCATTGCCTCACCGCCGCGCCGCGCTCACGAGCGGTAGGCTTTCTCGAGCGCGGCGATGTCGAGCTTGACCATCTTCAAGAGCGCGTCGGTGACCCTCTTTGATCGAGCGGCATCCTTGTCGCGCATCATTTCATCCAAGACAGCCGGGACGATCTGCCACCGCAGACCGAATCGGTCGATGAGCCAGCCGCAGGCTTGCGGTTTGCCTCCTCCCTCGAGGAGCGCATTCCAGTAGCGGTCCAGCTCCGCTTGGTTCTCGCACAGCACAACCATCGAGATGGCGTCGTTGAACTCGTGGTGGGGTCCCGCGCTCATCGCCTGGAAGGGCTGACCGAAGAGCGTGAAGGTGACGACCTTCACGGAGCCGGGCGGCCCGCTCGGCGACTCGCTCAAAAGAGGCGTAACGCCGTCGACGCGGGAATCTGGAAAGATGGAGGCGTAGAACTTGGCTGCCTCCTCGGCCTCCTTCGCGTACCAGAGGAACGGAAAGATCTTCGCACTCGCTTTCGATGCCATGGCCGTATCTCCTCTTGACCTCAAGGCTTGCGCTGGCGCTCCATCTCCGCGCGCAGGCGCTGCTCCTGCGCGCGCAGCTCCGGCGTGAACTCCTTGCCGAAGTCTTCGGTCTCGAATACCGGGCGGATCTCAATCTCCGATTCCTCTCCGGGCATCGGATCGGGGCAGCGCCTGACCCACTCGAGGGCCTCCTCCATCGACTTCACCTGCCAGATCCAGTAGCCGGCGATGAGCTCCTTTGTCTCCGTGAAGGGGCCGTCGATGACGGTCTTCTTCCCACCCGAGAAGCGCACGCGCTTGCCCCTGCTGCTGGGATGGAGGCCGTCCGCCGCCAGCATGATGCCCGCCTTCACCAGCGACTCGTTGAACTTGCCCATGTCGGCAAACAGCTTCTCGCTCGGCATGATGCCTGCCTCGGAGTTCTTCGTTGCCTTTACAATCACCATGACTCGCATCGCTTTGCTCCTTTTGGTTTGGGGAACGACTCGTGGCCGTGCTGCGCTCGACCGCTACGGGCCCTGGCCGGGCTCGAACATCGGCCGCACTTCGGACTCGCCCTCGAATTCGGGCCAGTGTTTTCGGTGCAACTCCATGAACTCGGTCGCGATCCGGACCGCTTCTGCCTTCGAGTCCGCCTTCAGAATCGCCCAGCCGCCGATGACCTCCTTGCTCTCGGAGAACGGCCCGTCCGTCACGCTGATCTTGCCCTTGGCGAGGCGCACTCGGACGCCATCTTTGCTCGGCAGCAGACCGCCCGTATCGACGAGGGTGCCGTCCTTGAGCGATTTCTGCACAAACTTGTCCATCGCCTCCATCAACGCTGGGGGCGGCTGGGACTGGCGATACGACTCGGAATGGCGGATGAACGTCAGGTATTTCATTGCTCCTCCTGTTGGGTTTCGATCAGGTGACGAACCAGCCTGTGCCCGATCGACATGCAGGCATCTTTTTTTGGCCGCGCAGCGGTGGTCGCACGGAAGCGCTCTTGATTCGAGCGCTTATACGCAAACACCTGTCCAAAAGGCCATTGACGTCGCCTTTGCACTTCTCTAAGGGTTTTTCGGCGCTTTTTTTGGAGGGTGCAATGGCCTTGCAAGCGAAGCTCGTGAGTAACGGTCAACCCTCGACGCTTACTGAGCTGGAAGCCAGGCAGGCGCGCCGGCTGCGGCAGGTCGAGGAGCACGTGCGGTTGGAGAATGCGCACGACCTCGATGGTCTGATGTCCACCTTTGGCTCGAGCGGATTCTACGATGATGAGCCATGGGCCGAACACCATCAAGGCCTCGATGCAGTGCGCAGCTATTACCAGAATCTCCTGCGCGTGGCACCCGACTTCCACATCGAGGTCAAACGCCGTCACCTCACGGACGACGGCATCGCGCTCGAGGTCCAGCTGACCGGGACGCATTCGGGCGCGTGGCGAGGATTGCCGGCGACCGGCCGCCGTTTTGATTTTCCGCTCTGCGCTTTTTTCACCTTCGACGAGGGCGACCGGCTTGCCGGCGAGCGCATCTACTACGACCGCGCGACCGTCTTGCAGCAGTTGGCGGTGCTATCCGATCCAACCAGTTTGAAGGGCCGCATCGGCATGCTGCTTCTTCATCCAATCACCATCCTGCGGGCCGCCCTGGGAATCCGCAAACGCTAATCAGATCAGGCAAGCAATCGGTGCGGCAGCTGAGCTCGACGGTCCGAACGCGCGGGACCCAATCCCTCACGCAATTTTGATCCAGACATTGGGGCAGGGCCGTGCGTGCCACGATAGCGCCAAGATGCGATGTAAGGAGCGGTGGAACTCCAGGTATCATTAACACACAGAATATCGATTGTTATCAGCCCGCGGTTTACGGCCGAGTTCGGACTTCGATTTCGGATGTCAATGTCCGGAGAACCGGACACTTCTTTGCGATCTCCAAGAGCTTCGCGCGCTGCTCGTCATTCAAATCGCCGAGAAGCTCGATCTCGCTGTCGACCCGGTCAAGCATGCCCTCTTTCGTCTCGCAGGACTCGCAGTCCTGAGCGTGAATCTTCGAGTGCCTTAGGCGGACCAAAACTTCTCGCAAAGGCCAGTTCTTCCGTCGCGCGTACAGCGCAACCGTCATCGACGTTCAAGCACCGAGCCCCGCGAGCAGGAGATCATAGGGCGAAGGCCCGCTGTCCGTTCCGCCAACCGAAACCGGCTCGTCCACCGCAAGGCGGTGCCGCCCAATGACGATATCTTGAGCAAAGCCCGCCGCGTTCCCTCGCACAACCACGACGCCGGGGTCGCCGGGCGTCGTACCTGATGCTGAACCGCTCATCGAATTGCCTCCGTTCCACGGTATTGTCGGTTATTGCGTCCTTGCTTCCTAGTTGTCAAAGTAACTCAAAGGGCGTGAGGATATTTTCATGTCAACTCAGGGGAGGGTCGCAGGCAGAGTGGCGCTGATCGTTGGGGCTGCGTCGGGGATCGGGCGCGCAACAGCGGTCTTGCTGGCGGAGCATGGAGCGACCGTGTGGTGCTCGGATCTCGATGCCGCTGGCGCCGCGGCGACCGCAAGGTCTATCGCCGGTAAGTCTGCCGGCCTGGATGTGACAAACGAAGCCAACTGGGAATCGGTGATTGCGGCAATCCTCGCGGAGCATGGGCGTCTCGATGTGCTGGTCAGCTCGGCGGGGATTAGTTTCGCCTGCCCGGTGAGTGACATGACTGTCGACGATTGGCGGCGCGTTCTGCGGGTGAACCTCGACGGCGTCTTCCTCGGCACCAAGCACGCGATTCGGGCCATGCGCGCAACAGGTGGAAGCATCGTAAATGTCTCATCGGCGGCGGGGCTGAGGTCAGTGCCGGGCGCGAGCGCTTACTCGACGAGCAAGGCCGCGGTGTGCATGTTCTCGCGCACTGCCGCCAAAGAGTGCGTCGATGCCGGCCTCGCCATTCGCATCAACACCGTCTGCCCCGGCGGTGTGAAGACGCCCCTGTGGCGCGCAATGCCGTTCTTCCAGGAGCTGATTGCGAAAACCGGCTCGGAGGACGCGGCGTTCCAGGCCATGCTCGCGGGGCAGCCTGCCGGCTCGCGCTTCGCCGAGCCGGATGAGATCGCGCACGCAATTCTGTACTTGGCCTCGGACGAGTCGCGCTTCGTCACCGGAAGCGATCTGGTGATCGACGCCGGTTTCCGCGCATGAGCAGGGCGTTGTTAGAGGATGTCGACCTGCCTTGGGGCGACTTCGAGCTTCTACGGTGCAAAAGTCGAAAGGCCAAGCAGAGCTGCCGAAGGAACGTGACCCAATGAAAATTGTCGTTCCAGGCGGCAGCGGACAGGTCGGCGCCGTACTCGTACGAGCCCTCTGCGCAAACGGCCATGAGGCCGTAATCCTCAGCAGAGGCGGTGCGGGTGGAGCGCGCGTCGTCCAGTGGGATGCCCGGACCGTCGGCCCTTGGGCCCGCGAAATCGACGGCGCTGACGTGGTCATCAACCTCGCGGGTCGAAACGTCAATTGCCGATACACTGAGGAAAATCTGAACGAGATGATGAGCTCGCGGATCGACTCGACGCGCGCCGTGGGGCTGGCGATCCAGAAGGCGACTCGACCTCCTCGAGCCTGGCTGCAAATGAGCACCGCGACCATCTACGCCCATCGCTTCGATGCTCCCAACGACGAGGCCACCGGTCGCATCGGCGGCGAAGAGCCGGATGCGCCCCGCGATTGGAAATTCAGCATCGAGATCGCCAAGGCGTGGGAGCGAGCTCAGCAGGAAGCAAACACGCCGCGAACGCGCAAGGTCGCTCTGCGGACCGCGATGGTCATGAGCCCGGATCGCGGAGGCATTTTCGACATGTTGCTGCGCCTCACTCGCTTTGGCTTGGGCGGAGCGATCGCGGGTGGCCGTCAGTTTGTCTCATGGATTCACGATCGCGACTTCGCTCGTGCGGTGGAGTTTCTGATCCGAAGCGAGCTGGAGGGCGCGGTGAATCTCGCTGCGCCGAATCCGCTCCCGCAGCGTGATTTCATGGCCGCGCTGCGGGCGGTTTGGGGAACGCCGATCGGCCTTCCGGCGACGCGCTGGATGGCCGAGATCGGCGCATTCTTCTTAAGGAGCGATACCGAGCTGATGTTGAAGAGCCGTCGGGTGGTTCCTCGGCGACTGCTCGAGGCGGGATTCGGTTTCGATTTCACCGAATGGCCGGGTGCCGCCAGAGATCTCGTAGGACGATGCCGGACAAACCGCGTGTAGGCCACTGATTTGTAGGGCCTGCTGTCGGATGTGAGCCGATGCCAGAACATTCACGCCTCCGCTGAAACCGGCTATAAATGCCGCCGACGGTGTGTCTGACTCAGCTTAAGAAGGTGCCCGTCGTTCTTCGGTCCTGCTTCCGTGGCGGAGCCGCGCGCGCCGCAGTCACCAAGCGAGCTTCAGAGTGAGGGCGGAGTTATGGCGTCAGGCGTACTGGCCGCCGGTGCTGTGGAACGCGGGGCTGAGCTACCACGCCGGTCCACTTCCAGGCGAACCGGTCGACGGCAACTTCGAAAGCGTAGGCGGGGCGCGAGTCCACTACGTCGATCGGGGCTCGGGCGCGCCGGTTGTGCTACTGCACGGCTTCGCATCTTCCCTCGAGATCTGGAACCGCCTCATCCCCATGCTCTCCCGCGACCATCGCGTCATCGCGGTGGACCTGAAGGGCTTTGGCTGGAGCGACCGACCCCAAGGCGATTACTCGCCGCGCGCTCAGGCGGCGCTGGTGTGGGCGTTGCTGGACAAGCGAGGGATCGAGCAAGCCACGCTGGTGGGACATTCGTGGGGAGCATCGGTGGCTCTGGCGATGGCGCTGGGCGCCGGAAAGCGAACATCGCGCCTCGTGCTGTACAACGCTTGGGCCTACGAGGCGCAGATGTCGATGTCGTTTCGGTGGTCGCGCTCGCTCGGAATCGGCGAGACACTCTTTCGCTTGTACGATAGCAACTGGGCCCGCGGTCATCTGGCGTTTGGGTTCCACAAGCCGGTTCACGTCACGCCGGACCTGGTAGCGCGACTCAAGTCGAGAATGGACCGTCCCGGAGCTCGCGCGGCCGCTCTCGCCACGCTGCGCGCAATGAATTTTGTACAACAACAAACTCGCTACACGAGCTTGCGAATGCCGGCGCTCATCCTCTGGGGCCAGCACGATTCGATCTCGGGTCCCGCGTTCGGCCGTCAGCTGGCCTCCGATCTCTGCGGTGAGCTGGTCGTGTTTCCGCGCTGCGGCCATTTCCCGATGATCGAGGCCACCGAGGCCTCCAATGCCACGCTGCACCGATTCCTCTTCACCGCGAGAAGCTGAGGCGAAGGTCGTTGACTCTCGATCGATTCAACGACGCTGGTCCGGCACCACGGTCTTGTCAGAAGCGGGAATCACGCTCAGGTTCCCGCCAACGCCTCCGCCAGCGCTTTCGCGAACGATGCGGCTCTGCTTCGAAGGTCTGACTCGGTCAGACGCAACACCGTCCAACCGTGAAATACCAGAGCGTTGTATCGCGCAATGTCGCTGTCAAACGCCTCTCGTCCCGAATGAAATTCGAAACCCTCGGCCTCCACGATAACTTTGGCGTTGGGCCAAGCGAAATCAACCGTTCCCAGAAAATGATTACCTTCGAGCACCCTGTACTGGCACTGTGGCTTTGGCAAACGATGGCGTTTGAAGAGTTGCAGCGCCCGTCGCTCCAGCTCGCTTTGCGCATCCTCGCTCCACGTGCTCCGCTGGAGCAGCCTCCGCGCCTTGCCAGTTCCGGATCGGCCGCTTTGCGGCAAGTATCGCAAGGCGCGTCGAACCTCGGAAGCTGAGGCGATCCGCCGCCGAAAGGCAACTTCCATCGCCCGTTGAAGCGTCTCCGAATCCACTACGGCCGCGAGGTCGATGAGCGTGCGCGCCGGCGAAGTGACGGCAAGTCCACTTTTTCTTCGCTGCACTTGCCGCGAGATGAACGCCGTCTGGTGCGGCACTACCCACGAAACGCTGGCCCACAACCGGTACGGGGCGCTCACTTCAACCGTGTCGACACCGATTTCGACCAGATCCCACAAACGAGCCGCTGTACCATGGGATAGGCAGGCCTCTGCTCCGGCCCAGAGCGAAACAGACCAGGCCTTCTGCATCCAGCTCCGCTCCGCCCAGCTCAGCCGCCACACTCCTGGAAGCTCTCGAGCCCATTCGCCAGATCGCACCCGTCGCCCGACTTGCGATTGCGTGACCCCCAACGCCTGAAGTTGCTGCCACGAAACGACGCCGCACTGCATCTTAGCGACGTGTTCAATGCTCCGCTTGTTGATTTGCATTCCGGAAGCGCTTAACACGCGACTCTGACACAAGCTTTTGCAGAAAATCGACGCTTTTCGTTAGAGTTTTCAACATACCTTGCGATCATCCCGAGCAGAGGCTCGCGGTGGTGAGCTGAGCGTCAGTCGATCGCGTTTGGTCAATTCGTTGAAGCCAGAGAAATTCACCGTTATGGTGGCGCCTCGAGCGACGAGTTCCGCTGCCGAGGATCCTAGCTGAGCGCCAAGCGATGGGCAGGGCACAGATGATTGGAACGCTGTCCTGGGCGAAGGAATCGGGCGGACGCGTAAACTTTGTCGAATCACTGTCGGAAGTGCGTCGAGGGGTGGGGCTTCAGCTTTGGGTATGGGGCAATGCAGCCAAGCGAAAGTTCGGATTCGGAAACACGGAGAAAATCGCTCTCCGCGAAGTGGAGCTGCCTGAGACTGCGATCGCCCGTGAAACGGAAAGGCTTTGCCGGCAGGTTTCCACCCCCTGGCTGGTGAATCACTGCCTGAGAACGTACGTCTGGGGAGAGTTGTTTGCTGCACGCGACGGAATCTCGCACGACCGAGAGCTTCTCTACTGCGCAGCGTTGCTGCACGACCTGGGAATTACAGAGGCGTACCCCACGCCCCCAGGCGACTGTTTCGCCTTGGCAGGGGCTCGAGCAGCATCCGACTTTCTTCGAAGCCGGGGATTGGATGAAAAGAAAGCGCAAGCAGCGGCGGAAGCGATCGCCCTTCACCTCAATGTGAAAGTCGGCATCGAGAGCGGCCCGGAAGCCCATCTCCTCTCGCTCGGGGTCGGGCTCGACGTCATCGGATTGCGAATTCACGAGCTGCCGGAGGACGCGGTGCAAGCCGTGTTGATGCGACATCCCCGAGTGGGGATGAAGCGCGAGGTAATCGCCGTATTGAAGGCCCAGGCCAAACAGAGCCCGAAGACGCGCATCGCGCTTTTATGCCGCCATCTTCAATTCATTTCCCGCGTGCGCCGCGCTCCATTCGCCGAATGAGCGTGCGACTCGCCCGGCGATTGCCAATGCGCGCTCCATTCAGTAAGGAGTATGGTTTGAAACGGTCCGGGGTGACTGAATGAAACTCTACTTTATGCCGGGAGCTTGCTCGCTGGCGGCGCACATTTCGCTGCGCGAGGCCGGGCTTCCTTTCGGCCTCGTTCGCTACGATAAAGAGACCCATGTTCTCGACAGCGGTCAGCGCCTCGACGACGTCAACGAAAAAGGCTACGTGCCGGTGCTCGAGCTGGACAATGGAGAGCGGCTCACCGAGGTACCCGCGGTTCTCCAATACATTGCTGACCTGCGTCCGGCATCAGGTCTTGCGCCGCCGTCCGGCACGTGGGAGAGGTACAAGCTTCAGGAGTGGCTCAACTTCCTTTCCTCCGAGGTTCACAAATCCTTCTGGCCTTTCTTCCACGGTGGTTGCGACGCCGAGCGCCCGAATCAGACGGAGCGGTTGCGGCAGCGCTTCGGTTGGATGGAACGCGAGATTGGCTCCAAGGCGTTTCTCATGTCGGACGCCTTCACGGTAGCCGATGCCTTTCTGCTGACGATGCTCAACTGGCTCCGCCCCGCCGGGTTCGACCTGGGTCAATGGCCTCAGCTGAAGGACTACCGAACTCGCGTGAGCCAGCGTCCGAGCGTTCAGGCAGCTCTTGAAGCGGAAGGTTTCAAAAGACGAGCCTGATCCGCTTCGGATCGAGGCGGGCGCGGCTGTTGAGCGGCGGCGTGTATGTGGCGCTCGCCCTGGGGACAGCGATCAGCGGCTCCCGCGCCCAGGCGTAGGCTCTTGCGGCGATCCTTGCAACGCGCTTCGGCGCATGAGCATGGAAAGCAGGAGTGAAAACACCAGACCGCTCAGCAGCGCTCCGACGAGAAGGCCTCCGAACGCGCCTGCAAGAATCGCCGAATTAGAACGCCCACCGAACCCCGGCTCCTGCGCCTGGCGCAAGAGCTCCGGGCCAACAACACCGTACAAAATTGCGAAGAATAGACAAGCCCCCAGCGCGTACACGACAGTAATCGAAAGCCCCGTTTTCACTCCTTCCCCGAACGTAAGGCTCCCCTGTCGGATCCGTTTGTCGCGAATTCCGAGCGCCAGACCAACGAGCTCGAACGCGTTGAATACCAAAGCATCCATCCAAGGTGGCACAGAGTGCTTCAACGCGAAGTGCTTGAGCATCACCCAAGCGGCGACCCCGGCGGTGATGAGTAGACCGTATTTCAAAGCCGCGCGCATTGCTCCTCACAGCTCGTGAATCCCGAATGGCGCCTATGGCAACGTTCGCGCAGAAGGTCAAGCTGCGGATGATATTGATTTGCCTGGCGCGCCTTCTTCCGATGAGCGGCGATAAGTGCCTGGCGCGGCGCGACCTGACCCGTCGGCCCCGCGCTACCGCTCGAAGATCAGAATCGGTTGACCTTTGTAGGTCGTCCGATCGTGATCAAACATACAGTGCGCGCGGACCCGAAGTGCACCGCGCCCCATGCCACGGCGGCGCGGACTGCTTCCGTCGCGAATCCCTTTCCCCGCGCCCACGAGGCGAGAGCCCAACCGATTTCGGGCACACCGCCGAGCGACGGTTCGATGTTTCGTTTGTAATCGGCGAAGCCGACTTCCCCCACGTACCGGAGCAGCCGCGTCCAGACTTCTTCGGCAGAGAAGGGCTTGCCGCCGATGTGACGCGTGACTTCCGGATCCGCCCACATCGCGGCGCTTTCCGTGAAATCCTCGAGCCCGTGGCCTCGCAGGGTGAGGCGCTCGGTGTCGATGGGTGGAATCGCTGTGGTCGGGATGTGAGGGACGGGCATTGCATCCTCGATCCGTCTGGGGTGTTCCATCGTCGGTGATGAGACAATCAAAAATGCATCAGGTCTCTCCCGACCACAATCTTTCCGCTGAAATGTCTGCGTGCCCTATCGAGAATCGTACCGTCCTGATTGGGGGGAACGAGGTGCGTAAAGACAAGGAGTTTCGCCCCGGCTTTGCTCGCGACCTCTGCGGCCTGCTCGGGCGTGCTGTGATAGCGCTTCAAACGCGCAGCTACTTCTTGCCTCTTCTCGACCCCGTCAAAATATTCCGGCAGGTATACCTCGTGTATTAAAACATCTGCGGCCTTCGCGTTCTCAATCAAGTTATCGGTCGGTCGGCAGTCGCCGCTGATCACGATCTTGCGGCCGCGCGCCTCGAAGCGGTAGCCGAAGGCAGGCTTCACTGGCTCATGGTCCACCGAAAAAGCGGTGACCTTGGTTACTCCGTCGTCGTAGACAACACCCTGTTGCACGACGTGGGAATTTATCTCAGCTCCGGTGGGGGCAAGCATTTCGGTGAGGTCGCGGCGTATGTGCACATCGGCAGCGAGGAGCTGCTTGATTCCCTCTGCGAGTTGCTGCACTCCAGCGGGGCCGTACAGCTCAAGGGGCGTTGCGCGGCCCATCACCCAGGTTGTGGCGAACAGGTCGGGAAGCCCGGTGATGTGGTCGGAATGCAGATGGGTCAGGAACACTGCATCGATTCGGGAAGGACGCGGCTTCAGAGAGGCAAGGCGCATCGTCACGCCCCGACCGGTGTCCACGATGAAGAGCTTCTCGCCGAGCAGGATCGCGGTAGAAGCGCCGGCGCGCTCGGGATCGGGCGACGGAATTCCGGTCCCGAGCAACACGGCCTCCATCCGAGCGGGCTTGCCGAGATCCTGGGCGAGGACGGCGGTGGCGCTCCACAGAAGAAGCGCGCAGGTGGAGATGAGCGCGTTGCGCATCGGCCAGGTCTCGCGGGCAGCTAAAGACGCGACGGTAAGATTTGTACGCAACGTGTTGCCCTCGCTTAGCTCGGGGAAACCGAGCCTCGATGGGGGACCATTCTATCGCGGCGCCAGAGCGCTCACGCATCAACTTCGCTCTGGGGCCCGGAGCGCGACGGGGAAAGGCGCTGCGACCATCGAGACCGCGCCAGCGGCTGAAATCCCGCGCTCCGATACAGGTTCTCCGCGCGTCGATGGGCCGCATCGACCTCGAGCTCGATCGCCGCGCAACCGGCGCGCGTGGCCAAATCACAGGCTGCAGCGAGCAAAGCCCCACCCAAGCCCTCGCCGCGCCGCTGTGGAATGACGTACAGCTCATCGAGCCATGCCACCAGCCCGCCGTGCTCGAGCGTCCAGGTATAAGCCAGCGCTGCCAGGCCGACCCGTTCATCGCCGTCGAG
>Ga0126384_10001315_pt1 | contig 14688 bp, 9 predicted proteins | sample PanSoiMetPlot_36_FD_92543 | JGI IMG/M metagenome (GOLD analysis project Ga0126384, IMG submission 92543) | Tropical forest soil microbial communities from Panama - MetaG Plot_36 | ecosystem: Environmental > Terrestrial > Soil > Tropical forest > Bulk soil | place: Panama | collected 2016-02-17 | reverse complement strand
CCGACGGAATTGGCGGGGCGCTCAAGAAGATCGGCGGGCTGGCCGAGGGGTCGCGCATCGACAACCTCCAGGCCGCCGAGGCCGGTCACATGTTTTTCGCCAACGCCTTCGCCGGCCAGGGACTCGCCGGACTGCTGGCCACGCATCCGCCGCTCGTCGAGCGCATCCGCCGGCTCGATCCCCAGTTCGACGGCCAGTTTCCGGAGGTGCGCCCGGTCGGTGTCGATCGGGAAGCACTCGAAAGATCACGGCCCCGCGGCGTCCCGCCGTTCGCCGGGATGCCGAGGTTGCCGGGGCTGCCGCTGGTGCCGGTGCCGGTCTTGGGACTCGCCGACCAAGCGGCGTCCCGGGTCGGCCACGTCGATCCAGAAGAAATCAGCTGCGCCGAGGCGCTGCACGACGGCATGCCCGATGTGCTCCGGGTCGCCGCCCAGGAGCCGTTCAGTGCTCGCGCCCTGGTCTACGCCCTTCTCCTGGACTCGCGGGCGGACCTGCGGGAACTCCAGCTGACCCGGCTGAAGGCCGGCGCTGAGCCGCAGGACTTCGCCGAAACCTTGCGGCTGGTCGCCCCTGTCCAGGCCCTGCCGGACACGCACCGGCTGCCTCTCCTGGACCTGGCCATGCCAGCCCTGCGGCAGATGTCGCCCCGCCAGTACCGCGCTTTCCGCGACCAGGTCGAGGCATTGATGATCGCCGACCAGCGGCTGAGCCTGTTCGAGTACACCCTGCGCTGTGTGCTGCATCGCCATCTCGACGCCCAGTTCCAGCCGCGGCGTCAGGCGCGTCCACTGCACAGCTCGCCGCAAAAACTGGCGCACCCCGTGGCGACCGTGTTGGCCCTATTGGCCTGGGAAGGCGAGCCGCGACCCGACCAGGCCGCCCGGGCTTTCGATGCGGGCATGCGCGGCTACATCGGCGGCGACCACACCCACCGCTTGCCGCCCCGCGAGGAATGCTCCCTCGCCGAGTTCGACGCGGCGCTGCAAACGCTCAATCAATCCGTCCCGGCCATCAAACGCCGGATCGTCGTCGCCTGCACGGCCTGCATCCTGGCGAACCAGCAGGTCACCGTCCGCGAAGCGGAGCTGCTCCGCGCCATTTGCGATACGCTCGACTGCCCGCTACCGCCGCTCGTCGTGGAGGAAGCGGCATGACGATGAACGACATCGCAACCAGGTCGGGCAGGGCAGGCTTTCGCCGGAATATGCGCTGACTCCTCTGCCAACCGCGCGATATTCGCCATGCTTCGTGCACGGCCCACTCTCGCTCAGCGCTGGGGCTTCAGCCCCGCCAGTTTTTTAACCGCATCGACCGCGGCACGGCCAAGCTCGGTCCAGTACTGCGCCGCCAGCGGCCCACGGCGCTGGCAAGGATTGGTGCCGGCGAGGCCGACCAGGATCGGATCGGTTGCATCGTGAGCCGTAAAGGTCTGCGCGCCAGCGAGCTTCTGTGCGCAGACGGAACGAAGGAGGGCGTCTCCGCGCAGGGTCATTCCGAAGCTCACATCCCATATCCGCGCGGTTCCGTCCATCGACGCCGTGACAACGCGTCCGCCGTCAAAGCTGAAGACGGCGGTCCAGAGACCTCGACCGTGGCCGTCGATCTCGCGAAGCATTTCGCCGCTGGCGGTGTCCCAGATCCGCGCAGTGCGGTCGGACGAGGCCGTGACGATGCGCGCCCCGTCAGCACTGAACGCGGCACCTGAAACCGAGCCGGCGTGGCCCTTGAGCTCCTGCAACATTTCGCCGGTGTCGGAATTCCACACGCGGGCAAGCCCGGTCGTCTCGGCGGTGACGAGGCGCTTTCCGTCGGCGCTGAGCGCCGTGCTCCAAACGGACCCGCCGGGACTCGTGATTTCCCGTACCAGCATTCCGGTCGCGGCGTCCCAGATCCGCGCATGATCGCCGTAACGGTCGGCGATGCGCCGCCCGTCCGCGCTGACGGCCGGCGAACCATAGCCGCCGCCGTGACCTTTCAGCTCACGCACCACAGTGCCGCCGACTGCATCCCAAATTGCTGCATGCTTGGTGAATATGAGAACGACGTGGGTGCCAGGGCCATCCGCAATGAACCTCGCCCCGAAGATGCCGCCGTCCTCGCGAAGCTCGCCACGCATACCGCCGGTCACGGCGTCCCACACGCGGACCATGTTCTCTGATCGGGTCAGGATGAGCGTGTCGTCGGGGCTGAAGGTCGCTTCATCGACTTGGCTGTTGTGGCCCAACTCGCGCAGCATCGTCCCGGTGGCAGTGTCCCAGATCCGGGCTGTCTTGTCGGCGGAAGCGGTGACAACGCGCGAGCCGGTGGCGTCGAACGCGGCAGTCATGACGTCGCGTTCGTGGCGCAAAGGCCGCGGCCCGCCCCCCGCTACGTCCCAGATCCGCAGCGTGCGGTCGGATGACCCGGTGATGACGCGGCCATCGGCGCTGAATGCGACGCTGGTAACGTCGTCAGCGTGTCCTTTGAGCTCGCGCAGCATCTCGCCGGTGGCGGCGTCCCACACGCGTGCCGTCTGATCCGACGACGCCGTTGCGACGCTCGCTCCGTCGGGACTGAATGCGACACCCCGAATGGCCCCTTCGTGGCCCTTGAACTCGCGCAGGAGTTCGCCGGACGCCACGTCCCAGATGCGCCCGATCCGGTCTCCCGCGCCGATCACGACGCGTGTCCCGTCAGGGCTGAACGCCACGGCGTGAATGAAATCCTTGTGCCCGGGAAGCTCGTGCAGCACTTCGCCGCCGGCGGCGTCCCAGATCCACGCGGTTTCGGTCCCCGCAGCGATGGCCCGCGTGCCATCGTGGCTGATCGCGGCGCTCGACAGCCGGTTGGTCAGGCCCTTGAGCTCACCGACGACCTTGCCGCCGGCAAGGTCCCACACCTGCGCCCTGCCAAACTCCATTGCAGTCAGGATCCGCATTCCATCCGCGCTGAACGTGACGCTAACGAGCCGGCGCGTCGGGAACGTCTTTCCGCCAGGGGCGACCCTGAGCTCGCGCACTGGATTGCCACTGGCGACATTCCATACCCGCACCGTTCCGTCCGACGATGCGGTGAGGACGCGTCCACCGTCAGGGCTGAACGCGACGCGACTAACTGGACCGTCGTGCTTGAGCTCGTGCAGCAGCTCGCCGCTGCCGGCGTTCCACACCCGAGCAGTCCCATCCGCGGAGCCGCTGACGACGTGCGTGCCGTCGGCGCTGAACGCAACGCTGTTGACCGCATTGGTATGTCCCGAAAGAACGCGTTGCAGGCGGCTGACCTGCGCCGCGCCTGCGAGCTTCGCCTCCAAACCCGTCACTTCGTGGGTCGACCAGCCCAGGGCCAGCGGCGAACGGCCCGGCGGCGGCAGGCCCTGCACCGCGATCCGCATCGCTGCATCGTATTTCTTGTCGGCAATAGCCCGATCTGCTGCGCTCGTCAGCACAAGCGTCTCGCGCCGATCCGTCTCGCGCTGCTGCCACAGCACGTACGCCGCCCCCGCGCAGACAAGCAACGCCACACCGCCGAGCGCCCAGGCGCTGCGCTTCTGGAACCGCCGCGTGCGTTCGATCTGGGCCCGCTCCTTCTCGATCTCGCTGGTCTCGAACACGCGGCTGGCCTGCACGTAGGCGCGCTGCATCTCAGTCGGGTCGGGGGCGCTCTTCGGCGAGGTGAGCAACCAAGTCTCGGCGTCGGTCAGTTCCTCGCCGCGCAGCAGCCGTCCACCGACGGCCGGTCGGCCGGCATTGTCCCAGCGCTGTGCCAGCTCGCCGATGCGAGTGTGCTGGCGAATCCAGGCAATGTCGGTTTCGATGGCGACCGCAAACGTCGCCAGCCCAGTGTCAAAACCGTCCTCCTCCCGCATGAAGATATAGTTGAGCCGCGCAAGATGGGGCGGCAAATTGGCGTCGGCCACTGGCCGATATAGGAGCGGCAGCAATTTCTTCTGCAGCTTTTCGGCCCTCTCTGCCTCCCATGCACAGACGTGAGAGGCGACGGAGTCGGGACTGATGACGACACCGACCGCGTCGGCGGAGAGGATCAATGCGTCGAGCCGCTCCTCCCACGGTTCGCCAGGCAAGATATCCTTCTTGTCGAGATAGGCTTCGAAGCCGCGCGCGTTGAGGGCGTCGACAAGCCGGTTGGAGAAGACGGAGTCCTTGCGGGAATAAGAGATGAAGACGCGGGTCTTCCGCTCGCCAGTGCGCGTTCCTGGCGCATTGCGGTCAGTCGACGGGCTCATGGGCGCTGCGATTGGTGCCAACGGCAGAGTCCCGGATGGTCGGAACGGAGGATAAGAAATTCGGTGGGAGGCGAATAGATTCGCGAAGTTAGGCCGAATCGCCCGGAAGACCTGTGATCTGGCTCACACGTGCGGATGAGCGCTCAATGCGGATGCCGCGACTGATGCAAACTGGACACGCGCCCCGCATGCTGGTGTGAGCCGCGGCGCGTCAGTCCCGCTCTGTATCTTCTGCTGCCCCCTGAAATACCCAGAAGATCGGACATGCTCTGCCATCTGATTTCACCCGCCTCGTCCCAAAGACAGGCATGGTGTCTTCTGCGATCTCCTTGCCGGCGGCGTGGAGCACGTTCCGTTCGCTAGCGATGCCGCGAGCGCACGCGCTCAAAAGTGGAACGCATTCAGATAGTCAAAGATCGCCGTACAGTGTCCCAGCATCAAGAAAAGCGGGATTGCGCAGAATAGGCACCACGCGGCCATGACCATCAGAACCAGCCACCTGGCGTCCATCAAGAGCTGTCCCGGGGGACCGTAGGCGATGCTGTCGTACATCTTGCGAGCATAGTAGTCGTCCCAGCGCAGGGCGACGTAGCAAATCCAAAGTGTCGGCAGCACGGTGAGCATCCCCGCCAGAACCCACAACGAAGCGGCCGATCGCTGATTGGGATGAAAAATCCAGCCCGGACATCGGTCATCGTTCGGGTGCTCGAGAAGCAGAACCAACAGCTCGGCGATGATCAATCCAACACAGACGCACGCGGCCCCTTTCACGATCTTCCCGCAAAAGACGGGATCGTAGTTGGGAAGCTTTGGGCGTTCCTCCACAGATTGCGGCGCAGATGGCGCGGACAACGAAGAGGAACCCGTGGGGGCGACGCGGCTCAAATAGAGCAACCCGCAGCCAATCCCGATCTGGATGATGATGTATCGCCAGAAAACTTCCGGGTCATGCACATGGCTGACGGTCGTCCCATCGCTGCGCCCCAACCGGAACTCGCCCTGATAAATGATGAGGGCCGCAAAAGCGAGGAACGCAAAACCGATGATCCGGAATACGGTCGCGCGATTCATGGCATCAATTGCCGTTCGCGACGAAGCACGCAGCAGCGAGGTTCAACGTGCGTCGGAAATCCGTCGGGTTGAACATGCACTCCTCCCCACAGGAAGGCTTGCCCCCGTCTACGCAAGAAGGCCTGCCAGCCGAATATGGCCGAAATGCTGAGTCAGCGCACGTAGTGCAGGAGCCCGATGAAATCCCACAGCGCGTGCGCGACGATGAGGGGCCAGAGCCGGCCCGTCCACGCGTACCAGATCGCGAAGATCAGGCCGAACGGCACGATGAAGATCGCTGCGATCGCGCCCTGGTAGAGATGATAGAGCAGCCGGATGGCGACGCTCACATTGATTCCGGTCCACGGGTCCGGGCGCTTGCGCAGGGCCGAGACCACATAGCCGCAGACGAAGATCTCCTCGAACACCGGATTGATCACGGACACCGCGACGACGGCCGACAGGCTCAGGCCCGGCGACGCGCTGCCCGAGCCGACGGGCGGCCCACGCATCGCCTCCGCGGCCTGCGGCCACAGGTCGGCGATGATCTCGTAGGCGAAGGCGAATGTCAGATAGGCGCCGACCGCCAGTCCGATCCCGATCAGGGTGTCGACCGCGTCCGGCCGCAGTCCGATGCGCTCGAGCGTCCAGCCGCGCATGCGCAGGAACGGCAGCAGCAGCGCCATCAAGGTCAGCTCGTAGCCGAGCAGCGTGCCGAGCCGCGCGTCCGACATCGCTCCGCGCGCCGCTGGCCAGAACACGGAGACGAGGCTCCCCACGATGAAGTAGCCGAACGCGAGCGCGATCACGATGACGAATTCAGCCCGTGGCGACAAGCCCTGAAGATAATGGCGCATGTCGTTCGGGCTCACGGCACGTCGTACCTTGCCCATTGCCCGGCGATGTCGGGGCGATTGTAGTAGGCGCGCGCATAGCGCGAATCGAGATTGATCGCCTCGCTGTAGTCGCGGATCGCGCGGTCATGCTCCTTGCGGTCGTGATAACCGATGCCACGGTTGTTGAAGGCGATCGCGAGCTTCCTGCCGGATTCGTTGCCCGACTGGATCACCGCGGTGCAACCCTTGATCTGCACGTCGAGCGAATCCTTCGCGTCGTTCACGCACCATTTCCAGGGCTGAGACTGCTGGCCGTGGGCGGCGGCGGCACATAGCGTCGTCAGCGCGATCGCGATGATGCCCGCACGCGCACACATGTCTCCGCTCCGCATTCATGTCCGAGAGATGGCCGAACTATAGCATGGCGACCGACCGGGGGACGCGGCACCGGGCGCGCGCTGCACTTAAGAGATCCGCTTGGCCGCAAACCGTAGCGCAAACGCAACAGATGAGAGCGCATTGGCAGGCGCACCGTCGGCCGGGCTTGCAGACGGGCTCGTCGGATATGAGAGCAAAATGATGTAAGCAGTTGAAAAATATCGCACCATCCACCTTGGGTAGGTGCCGATCGAAAAAAATGGCGGCAAGTCGAAGAAAAATATGGCGGCAAATCGAAGAAAAAGATGGCGGCAAGTCGAAGATGCAATGACCGCAATTTGTTCATGGGTCGCAAATGGTTTTGCGGGAACATTGTTGCCCGTCCTGAAGTTCGGGAGGGGCATGGATCTTGCGATTAGGCAGCGGCATGGATATGCAATCATATGACAGTGAGGCCTCCGCGTTGCGAGGCGATATGGCGTTGTGGCGTGACGTGCGCACCATTCTGACCAGTGGAATTGCGATTGCGGTGCTGATTGCGGCACTGGCGCCAGCCGAGGCGGCCTATCAGCGCAAGACCGTCTACGCGAATCGCACGCACGCCAAGAAGGAGCCGCCCAAGGCACTCGAGGTGCCGATCATCACGATTTCCCTCTCCCAGCAGCGGCTGACCGTCTACGACAAGGGCGAAGTAATCGCTCATGCGCCGGTCTCGACCGGCATGGCCGGCCATCCGACCCCGACCGGCATTTTCAGCGTCATCGGCAAGGAGGTATTCCACCGCTCGAATATCTACAGCGGTGCGCCGATGCCATTCATGCAGCGCATCACCTGGTCCGGCGTCGCCTTGCATGCGGGCGTGCTGCCAGGCTATCCGGCCTCGCACGGCTGCATCCGCATGCCGCCTGACTTCGCGGTCAGACTTTACGGCATCACGCGCAAGGGCGCGCGGGTGCTGGTGACCCGTGGCGAGGTCACGCCGGTGCGGTTCACGGATCCGCATCTGTTTGCGCTGTCGCGGCCGTCCGACTCCTCGATGATGAAGACGGCCGAGACTCGGACGCCCGCTGTCCTGTCGGACGCGGTTGGCGCCCCCAAGGTGGTCGCGCAGAACGCCTCCAAGAACGAGGCGACCGAGGCCGTCAAGGACGAAATCGCGAAGGCCGTCAAGGATGCCTCCAGCGATGCGGCGGCCGATGCCGCCAAGGAGGTGGTCAAGTACGCGATCGAGGGCGCCGTCAAGGAAACCACCTCGCCGGACGACACAGCGCAACAAAGCGCGCCGGCCGTCCCCGCGAAGCCGGCCGAGGACGCCGCGAAGCAAGGCGAGAGTCAGGGCGGGAGCACCCCCGCGGGCATCGACGCCCAGGGGGCCGGGACAGCGACTGCGCCGCGCAAGGCCGCCGAGACCTCCGAGGTCGGATCGAAGCCCGCTCCGGCGGAGGTCGCCGCACTCGAGCCCTATGGCCCGGAGCGACCGCTGCGGCCGGGGCCGATCACGGTGTTCGTGAGCAAGAAGGAAGGCAAGGTTTTCGTCCGCAAGGGGTTCCAGCCGGTGCTGAGCGCGCCCGTGACGATCGAGAATCCCGAGCTTCCGCTCGGCACGCACATGTTCACGGCGATCGACGAGAAGTCCGACGGCGTAAACTTCGATTGGCTCGCGGTGTCGCTGCCGACTTCATCGGCGGCGCGGGCGGAGGTGGTGCGCCGCCATCACGGCCGCCGGGCCGAGAAGGTCGTCGCGCCGGTCGCCGTCGCGCGGGCTGCGAGCCCGGCCGAGGCGCTCGCGCGCATCGAAATTCCGCCCTATGCGCTCGCGCGCATTTCGGAGCTGATGTCGCCCGGCGCCTCCTTCATCATCTCGGACCAGGGTCTCGGGTACGAGACCGGCCTCGATACGGACTTCATCGTCCTGACGCGCTAGGCACATCCAGGCAGGCGCAGTCGTGGGTTCCGACTCGGGTTCCGGCTCGGGTCGCGGGCTCGCGGCTTCGGCCCGCGTTACGCGTCACCGATCCGTCCGCTCGCGACGAAGAGGGCGAGTGCGGTCGCGTTCGATACGTTGAGGCTCTTGATGCGGCCGGGCAGGGCGATGCGCGCGACCGCGTCGCAGGTCGCGCGCGTGAGTTGGCGCAGGCCCTTGCCCTCGGCGCCGACCACGAGTGCGAGCGGAGCGCGCAGCGGGACGCTGGCGAGATCGCCGTCGCCGGACGAGTCGAGCCCGATCACGAACACGTTCTTCTCCTTCAGCGCCTCGAGCGCGCGCGCGAGATTGGGCACGGTCACCAGCGGCACGTGCTCGAGCGCGGCCGAGGCCGCCTTGGCGAGCACGCCGGTCGCCTCCGGGCTGTGGCGCGCCGTGGTGATCACCGCCTCGACCGCGAAAGCTGCGGCCGAGCGCAGGATGGCGCCGACATTGTGCGGATCGGTGATCTGATCGAGCACCAGGACCAGCCGCCGCGGCGCCAGCTCCTCGACAGCGGGGGCGTCCAGCGGCTCGGCCTCGGCCAGGATGCCCTGATGCACCGCGTCGGGCCCGACCAGCGCCTCGATCTCCTCGGGTCGTACCCGCAGCGGTGCGATCGGCAGCGCGATGCCGCTCTCGGCGAGGCGGTGGGCGGCGTTCTCGGTCGCCATCAGGCGGTGAAACCGCCGCGCCGGATTCTCCAGCGCCGCCTTCACACTGTGCCAGCCATAGAGGATCACCGGCCCGTCGCGGTCGCGCGGCGGGGGTCGCCACGGCTTCTTCTTGAGCGGCCGCTCCCGATCGCGATCGCGCGCCCTGTCGCGGCGCCACGGCCGATCGTCCGCGCCGCGCGCGTGCTCGGCGTGGTCATCGCGGCGGTGCTCGGATGGCTGCGGGAATCGCTGCTTGGATCGCTGCTTGGATCGCTGTTCCTGCGGTTCCTTGCGGCCGAAATCCGCCCGGCTCTCGGGGCGGGATTTCGGCCGGGACTTCGGCCGGGACTTGCGGGGATCGAAGTCGCGCTTCCGCATGACATCGGTTCTTGTCACGGCGCGCCCGGATTGGCAATTTGGCGGCGAGCTTTGCGGTGTCCGGAGTGACGGCCACATCGTTTCCGGTTGACACCTGGGCGTGCCCTCCGCATAAACGCGCGCGCCGAAATCCTTGCCCGAACGGGGATTTTTGCCTTGCTTTCAGGGCATGTTCCGGCGGCCGTGGCCGGTCAGGAACATGATCCGAGGTCGATCGAGGTTCGGGGGAGTGTCCCGAGCGGCAAAGGGGGCGGACTGTAAATCCGCTGGCTATGCCTTCGTAGGTTCGAGTCCTACCTCCCCCACCAGCCTTCGCGCCCTACGGGCGCTTCGGCTCGGCAAGCCAGCCGTGCGCGAAGGCTGTCGCGCCGGAGCCCGAACGGCGAAGGCGGGCGACGCCGACGCCCCAAATCGTTTCCCGCTACTCCGGCGGCAGCGGCCCGACTCAGACGTCGCGCTGCTTGATCCGCTCGATCAGCTTTTGACTGCCCGATCCATGTTGCAGCGCCACAATTTGGCTACGTTGGTCGACCCAACTCGCGGCTGAACCATCCCAAGAAGCTGCGCCCCGATGAGCCAATTGCTTTCCCTTCTCGTCCAGCTCGATAGCTTCTGCGGCCAGCTCGCAACTGCGATTCACGAGTCGGAAACGCAGCTTTATGCGACGCTCGTCCTTGTCGTGGTGGCGGCTTTCTTCGCTTTCCCACCGAAAAACGATCCCGACCAGGTTTGAACTCGTCATTGGGAAGGCCGCTGGCTGCAACGTCCGGCGGAACTCGCGCGGGCCCAGGGGCCCACGTCGGGAGGAACTCGCGCGCGCTCGGGGAGTTGAGGCTAGGACACTACGGAGAACGGCGTCATGCTCAGCTTGGTCATAACGTTGCTTATTATAGCGCTGATTGCAGCTGTGCTTGGATTTGGCGGAATCGCCGGGGCGGCTGCGGGAATCGCGAAGATCGTGTTTCTCGTCTTCATCGTTCTGTTCCTGCTTTCGCTTCTCTTCGGCGGATTCCGCGGCGGCTTTGGCCGGCGCTTGTAGCTCAGCCAACCAAAGGGTTGCGCGTGATCTGAGCGCACCTGCAAGCCGACATGAAGGTTTGGCCGGCTGCGCCAGCCGGGTCTCGCCGCCGGGCATGCGAGGGGCGTCGTTCTTCCGCAATGATCTGTGGATGGGCGACGTCATTACCACCGTCATTACCCCCGTTGCGGTTCGGCCGATTCCGACAGGCATGAATTTCTTCACGCTGCGGATTGCCCTAACCTGTCCCTGCTCTTGCCTTCCTTTGGTCACGGGCGAGTGACCTGCTTGCCACGCCACGCAGCCAGTGGCCGAGTGTCAGCGTGACATTGGAACGGGGTCAGGTGGTGCCCATGGCTTCGACACAACGTTCGACGCAGCCCGATCCGTCCTTCGCCGGCGGCGGCGCCCCGACGGCGGGGAAGGACTTCACCGGCGTCGAAGAAGCGCTGGCAAGGCTCGCGCACCAGGGCGCGAGCGATACGCCAGATGCGCGGCTCCGCGGACCGGCATCCGACAGGTCCGCCGACGCGCGCACCGCTCATTCATTGGCGGAGACGACGCTTGGCCCCGCCGACCTCAGGGCGCCGATCCGCGAGCAATCGCTCCGCAAGCGCGGCACCCTCGCGCGTGCCGCGATCGGGGTTTGTCTCGGTGTCGCTGCGATCTGGGCTTGGCAGTCGTACGGCGGCCCCGCAAGCGACATGATGGCGAGCTGGGGGTCGCCCCTCGGCTGGATCTCAGCGCGGCTCTCGCCGCACCAAACCCCCGCCACCCAGACGCCCGACCCCACCTCCGGGCAAGCGGCCGCGCCCGCAGGGGTCGAGACGTCCGCGCCGCCGCCTGTGCAAGCCGCGTCGCAAGTCGGGTCGCAAGTCGGGTCGATGGCGCAGCCCGCAACGACGGCCGCGAACGAGGCGGCCGCAGGCGCGGCCGACCGCCAGCAGATCGAGACGATGGCGCGCGATCTCGCCGCCTTGCGTCAGACCGTCGAGCAGCTCATCGCCGATCAAGAGCAATTGACCCGCGAGATTGCCAAGCTGCAGGCGGAGAAGGCCCAGGCCGACAAGCCGGCGGCGGAAAAGCCGGACAAGCGCATGCCGCGTCAGGTGCCGGCGCCGGGCCGCCGTTCGGACGTGTTCGACCCCGGGCAGAACCCGAATGCGCCCGGCGCGCCGCGCACCCTCGGCTCGTTTGTGCCCCTGCCGGCGCGCAAGCCCGCCGCGATAACGGCGCCGCAAGCCGCTCCGCAGGTCTCGACGGTGAGCCCCGTTCCACCTCCGCCACAATCGGCGCCGCAAATCGCATCGGAGCCGCGGCCCTCGGACCCGGCGCCAAGGCGGCCGCCGATGCCGGTGCCGCAGTGAGCATCGCGGGGACGCAGTTGGAAGTCAGCTCATTTCGCTCAAGCCGGGCTGCCCTTTAACGCGTGAAGTCGCCCGTCGAGGAGGCTCTGCAATCGGCTCGCCAGCTCAGGCTGGCGGAATGGCTTCTCGATCATCGGCCACTCGATGTCCGCTGGCTCATGACGAGCCAGCGCCTCGCCCGGGTATCCGGACATGAGCAGGATCTTGATATCGGGCCGTAACGCGCGCGCCTCCGCCGCAAGATGCACGCCGGTCTTGCCCCCTGGCATCACTACGTCGGTCAAGATGAGATCAATCGGCTCTCCACGGCGGACGATTTCGAGCGCACCATGCGCATCGGACGCCGTAATCACGCGGTAACCGAGGTCGTTCAGCATCTCAATGACCAGTGCCAACACCGCAGAGTCGTCCTCGACGAGCAAGATTGTTTCCGTTCGTGCGGCCGGCGCGGCGAGAAGTTGATCGACGGAAACTTGCTCGCTGAGCGACTTGGTGGAGGGCGGCAGGTAGATCGACAGGCGTGTACCAATTCCCACGGTACTCGCGAGCGTGAGGAAGCCGCCGGACTGCCGCACGAAGCCGTAGACCCGTGAAAGACCAAGCCCACTGCCTTTGCCCGGCTCTTTGGTGGTGAAAAAAGGCTCAAAAGCCCGGTCAACGACTTCCTTGGACATTCCGATTCCGGTGTCCTCAAGCGACAGCACTATCCATGGCCCAGGCGAAGCCGTGTGATTCTGACGGACGAGATCGTCGTCGCGCTCGATGCGCTTGAGCGTAACCGTGAGCGTGCCGCCGCTCGGCATCGCGTCGCGTGAATTGACCGCCAGGTTGAGCAGCGCCGACTCCAGCTCGGAAGGATCGACTTCGCACACGAGTGGCTCATGGCAAAGCGCTACTTCAAGCGCGATGCTCTCGCCCACCGCGCGGCGGATCAGCGGCGCGAATTGACGCACCAACGCGTTCACGTCGAGCGTCTGAGGTTGCAAGTGCTGACGTCGCGAGAACGCCAGCAACTGCTGTGTAAGGCTTTGACCCCGCTCCGCTGCGTGCCGCGTTGCCGACAAGTGCCGTTCCAGATGATCATTGCCTAGCTTGCGGCGCAGCAGGTCAATATTTCCGAGGATGACCGTGAGCAGGTTGTTGAAGTCGTGTGCGATTCCTCCGGTGAGTTGACCGACGGCTTCCATCTTTTGAGCCTGGACCAGATTGCGGATCATCTGATTGATGTTGTCCTTCAGGGCCGCGACCTCCCCGGAGGCCTCGACCGTAATTGAACGACTGAGGTCCCCCTTCGTGACCGCATCCGAGGCTTCGGCTATGGCGCGAACCTGGGTCGTCAGGTTGTCTGCCAGTTGGTTCACGTTATCGGTCAAGTCGCGCCAGATGCCGGCCGCGCCAGGTACGCGGGCCTGGCCGCCGAGCTTGCCTTCGATGCCCACCTCGCGCGCCACGTTGGTAACCTGCTCGGCAAAGATCGCGAGAGTTTCGATCATGCCGTTGATGGTGTCGCCGAGCGAGGCGATCTCACCCTTGCTGTCGACCGTCAACTTGCGCCGCAGATTACCCTGTGCAACTTCGGTTACGACAGCCGCGATGTTCCGCACCTGACCAGTCAGGTTCGCGGCCATCGTGTTCACGTTGTCGGTGAGATCCTTCCACGTGCCCGCCACGCCATCCACCTTGGCCTGACCGCCGAGTTGGCCTTGGGTGCCGACCTCGCGCGCCACACGCGTCACTTCCGAGGCGAACGAGTTGAGCTGATCCACCATCGTATTGATGGTGTTTTTCAGTTCGAGAATTTCGCCCTTCACGTTCACCGTGATCTTCTTCGACAGGTCGCCGTTGGCCACCGCAGTCGTCACCCCGGCGATGTTGCGCACCTGGCCGGTCAGGTTGGCGGCCATCGTGTTCACGTTATCGGTGAGGTCCTTCCAGGTGCCGGCCACGCCCGGCACCTTGGCTTGGCCGCCGAGCTTGCCTTCGGTGCCGACCTCGCCGGCCACGCGCGTCACTTCCGAGGCGAACGAGTTGAGCTGGTCCACCATCGTGTTGACGGTATTTTTCAGCTTGAGGATTTCGCCCTTCACGTCGACGGTGATCTTTTTCGACAGGTCGCCCTTGGCCACCGCGGTCGTCACCTCGGCGATGTTGCGCACCTGGCCGGTCAGGTTGGCCGCCATGGCGTTCACGTTGTCGGTCAGGTCCTTCCAGGTACCGGCAGCGCCATCAACGCACGCCTGACCGCCCAGCTTGCCGTCGGTGCCGACCTCGCGGGCCACGCGCGTCACTTCCGACGCGAATGAGTTGAGCTGGTCCACCATCGTATTGATGGTGTTTTTCAGTTCGAGAATTTCACCCTTCACGTCGACGGTGATCTTCTTCGACAGGTCGCCCTTCGCCACCGCGGTCGTCACCTCGGCGATGTTGCGGACCTGGCCGGTCAGGTTGGCCGCCATGGCGTTCACGTTGTCGGTCAGGTCCTTCCAGGTGCCGGTCACGCCGCGCACGTTGGCCTGACCGCCGAGCTTGCCTTCGCTGCCGACCTCGCGAGCCACACGCGTGACTTCCGAGGCGAACGAGCCGAGCTGCTCCAGCATCGTGTTCACGACCTTGCCGATGCGCAAAAATTCGCCGCGCAACGCGCGGCCCTCGATCTCGAGATTCATCCTCTGCGACAGGTCGCCCTTCGCTACGGCGTCGATCACGCGCGCCATTTCCCCGGTCGGCTGCGCCATGTCGCCGATCAGGTCATTGACCATGTCGACATTGGTGGCCCACGAGCCGGTCGCGTTCGGCAACTTGGCCCGGTGCCCGACCTTG
>Ga0126384_10001314_pt1 | contig 14696 bp, 12 predicted proteins | sample PanSoiMetPlot_36_FD_92543 | JGI IMG/M metagenome (GOLD analysis project Ga0126384, IMG submission 92543) | Tropical forest soil microbial communities from Panama - MetaG Plot_36 | ecosystem: Environmental > Terrestrial > Soil > Tropical forest > Bulk soil | place: Panama | collected 2016-02-17 | reverse complement strand
GCCTTCTTGAGACCATCGGCGATAGCTTCGGTCTGTTTCCGGTTAAGCTGCAATCCTTTGAGGCCATTGACAATCTTATCCTGAAACCTATCGAGGCTGGCCAAGAGCACTTGCCTGCGTTGCGCCGAGACACGCTTGCCGTCCAAATACTTTTTGATCTTTTCAAGTTCATTGGCCGTGCGGCGAATCTTGCCAATCTGGTCAAGCAGGCGTTTTTCGTGGACCTCCTCGTCTTCTAAATATTCCGAATCCTCCTCCCCGTCCTCTTTGATGATCTCGCGAACTCGCATTTCATGATGCGACAGCTTTTCCCCAAGATCCAAAACGTAACTCAGCGCCAGTGGACTAGACAGGACCTCATTGAGAACTTGGTTTTCGCCTTGTTCGATTTTCTTGGCGATTTCGACTTCGCCCTCCCGGCTTAACAAAGAGACCGTGCCCATCTCGCGCAAGTACATGCGCACGGGATCGCCCGTTTTGCCGACCATGTCGCCATCAACGTCGGATTCAATTTCCTTATCGTCTTCCTCCTCGTCGGCGAGATCTTCCGCCCCTCCCCCGAGCGTTACACGCTGATTGGAATCCACCACTTCGATGTCCATCTCCCCAAAAATGGACATGACATCGTCAATTTGATCGGGAGACACCACTTCGGCTGGCAGCATGTCATTGACGTCGTCATAGGTTAGGTAGCCCTTCTCTTTACCGAGATCGATGAGCTTCTTGACCTCCTTCTTCATGTTCTTTCTTTCGGCCGGCGCACCGGTCCGGTTGGAGGCGAGGTCCTGTGCTTCTATCTGGGGGCTATCTTCGCCTCGACCCTTCGGCGCTCTAACTGGCGCTCTTCTCGTACGACGTCTTGCCATTCGAGTATCCTTTCTCGCTTCGCGTGTTCATCCTGTTGCTCTTCCGCTACGCGAATCGCGATTCTTAGATTCCGTTCGAGATTCTTTAGATATTTTCGCCGCAGATGGGCCAAACAGTCCGCCGCTATCTGGCCGGCCTCTGTCTCGGAAATTTTCTCTGCTTCAATAACAAGAGCTGTAATTTCCGAACCTCTCTCCGGTGCTAGTTTTTGAGCGACTCGAAATACATCGACCGATCCTTGTTCAAGCCACTCGCTAACGACCACGTCAACCACCTCTTGCCATCGCGGCTCCATCCACTCGCGCGCTTTTTTTTCCTTATCGAATTCCCGCACTGCGGAAGGAAACCGCAACATGAGGCTTACGAGCGAGCGCTCCGCGACATCGTCGCGCGCCAACGCGCCGGATCCCGGTATGAGGTTGATGATAGATTTTGAAGGCGATCCCTTAGACGAACCGGAAGCGGGCCGTCGCAACGATTCTTCTCGAATGCCTATTCTGTCCACGGCGCGTCGTATGAGTAAATCCGCCTCAAATGGATTGGTTATCTTGGCAAGCAAGCGGCCAATCTCCCCGGCGGTTTGACTCTTTCCTTGCAAAGTTTTCCCATAGCGCTCTTCTAGCCAGGAAAAGTAATAGTCAGCCAAGGGAGGCGCCTGATTCAGCATTTGCTCCAAGACCTCCTTACCCCGGCTGCGAACAAACGTATCAGGATCTTCGCCCTTCGGCAGAAGGGCTGCGCGACTCAATAATCCCGCCTCAATAAATATCTCAAAACCGCGTGCGGCAGCCTTGCGACCCGCGTCATCACCGTCAAATAGAGCAATGATATTTTTCGTATAACGCGACAAGAGCCGCACGTGATCGACGGTTAGAGCCGTCCCCAAGGTCGCCACCGCATAGGAAATGCCATGCTGAAACAAAGCGATGGCATCTAAGTAACCCTCCACGAGAACCACGCGGTCGGCTTGACGGATACCTTCTTTGGCCTGAAAGAGGCCATACAGAGTCGAGCTCTTATGGAACAGCGGGGTTTCACTCGAGTTGAGATATTTAGGCAGCCCCTGATCGATTACTCTACCGCCAAACCCAACAACCTTGCCCCCCGCATTGATGATAGGAAACATCAATCGCCCGAAGAACTTCTCGTAGAGCTGCTCGCCGTTTCGTTGTCCGACGAGACCGAGCCGTAGTGCGTCTTTAGCAAGCAACTTTCCTTGCTTCACGGACTCGATCAAACCAGACCCGGAAAGTGGCGCATATCCGAGCACGAAGCGCCGAGCCACAGACTCATCCACTCCTCGCGCCTTAAGATAATCCAAGGCCTTTTTCCCCTCGGGTCGCTCAACCAGAATGCGATGATAGTTGTTGGCCGCTCTCTCATTGATGCGATAGAATAAATCGCGTTCGCCGGACTCCTGGCGGATTCTTGAACCCTCCGCTCGTTCGATGGTGATGCCGTAGCGCTTGGCCACGCGCTCCACGGCCTCGGGAAACGTCAGCTGATCGAGCTGCATGAGGAACTGAAAGACGCTACCACCTGTCTGACAACCGAAGCAGTGAAAAATCCCTTTCTCTTCATTGACGGTAAAAGAAGGGGTCTTTTCTGTATGAAAAGGACATAACCCCATGTAATTCCGTCCGGCTTTCTTGAGGGTCACATGATCCGAGATGATCTCGACAATCGAAGCGCGGTTTCGAATCTCGATGATTTTGTCTTGCGTGATCATTACGGCCGATTAAAAGAATGGTTCCATAAGGACCGCTACGCCTCGCTTGGTTCCTTCGGCAAAAGCTTGTCCTTACCAATGCGTATGAGCCCATCGCCAAGACGAGACAAGGGCGAAACGAGGTAGGCCTCATTAAACTTGTTCCGCATCGAAGGAGGTAACCAAGAGGCCGCGCCCGCAAGATAAACGATCAAAGCGGTTACGACCCCTCCCTTTCCGATTCCGACGGCCATACCCCCCAGACGATTCAATGTCTGAAGCAAGAGCGGCTTCGCCGAATAATGGAGAAGCCAACCAGCGAGGTTGAAGAGAAAGTAAACGACAAAAAAGATGGCCACAAAGGCGACACCCTTGAGCAGCAAAGGCGACGAGTTCCAATAATATCGCCCCAGCGCCGCCACGGCATCGACATAGCGGACTGCTATCATGAAACCCGCCAGCAAACCAACAAGCGAAGAAAGCTCTCGAAAAAGCCCGCGGAAATAACCCCTCAGCCCAAAAAGACCAACAACGGAAAGCAGAGTCACATCAATCCAGTTCACCAGTGTGAACCATTTGCGCTGAGCAGACGTCAATGGCGAAGACACCACGTCGTGGCTCGCTAACCAGCACTTGCACGCGAATCCCATCACGCAAATGCGACCCGTGGTTCTCTATCAATTTGTGATACGTCGTCTTTTTCAGGAGAGCGGTAATCGCTCCCCTGGGCTATGGAATGACTCGCGGCGGAAAGCATTGAACGTTCACGGATCTAAAGAATCTCCGATCGCCGGCGTTATTCCCCAAGGAGTGCTCTCGCCATCTCGTTGACACGTTTGCCGTCGCTACGACCGCCCACTTTCGGCATAACCTGTTTCATGACCTTACCCAAGTCCTGCACGCCTTGAGCACCTACCTCATCAATGCTCTCTCGAATCAGATCCTGGACTTCCGTTTCGCTCAGCTGCTGGGGCAAGAAGCGCTGCAAGATCTTAAGCTCGGCCTCTTCCTTCTTTGCCAAGTCCTCTCTGCTCCCTTTGCGAAACAGCTCGATGGCTTCGGTCCGTTGTCTGGAGAGGGTGGAAACGGTTTTTTGTATTTCTTCAGCGTTGAGCTCTTTGCGCGCTCTGATTTCTTCGTAATGTATGGCGGACAAAAGAAGCCTGAGCGTGGAAAGTGTGACGCTGTCGCCGCTCTTCATCGCGGTTTTTACGGCGTCCTGAATTTCGGCTTTGAGTTCCATGGTTTAATGATTTTTTATCTAGCTTCGAATCCCGTAAGGTCTAAAAAGAGTGGCGCACGCGCCGCATTGCGCGTTTTTTGGCAGCGATCGCCTTTTTCTTTCGCTTCACACTCGGCTTTTCGTAATGTTCCCGTTTGCGTAACTCGGCTAGAATGCCGGCCTTTTCGCAGAGCTTCTTGAAGCGCCGAATGGCGCTTTCAATGGATTCGTTCTCTCGAACTCGAACTCCAGTCATAAACTCAGATCACCCCCAATCACCGCTGGCCGCTTTTCAACCATGAATTTTAGCTTATTTGCGTGCTAAGTCAAGCAATTCACAAGAAAAACGAGGGGTTTGAGGCGCCTTCGGCAACAATGACGATCAATCAGATGCAGCGCTGTACCATGGCTTCCACCTTAGCTTCAAAAAGCGCTCGGGAAAATCTGAAACAAGCCCTTGCACCCCTAGAGAAGAGAGCGTTTGCATGTCGAGGGGATCATTCACGGTCCAGACGTGGACATCAAGACCAGCTTCCCAGGCTTGTTCCAAAAAGTTTCGCGACGCGAATTCCCGTTGTATGTGGATCGATGCAGCGCCTATTTCTTCCGCAACGGCAAACGGATTCTCCGTGACGCCGGCCCCGTGGATCAAGCCGATGCGCGCCTCCGGCGCCAGTTCGCGGATGCGTGCAAGACAGGAGTAATTGAATGATGAGAAGATCGTTTGGTCTAGGTAACCGTAATGGCTGAGAATGAAAAGCAACTTGATTTCGATTCCTGGCTGCGAACCAGCAAATTGCTTAACGTCGAGGCAGAGGTCAACTTTTCCCGCGACGGTCTCTAAAGTTTCTTCCAGCGTAAGAATCCGCTGCCCGCGAAAAGCTTTCTTTTTCCAAACGCCGATGTCGAGTTTTTTTAGTTCCTCCAGGCTCTTTTCTCTAACCATTCCGCGGGCTCGTGCGGTGCGACGCAAGCGCTCGTCGTGGAAAATGACCACGTGCCCGTCTTTGCTAAGCTGACAATCAAGCTCGATCATGTCGGCTCGGGCTGCGATTGCCTTTTCAAAGGCGAGTTGGCTGTTTTCAGGGAAATTTCCGGATGCGCCCCGATGGGCTATTTTAATGAAGCCAGCCATCGCCCGTTTGCTTATGAAACGAAGATCGGGAATGATTCCGCCATGGAATTAATACAATCGATCCTTAGCCCTGAGCTAAATACATCAAAAATTCTTTGTTCCCCTTGGGACCCAACAAGGGAGACTCCGTAACCCCCCGTGCCATGAATCCAAGTTGTCCCGCTGCGTTCTTTACCTCGTCGATGATTCGCAGGTGCTCTTCGAAGGAACGTACTACACCACCCTTCCCAACTTTGCCCTTACCCACTTCAAATTGTGGTTTGATGAGCGCTATGATCTCGCCAGTAGGAATCAACAGAGTCTTTACTTGGGACAGGACTAGTTTTAGGGAAATAAAGGAGACGTCGATGGTGGCCAAGTCTGCGGCCATCGGCAGAGCGCTTAACTCAAGATAGCGGACATTAGTCTTCTCGAAAATTACGACTCGGGTATCGTTTCTTAGCTTCCACGCGAGCTGTCCATAGCCCACATCGACGGCAAAAACTCGCGCCGCTCCATGCACCAAAAGACAATCGGTGAAGCCTCCCGTTGATGCGCCGACATCGAGGGCGGTTTTCCCTGTGACATCGATCTGAAACTCTCGAAGCGCCTTTTCCAACTTGATTCCGCCTCGGCTCACATAAGGTTGCGGCGTTGACCGAAAGCGTATCGCCACGTCCACAGCCACGAGGGTCCCGGCCTTGGTGATGGGCCGGTCATCGACTAAAACCTCGCCCGCCAGAATTCTACCGCGTCCCTCCTCGCGGCTGACCACGAGTTTCCGTTCGACTAGGAGTCGATCTAAGCGCTCCCTCTTTCCCATCCCTCCTTATTTCTTTTCCTCCCGGCCCGAACCATCTGCAAGGCAGCCTGCGTGATCGCTTCTTGGTCGAAGCCACAGAGCTTGCGTAGCTGATCCTGAGTACCATGGGGAATGAACCGGTCCGGGACCCCCAAGCGGCGAATTCGAACGTCGTTAATGCCCTCTTCGGCGAGGAATTCTAAGATCGTGCTGCCGAAACCGCCGGCGGTGGCGTGGTCTTCCACAGTAATGATGTTGGGGACTTGTACCAACAACTGGCGGAAAAGATCTTTGTCGAAAGGTTTCACGAATCTCGCATTGACAACGGCAGCGTCGATTCCCAAGGGTGCCAGGTCTTCCGCTGCTCTGAAAGCTGGCAGAACGGTATGGCCGATGCCAAGGATAGCGATGTCCTTTCCCGATCGGAGAAGCTCGCCGCGACCGATCTCAAGGTTTCTTAGCTCATGATCCATCGTTACTCCCCAGCCCTCCCCACGCGGGTAACGCAGCGATACCGGACCCTGATACTCTACCGCCGTCTTGAGCATATGTTGCAGCTCATTTTCGTCCTTGGGCGCCATAATGACGATGTTCGGAACGGACCGCATATAGGCGAAATCAAATACTCCGTGATGGGTGGGTCCATCGGCTCCGACCAAGCCGCCGCGATCAAGTGCAAATACGACGTGCAGATTCTGAAGACAGACATCATGAACAATTTGGTCGTAAGCGCGCTGCAAAAAAGTGGAATAGATCGCGACCACGGGAATAAAACCTTCAGTAGCCATACCTGCGGCGAACGTTACTGCATGCTGCTCCGCGATACCGACATCGTAGGAGCGACCAGGCATTTCACGTGACAGTTTGTCAATTCCGGTTCCGCTTCCCATAGCCGCCGTAATACCGACGACTTTAGGATTCTCCCTGGCTATCTTAATCAGCGCTTGCGCAAATACGTCCGTGTAGGTTGGTACCGGACCCCTTTCCTTTTTCGCTTTTCCCGTCAATACATGAAAGGGAGTAACGGCGTGGTACTTTATCGGCTCCTTCTCGGCTGGCGCATAGCCCTTGCCCTTCTTCGTAAGCACGTGCACCAGTGTGGGTCCGTCAATCTTTTGGACGTTTTCCAACGTGGTCACCATCTCGATGATGTTATGCCCGTCGATGGGCCCGACATATTGGAAACCCAGGCTCTCGAATAGAAACCCCGGCGTAACCAAGCCCAAAAAGGAATCCCTCAGCTTGCGCGCCAAGTGTTTAAGATTCTCCCCGCTCGGTAGGCTCTGGAGTAAGGTTGAGAGGTTTTTCTGCATGCGAACGCCGAGATCGGTGGTAAACTGCTTGCTAAGAAAGGAAGAGACTGCGCCGACTCTGGGATCGATAAAATGTTCATTGTCGTTGAGAACGACGATGAGATCCTTATCCAAATGACCCGTCTGGTTCAGACCCTCAAAAGTGAGACCCGCGCTTAATCCACCGTCGCTTATTACCGCCACGACTTTCCGTGCCGATCCTTCTAAGGTTTTAGCTTCCACCATGCCCAACGCGGCGGAGATCGATGTTCCCGCATGGCCCGCGCCGAAGACATCATATTCGCTTTCTTCACGGCTTAAAAATCCGCTGATGCCGCCGTACTGGCGAATCGTAGCCAGTCGTTTGCGCCGACCGCAGAGGAGCTTATGGGCATAGGCTTGGTGCCCCGTGTCCCAGACGATGCGATCTTCCGGGGTGTCAAAGACATAATGGAGAGCCAGCGTCAGTTCTACAGCCCCAAGGGTCGACGCTAAATGACCGCCGACTTCAGAGACCACCGAAATCACTTCTTCGCGGATCTCCTGCGCGACTTGGGGCAGCTCGTTGACGGTCAATCGGCGAATGTCTCTGGGATATTCGATCGCATCAAGTAAACGCGCCATAATGTATTTGTATCTCCCACACTTTTGAATTTTTTGGTTCGAAGCTTGTGATTCGTCACTGTCGCCGTTAAAAAAAGTAGCCAGCTCGCGATAATTTACCATTGACTTGTTTAACTCTTCAAACGCACCGACGAAATCACCGAGCCTCAAAAGAGTCTGCCATTTACTAGTAATGTGACGAGAGTAATCTGACGGCTACTAGTCTTCTGGTTCTTGGTCACTGCCTAAGGCTTCCATGGCCTTGAACTGAAATTTTCCCTCCTTGTCCTTGACTAACACTTCAACTCGCTTCTCGACTTCGGTCAATTTTTGATTGCAGTATTGAACCAGGCTTACGCCCTTCTCGAAGACCGCCAGCGAATCTTCCAAAGACAAGTCGCCCGACTCCAACTGCTCGACCACACTTTCCAATTCCTCCAAGGCGATCTCAAACTTTTTTCCTGCCTGATTTTCTTTTGCCATCTTATTCCCCCTTGGCTCTGGGTCTTGCCCCGCCGCCGTCAGCGGGTTGATCTCTTTCACTTAGCTTTTCGATCAGCTGAAAAGGATCCACGCGGGCACTGTTGACGCGGGCGCCCCAGTGGAGATGAGGGCCGGTTACGCGTCCTGTCATGCCCGACAAGCCGATAACATCCCCTCTATGTACTTCAGCACCTGCGTCCACTCTCAGTTCCGAAAGATGGAAGTACATCGTATATAATCCACCACCATGGTCCAAAACAACGCTTTTGCCGCTAAAAAAGAAGTCTCCGGTTAAGGCGACCCGTCCATGATTTGCAGCCAGCACTGGGGTTCCTAGAGGGGCCCTAAGATCCACTCCAGTATGCGGTGCTCGAGGTGTCCCATTAATTATTCGCCGATATCCAAAAGGAGAGGTTATATCCGACGAAACTGGCGCAATGAATGGTCGTTCCCACATTCGCTCCGGCGTGAAGGTCGCGAAGATCCGATCCAGCTGCTGCTGGTCCTGGCGAATTCGCTCCAGTTGGTCTGGTCCCAGATCGTCAAATTGAGGCGCCACCGAGAATGATTCCTGTTGGAACGATTTCGTTTTCACCCTGATAGGAATTTGGATACCGCGAATATTGCCGACTTTCGTAGCGCCTTCGATAACCATTTTTACAATGCCCGGCTTGGTTTCCACATCGATCCCTATTAGTGCGGTATAATTCTGATCTTTACCTGGATAGAATCCGATCTTGTTTTTTCCTAGTTGTACTTCCATTGGGGTTAGATCCGTCCCGGGAAGTTTCAATTCCACGATCTCGCCTTGAAAAACCTCTACGGGCTCGCGCTCAAGAAACTGCTCCGCGGGCCACGCGAAGTGAGCACCGCTTAATAGCCAGAGCGTCGAGGCAATGATGGCGCTGGCGCGCTGTGCTCCCATATCATTCCTTTCCATCGACGCGGCATATCGCTTTCCCATGCGCAAAACTGATTCGCACTCTATCGCCTAATTCGAGAGAATCGGCATCTTTGACGATTTTCTCCTCCGGCACCTTGTAAGTGATGCTGTAGCCTCGCTCCAAAACCGCCAGTGGACTCATAGCTTGTAACCGCCCCGTTTCAATCGCCAGACCCTCTTTTAGCTGACGCAAACGGGCATGAAAGCGGCGCAGAAGATCCACTGACGCTTCGTCCAAACGCTGCTGGTGGTCACGCAGCTTTCGCCTCGGATCCGTAAGTCGTTTCACCAAACGGCGCCAGCTTTCTTTCGCCATATGTATCCGACTCTCAATGCCTTCCAGAAGCCCCGCTTGAAGATTTGAAAGGCGCTCCACGAGATCCGCCCGTCGCGGAATGACCATTTCAGCGGCCGCCGTGGGTGTCGGCGCGCGATAATCCGCCACGAAGTCAGCGATGGTAAAATCGATTTCGTGGCCTACAGCGGAAATAACCGGTACCGTGGACGCAAAAATGGCCCGCGCCACAATCTCTTCGTTAAATGCCCACAGATCTTCCAGCGAGCCGCCCCCGCGGCCGACAATCATGACGTCAACCTTACCCGATCGAGCTAGCTCCGCGATGCCGAGAGCGATCTCTTCAGCTGCACCCTCGCCCTGCACCTTGACGGGCCGGATCACGACGCGACGATCAGGAAACCGGTCTTTGATGATTCGCAGCATGTCACGAACCGCGGCCCCCCTTTCGGAGGTCACAATGCCGATGCTGACTGGCAGGAAAGGCATTGCTCTTTTTCTTTCCGGAGCGAACAGTCCTTCGGAGGCCAGCTTCTTTTTCAGTTGTTCAAAGGCTAGGTAAAGCGCGCCCTGCCCTCTCGGTTCCATCATTTCGACATAGAACTGCAGGTCGCCGCGAACCGGATAGAGGCTAACCCGTCCGAAGCATAGGATTTCCATGCCGTTTTCCGGCACGAAAGAGAGCGCTTCACCGCGCTGCCGAAACATCACCGCGGAAATCTGGCACTTGTCGTCTTTTAGAGTGAAATAACTATGACCCGAGGGGAAAACGCGAAAATTGGAAATTTCTCCCGAGACCCAAACCGCATCAAGCTGCGATTCGAGGGTTCCCTTAATGACCGCGTTGAGTTCGCTGATGGTTAGGAATTGCCTGCTGAGGCGAGCGAACAGAGGGAGATCGATTTCTTTGGCCATATTTTTGTGGGCGACTTTATCATATGCCATGCCACAAAAAAATTAGCCCTCCTAGGAGAGGGCTAATTCGCCAGCATCGCGGGTCACGTGAACGATGCGAAAAAGATTTTAAGCCGCCTTCTTTTGCACCAGCTGTTTGAAAACATCCCAGCTCTTGAGCAGATCAAGAGCCCGCTTTAACTGGGCATCATTGTCAATGCTTTCATCTCCCGTAGGCGCAGAAGGCGGCACCAATTTTTCTTTCTCCTTTTCCCCCTGGTCCGGTTGTTGCCCAGGTGCCGATTGCGGGCTTGGCAAATGGCCGGGAAGATTTTCCTCCCTCAACATAGGCCGCTTTTTCTCGTCCGGTTTGCCATCTTGCTGCGGGGTAGCGTCGACCACGATGTCCGGGACAATGCCAGTCGCTTGAATGGAACGGCCACTCGGGGTGAAGTACCGGGCGGTAGTTAGGCGGAGGGCCGAGTTGTCGTCGAGGGGAAGAATGGTCTGCACGGAGCCTTTGCCGAAAGTTTTTGTTCCGAGCACCACTGCCCGCTTATGATCCTGTAGAGCACCCGCTACGATCTCTGACGCGCTGGCACTGCCTCCGTTGACGAGGACCACCATGGGAAAATCCATCCACGAGCCGTCCTTTTGTGCAAAGTACTTTTGTTTCTGGGATTCGATGCGACCCTCGGTATAAACGATTAGTCCGGAGTCCAAGAACAAATCGGCGATCCTGACTGCCTGAGTTAGAAGTCCGCCCGGGTTGTTACGCAGGTCTAGAACAAGTCCTTTGAGCCCGCTCTTCTCTGCGGCCAGCTTTTCTAGTGCCTTCTGGACGTCACGGTCGCTTCGTTCTTGAAATTGAGCAAGTCGAATATAACCATAGCCCGATTCCAAGACTCGGCTACGTACGCTCTGCACCCGAATCGTATCGCGCACGAGCGTGAAGTCGATGAGCTCCGGCACTCCCTCCCGTTTGATAGAAAGATTGATTTTCGTGCCCTTGGGACCACGCATTTTCTTCACAGCATCCACCAGCGTCATATCTTTGGTGAATTCGTCTTCGATTTTAAAGATCATATCACCTGGCTTAATGCCAGCTTTAAAAGCGGGAGTATCTTCTATGGGGGATACCACCGTTAGTACTCCCCCCTTGACCGTGATTTCGATCCCTAGTCCTCCAAAGCGTCCTTGGGTGTCCATTTGCAGGTCTTTGTATAATTCAGGAGTCAGATACGCGCTGTGTGGGTCCAGCGAGTTTAGCATACCGTTGATCGCACCATTGACCAAATTTTTGGTCTCCACCTCTTCTACATAATTCTTCCTAACGATAGATAAAATGTTGGTGAAAGCCTCCAGACTTTCGTAGTCCTGGCGTGGAACCGCTGAAACGTTCGGTACCCACTGGCCCGCTAGAAAAAAGCCGAGAGCTACCCCCAAGAGTAGTAAAATCACGGGCATGATGTGTTTGCCTGCGCTCTGCATAACTATCTCCTCATTTAGAATCTGACCCTCGGTGAAATATACTATCCCAACACAATTAAAATAGCTATTCCCCTACTTTGAACATTTTTCCAAACTTCTTGAACCCAGAGCCTGGCTTGGAAACCGCGCGCGATGGCAAAAGAGCCCGAAACTAAGCCGGTTTGAAAATCTGCCTCCTGATTGCCCGGTGCTACGCAAGGACCACATACCCAGCGAAGGATGTCATAACGCGCCAATCCACCCTTTACAATCCTTGTTGCCAACCCTAAACTCAACCAGGGAGAAAGAGAATAACGAGGAAAAAATCAGAAGACAGTAGAAAAACCACTCTAACAACGTCAGTGCGCGGGAGCGTTAGTTCCGCCGGATATCTTTGTGAAATACTTTTTTATCCAGTCCGTATAATTTCATCTTTCTGTGAATGGTTCTTACATCTACTCCACAACTCCTTGCGGTAAGATCAATTCTACCGCCGGCGGCCTCCAATTTTCCCTTTAGATAGAGTTTTTCCTGCTGCTTGATCCATTCAGGGAGGGGTAAATCAGTGCGCCCTCCCGCAGGTCTCATTTCCTGCTCCATTACCGGATCGGACAATTCGATCTCTTCTATCACCTTGAATCGCGTCAACACTATCGCCTTCTCCAAAACATTCTGCAACTCCCGTATATTCCCAGGCCAGTCATACTCCATCAATTGGTTCATGACCTTCGAGGAAATCTTTGTGATTTGTTTTTGGATCGCGACCGAGTGATGACGGAGAAAGTCTTGAACGAGTAACGGAATATCGTTGAGGCGCTGGCGAAGCGGAATCAAGCGAATCGGAATGACATTGATCCGATAGAAAAAATCCGTGCGCATTCTTCCCTGGGCCACTAGGGACTTAAGAGGCACGTTGCTTGCCGCAATAACCCGCATATCAACCTTTGTCCAGCGACTAGCCCCCAAGCGTTGCACGCGTTGGTCGTTAAGAACGAGCAACATCTTTGCTTGCATAGCTAACGGCATATTTTCAATTTCGTCGAGGAACAAAGTCCCCCCGCTCGACAGCTCGACTTTGCCAGGTCTCGGCCTATCGGCGCCAGTAAAAGCACCACGCTCATATCCGAAAAGCTCGCTTTCGAGTAGAGTTTCCGGAAACCCTCCGCAGTTGATCGTAACGAACGGTCCGTCTTGGCGCGGGCTCTGGTAATGAATAGCGCTGGCAACGAGCTCTTTTCCCGTTCCTGTCTCTCCTTCGACAACGACGCTACTGTCCGTCGGTGCAACCATCCTAATTACTTCGAAGACTTTGTGCATCTCCGGTGTTCGACTGAGCATTCCCCCAAATTCACAGGCCTCTTTGATTTGTTGCCGAAGATGTCTAATTTCAGTGAAGAGACTCGATTTTTCTAAAACGCCTCGTGTTGATTCTTGTATGGCAGCCGCACTGAATGGTTTAACAAAATAATCACTTGCCCCCAGCTTGAGAACTTCGACGGCATTCTCGATATCAGCATAGCCAGTCATCACTATAATGGGGACATCGCTCCACTGCTCGACGCATTTCTTGGCTAGTTCTACACCGCTCAACCCGGGGAGGCGTATATCTGTTACAACCAAATCGATATCCTCGTCCCCTAACAACCCGATCGCCTGTTCAGCAAATCCTGCCACGGTCACCCTATAACCGCTGTGCGTGTATAAACGTTCCAACTGCTGACAAATCACCGGGTCATCGTCAACAACCAAAATATGGGGCGTTGACGCAGCCAATGGGGTGGACGTAACACGGCCGCGGTGCTTTCCTAACTTGACAACGGGGACCAACGTAGTTGTATTAGATAATTTAGGTTCTTGCCGATGTGTTTCCATTAAAGTCGAACCAGTTCGAAATGCGAGATGAAGGCCAGTCAATCCCGCGACGACGTTGGATCGTCTCGCCCGAGGATTAGATAATCCTGCAGCTCTTGGATTGAATGATTTAATTCTTTCAACGCTCCGGCGAATTTCTTGCTGTCGAGACTTGCTGCCGAGTCCAACTCTGCGAGCTCCAGTTCCATACTCAATAAATGTAATCGATTCTTTATCTCGTGAAATATGCAACCAATGGACTCACGCAGCTCCTCCCCAAAAAATGCGTGGCGGCATTCCGATGAAGGTCGCTTGCGCTCGGAAATATCGCTAAACATGCTTATCCATTTCCATTCAACATTGGAGTCACGGAGGGGAAAAATGATTTCTCTGATCCAAATGGGTTCGTTCAACCCTTTTGGATAAAAACGATAATCACAAGTGATCTCTGGAGCTCCGCGCTCCATTTTTTTTTGACGTTCAGCAAGGATAATCCTGTCTCTGCAATAAACACGCTTACTCCAGAACTGGCTGTCTTCTACCACATCAGACTCCGAAAACCCGATCAGACGTCGCGCGCTTTCATTCAAAGCAAAAACAGTCCGTGGACTACTCCAGATGACAGCGGCAGAAGGTACGACTTCCAAAAATCCCTTACTATTAGCGTCAAAGTTGAAACCATTTTCGTTTGACTTCACATCCATACTCTTACTTCTCAGCTCTCGCGTTGTCTACAAAAGTAAAAGCAAAAAGAGCGTAAAAAATCACGGCATCAGTGTCAAGGGATTGAAATACTGATGTACTAAAGACGATTAAATTCGGAGAATGGTCCCAAAACGAATAGCAACCATTATGTTGTAAAAAGAATTTACACTATTGATCAACGGCCAAATTTTATAGCGGAGAGTAGCAACTAACATACCAAAATGTAGGGTCGGATTTTAGGATGCACCGATTTTCATGAAAGCGTCGCAACCAACACCATGATCTAATCAACAAGAAGAAAAGACTGTCCCGCCAATAAGGCGCCCTGTAGAATTTCCTGACGTCATAATGAACAGCCTGTGATCCGATGATTCAAGAATTCTTCAGCAATATAATGGGTTACCCACGAAAATTTCGTAAGCTATTAGAACCGTTTTGCAGTCTGTT
>Ga0126384_10001312_pt1 | contig 14713 bp, 12 predicted proteins | sample PanSoiMetPlot_36_FD_92543 | JGI IMG/M metagenome (GOLD analysis project Ga0126384, IMG submission 92543) | Tropical forest soil microbial communities from Panama - MetaG Plot_36 | ecosystem: Environmental > Terrestrial > Soil > Tropical forest > Bulk soil | place: Panama | collected 2016-02-17 | reverse complement strand
GTCGTCGTGCAATTCTCGTGCAATTCGGGTTCGTTCCTCCTCCTGGGCATGGAGTAATCTACCACTCAGCTCTCTTTGAATAGCCTTCGCTTCCTTCTCTTCGGTGACATCAATACAACACCCCACGTACCCAGCAAACCTGCCGTCCTCCAGAAAGCGGGGAACGCCACGATCGATTATCCAACGATAGCACCCATCGTGGCGTCGCAAACGATACTCGACAGTAAATTGCCTTCTGGCATCGAATGCACTGGCGTGGGCGCGCATACAGCGCTCTCGGTCTTCAGGATGGACGTTTTGCACCCAACCCGTAACCAACTCCTGCTCCAGAGTTCGCCCAGTAAATCGCAGCCACTCCTTGTTGAAATCAGTACATAGCTTGTCCGCGCCCGACATCCACATGAGTACCGGAGCAGAATCGGACATCAGGCGGAACCTTCTCTCGCTTTCCAATAATGCCTGCTGTGCTTGTACACGGTCCGTAATATCTGCCACAACGGCCAGCATACATTGCTCGCCCATGATGTCTATCAACTCAGCTGACGCCAAACCTACGATAATCTTGCCCTCTTTTGTCCTGAACCGATACTCCATGTCTCGGACACTACCTTGGGCCAGAAGACGCTCTCCCAATTCGTATCTCTCGGAAGAGTTTATCAAAAGGCCCAAGTCAAACGGGCTGCGTCCAATGACCTCTTCGCGACGATAACCCGTAAGTTGAACATAAGTGTCGTTAACGTCGATGTATTTATGCGTCTTTACATTAGTTAGAGTTATGGCAAGCGGGCTTTGGCGAAACGCTTTGGAGAACATCTCCTCTGATTTCTTCAATTCCTCTTCTACCCGTTTACGATCAGTGACGTCACGTGCGATCTCCGAGCACCCAACAATTCTGGCGAGCCCATTTCGGAGAGGCGAAACAGTTAGCGAAACCGTTATACACTGGCCTTCTTTCGTTTTTCGAGTGGTTTCGTACCGTTCGATTCCCTCTCCACTTTGAATCCTTCGCAGGATCCTCCGCTCGTCGTCCTGTAGTTCTGATGGAACTATCGTCAGAATCGATTGTCCAACCACTTCGTCTGCAACAAAGCCAAACATGCGCTCAGCGCCACGATTCCAACTCACAACCGTTCCATCGGAGTTCATGGAAACAATTGAATCTTCCGAAGACTCCACGATGGCCGCGTGCGTAGCTTGGATCTGTTCGGCTAGCCTACGCTGCGTAACATCTTGCATAGTTCCGTGCAATTTGCGGACTCGTCCATTTTCATCGCGGAGCACTTCTGCACGGGTCATCACCCAACACTTGGTACCGTCGAAACGACGACCCTCCAACTCCAATTCGTACGGTTCTCCAGTTTCCAGGCACTGCTCAGCACTTTGGGACCACCGCTCCCAGTTTTCTGGTGAGAAGAACGTGGATAGCGCCTTGAAAGACAGCTTTGCAGAACCTGGATCGAGATCAGTAAGCTTGTAGAACGTATTCGAACCAGTCAGGGAATCGGATACCGGCTCCCATTGCCAACTGCCAAGCTGTGCTATGCGTTGAGCTTCCGAGAGTTCTGCCTCCTTCTGACGAAGAGTTTCTTCCGCCTGTTTCCGATTGGTACGGCTCTGAATCAATAAAATGATCAACAGCATTTGAATAGCAACCGCCGCGATTAAGCCCAAGATTCGCCACCTATAAAGACTCCAAGGTGAAGACTCCCAGTAAAGCACCGAACTTCCCGCGGGCAGTTCGTCATGCGGGATACCCCAGCGCTGCAGTTGACGCCAGTCGAACATGTAACGTTGGAATTCACCTGTCACCACCGGGATATTTTCCGGCTTTTCGCCGTTTAGAATGCGTACTCCATGTTTTCCTACAATTCGCCCTACCTCGTGCAGATCAGCCACACTGCCTCCTACAACTCCTTTGCCAATGAAAGAGGCGTATGTACCGTAGATGGGCCCATGGGAGATACTGGAAATGGTGGGCAGGATCTGGGATGGATCAAATTGCTTATTCGCGGCATCCGTCCGAAAGTTTAGGAACAAGATGACACTGCCGGGGCCCGCACTCGCTAGCCTGGGACCTACCTCACCAAACTTGAGGTCTGTCCAGTACCTAATCTCAACATTCGATTCATAGGAACCGAACTGGTCACGTGCCCTGGCCATCTCCAACCTTTCTCCTTGCGATGACCCGGTCACTACAATCACATGCTTCGTACCGGGATTCTGCGCTAGAGCCAATCTAAAGGTAGGTAAGAGGTTCGAATTTCGAATGACTCCCGTCCTCCCCGGCCTTCGACTGGATAACTTTCGAGGTTCTGCCGGGTCCACCACAGCGAACACCATCGGCGCTTTGGAAAATGGCTTGAACTTGGCATGGCATTCCTCACCCAGAGTCAATGCTTTCTCATCAAGAGCTATAACCAAGTTAAATTCATGACCGCGATACTTATCACGCAAATATGAAAAGAGACGCTGTTGCTCGTCAGCATCCCCGATTGACTGAGCTGGGTCGAGGAATTCGAATCTGAAGTGAATAGGGGTATTTCGCCCTTCCAGAATCTGAGTCTCCGCCTCGTCAATCATTGCCGATAAATCAGGCAGATCAGGATCTGAGAATGCGAGGAAGAGGACCTCGGTCTCGCTGCGGTCGGGGGACGTTGTTGCGCTAACAGGGTGTAGGCTGACAAGAATAAACAGTAGGATCAAGAAATGAACGCTTATGGCCCGTTCCGTTCGGCAACGCTGCAGAATGAAAGATTTGCCGGCCGTAGACATGACCTTTTTCACAACTTAGGGGTGCAGCTTTCAAACTTTGGTCCTTGTCATAACCCTTGGTAACCCTTTGCTCGACATTCTGAATTAGCGGCGGCTCCACGCAATTGACCTTTTCAGCATGGTGCGCGCGAATTCTTGCGTTCCGAAGCCGCCCCAGTTGTTCCGGGGCGGCTTGGATGGCTTGAAAAGCCAGGATGAAAACTTGCTTACTGCTTATGGTGCGATTCGGAGGTGCCGTCGACGGGTAGACGTTCCTTCTGGGAAGCGAGGATTACGATCTCTTTGTGATTCGGCCACCTGCTGTCCGCCAGAATCGCGGCGTCATCCGCATCACCTGGAAAATACTGCTGCGAAAGAATCTCTTTAGGTAGTAATACTATGTCGACACGCCGGTTGTACGCCCACACTAGATCCTGGAAGTTGCCCAAGGCCTTTGGCGCTTTCTTAGGATTCTCTGCGTGAAGCTGTTTCACCGTATTGGGGTCGAGTTGCTTCTCATCACCTCGAGCAATTACGTCGATCTTGCTGTCCGGGATTCCGAGCGACACAAGATAGTCTTTGACCCGATTGGCGCGCCGCTCGCTCAAAGGTTTGTTCTTGACGTTAGAATCCCGCTCATCTGCGTTGCCAATTACCCTGAGATGCGCATCGGGGTCGTACTCTAGGTACTTCTTGAATTCGGTTGCCGTGTTGCCCAGCGTTTCCTGCTGACTTTTGACTAACCCGCCTTCAGGGTGACTCTTGTCCGGGAGCCCCGTAGGAAAAAATACACTGGCCAAGGAAACCTCTGGAATGGGTTCAATTGTGCCGCTGATTCGAACTGTAGCAGTTTGAGTGCTTGAGCCTCCACAGTCGTTTTTCGCAGTCAGAGTATAGGTTTGAACCTCATCAATCGGCCCATTGTTGTCCTGTTTGGGAGCAGGCTTAATTTCCCGATTGTCATTCGCGGTTACGGTTCCTAAAGGCTCGATAGAGACAACATTCGCGTTCGAGGTGGTCCAGGTTAAACTGGAAGAGCCTTGTTCCACCACTTTATCGCCAATCTTGCGATAGCGGACTTCAGCAGGCGATGCCTGAAGTGAACTCTGCACGGCCGTGTTCACATTTACGACCGCACTCTGGTTGACCGTGCCACCTGGTCCAGAGGCTTGCAGATTATAGGTGGTTGTCGTTTTTGGACTAACGGTTAACTCCCCACTCGGTTCTAGCTGCTTGAGGGCCTCCGATTCCGCAGTCATGGTCCGCTGAACAGTATCAGCCGTTGACCACGAGATTTGCGTCGAATCTCCACAATTGATTTGGGCGGATTGCGCAGCAAAACTTCCGCTCGGGCGAGCAACTGCGACCGCGGCGCTCGCTGTGCCCGCAGTGAACCGGTCCGCTGAATTGAATGCGGCACCTTCAGGCCAGGATTTGACCTTCTGTTTTCCACTCGGAATGTGAACGACGACGCGCTGATTGGCTGCGACGTTGACTGGTCCAGACCAGATTTCTTTATCATGACCCATAATCGTGACATGATGAGTTCCAGCGGGAACAATCAACTGCTGGGCACAACAATTGAGGAATTCACCGCTGTTGTTGAATTCGTCGCCGTGTCCCACCAGGTATTCCGGTGTTTTGCCGTTTAGAAGCACCGCCGCACGCGAGGCGCCCTCGATCTGGATGCGTCCCCACGGTCCGCTGACCGTGCCAGGAACAGCCTGAAGCTCGAACAGAATGCCGGGGTTTTTCCCAGGTTCTAAGGTAACTTCACGAATCTGGGGTGTGTAGCCGTAGTTGTAGACTCCGATCGTGTGTTTTCCAGGAGCAACCTTGATAGTTCGACTACTGTCTCCAAACAATACTCCATCGACAAAGATGGAAGCCTGCTCTGGCCTGACGTGAATTCGCACTTTGCTGTCCTTCGCGAAGACGACGCTCACTGTTACGAAAAGAATTGCTGCGACGGACATTGAATGTAGACATCCACGGCATTTCATTGTGATAGCCTCCTTCGGCCAGGGCGGGCAATCGCACGATAAAAGCTACTCTTCGGCACGACTCTGCTCCTTATCAGAATGATAGGCGCTGGGTAATTGGGTATGAACTGGTAGAAATGACAGCCAGTCGCGAAACCAAAGAGAGACGTTTTTTAGAGATAATGACTTTGTGTTGAGGCATCGGGCTGCTATTACGAGGGGGTTGAGAAATCGACCGGCTAGCTAGACGAACGCCTTCGTGGTGCGGTCGGCTTGCGTTCACCGGCTCCAGCCCATCAGCTCCGTTACTCGTGCCTTGAACTCTTGAAATTGGCTGGTATCGACGATTGCCTCAGGCCGTGGCGGGAGATAGTTCCGAATGCAGCCCTGGGCTCGGCGTATCCTCACTTCGAGTGGGGGATGCGAATCTCGAACGCGATCCGCGAAAGTCGGTTTCTGTTGTTCGCTGGAAATATTGTTGATCAGATTCACAAATTCCGTAGGATCATAACCCGAAGCATATTGGTTTTGCAGACCTAACAAATCCGCCTCCAACTCGGCGCTCCGGAGACTTCGGGCAAGGAAGATCGGCACTGCTTTACGATTTAAAAGATACCCTAGGGGCCCCGTCGCAACCAGTAACGACCATTTCCAAACCCTCTGCTGCGTAACAAGCCTGGTGAAGTGGCGCCCTGCAATATGGGCGGCCTCATGCGAGAGCGCCGCTACCAGTTGAGCTTCATTCTCGGTGGCTAGAACGAGGCCACCCTGTACGTAAATGAAACCGCCGGGTAGAGAATATGCGTTGACCTCCACATCTCTCACGACCTTGATCTTGATCGGAGACTGCGCATCAGAGTTGCGCGATATCGTTTCTTCCAGCCTTCTGAGGTATTTCACAATTAAGGGATCCGATATGATCTGCGAATGCTGTTCGATTACGGTCGCAAGTCTATTGCCCAGCAACTGCTCATCCTGGGATGAATACAGATTTATTCCATGAGCAAATCGCTGATGGCGAATCCGTGAGACGTCGTAGAGCAGAGGTGGGCGAGATTTTGGGCTGGAGTACTGGTCGGGTAAATGGGTACTTTGAACTCCCTTCGAGGGAATCCTACTTGGAGAAGGAACTAGTCCACACTGCGCAGTACTGAAGATTCCAGTCAGAATAACGAACAAGATGCGACTCGCTAACATACATCTAGCTTTCCTCAATGGTGTCTTGCATCTAGCTCGACCAGCCGCCAAGGGAATCAGGATGTCTTTACCTGCCAGTAAACTACAATGAGCTCGAATGGATTAGATCAGGCGGATACGTCCCTGCGACCTGTCAGAGATGACAGAGCCCGCTCTATGTTCATAAAAATGAAGTTGCTCTAGGCAGACTGGAATTGTTGAGCACTATCACTCGTGGCAGTATGATGCAACGTCAAGAACTCGTTCGACCGACAGTTTCCTCAATAGCGAAGTGCCCGGCCGGTGGTCGGGGCAAAGCAGAAAGGAACTTGTATTGGCCGAGCCAGTTCTGCATCCTGAGACGGAGCGACAGGCAACGGAAGTAGGCCGTTGAGACAGTGGTGTGTGGTTAGGACACCGATCAATAGCGTGGTTCCAAGTTCCGTGCACAGAGCAGTGGTTAACAGGTGGCGCAAGCCAACTGATCCGTTTGGAAGAGTACCTTCGATTGCGCAGCTTGGCCGTTGCTCGCAGCTCAGAAAGCGAGCAAGCAGTGAAAACGACACGCAGCGGTAATCTGCAAGCGCACGACGCGAAGCCCAAGCGGCGGAGACGGAACAAAGGCATGTGTTTGGAAGACCGGCCGGTGTTGAACCGAATGCAGCTGGTATCGACGTTGGCGCACGAGAAATGTTTGTCGCTGTACCTCCAGGGCGAGATGAGAATCCCGTGCGGATGTTCGCAACCTTCACCGAAGATCTGGAGCACTTAACCGATTGGCTCGAGCAGTGCGGGGTAACCACGGTGGCGCTGGAATCCATTGGGGTGTATTGGATTCCCCTCTTCGAGATTCTCGAACAACGAGGCATCCGTCCCTGTTTGGTGAACGCCCGCCACATGAAGAACGTGCCCGGACGGCGCACCGACTGGCACGAATGCCAATGGATACAGTTCCTGCACTCCGTGGGATTACTGCGGGCTGCCTTTCGGCCTGGACAGGACATCTGCGCCGTGCGGAACCTGCTGCGACACCGGAATGAATTGGTTTCCGCGGCCAGTCAACACGTGCAGCACATGCACAAGGCGCTGACGCAAATGAACCTGCAAATCCATCACGTCAGTAGTGACATTACCGGGGTGACTGGCCTCGCCATTGTGGACGCCATCCTGGCTGGACAACGGGACAGCACAGAACTGGCCAAGCTGCGGGATCCGCACATCAAAGCCGACCCCGAGACCATCCGAAAATCGCTGGAAGGCAACCGGCGGCCCGAGCTTCTGTTTACCCTCGGTCAATCGCGAGATCTATATCGCATCTATCAGCAACAGATCGTAGACTGCGACCTGCAAATCGAGAAGATGCTGTCGGAGTTCGAGCCCGGCATCGGCCCTACCGAAAGACCGTTACTCCCCGATCGAAAACAAAATCGAGCCGGAAGAAAAAGGAGACGGAAGAGCGGGAATCCCCATCCAGAATTCGATCTACGTACCGAAACCTACAAACTCTTCGGAGTGGATGTGAATCAGATTCCAGGATTAGAAGAAAATGCCTTGCCGCTCTTCAGTGAGGTAGGCCGCGACATGTCGCGGTGGCCTACCGCAGGACACTTTGTTTCCTGGCTCGCACTCTGTCCCGACAACGACATCAATGGCGGAAAACTGCTGTGGCGGGGAGCACGCAGGGTCAAAAACCGAGCTGGCCGTTTATTCCGCATGGCAACCTTCTCCCTCCACCACAGCCTCAGGCCCCTTAGGCAACTATCTGCGCCGAATGAAAACTAAACTGGGCCCAAAAGGTGGCACCATGGCAACTGCCCACAAGATCGCCGTGATCTTTTACACCATGGTCAAAAACCAAGTCGAATATGACGAGACCCTGTGGGCCGCCAGAGATTCCCAGAGGGAGAAAAGGTTGGAAGCAAAACTCAAACGACAAGCCAAACAACTGGGCTACGAACTTATCCCCATCGAACCCCAGGCTGCATAAAGACCCGGTTCAGCCTGCGGGAGTTCCTTGGAAGTCTCATTGCTTGTGAGACACGCCAGCCTGGGACGGATAGTCGCGGAACATCTTAGCGACCGATTTGTGAATTAGATCCAGCGCTTGCTTTTGTTTCTGGGGATTAAGCTTGGTCTTGGCAATGCCTCGCCACTTTAGCCGCTTTGTGTGAGGATCCGCAATATCTACTACCAATGTCCCTTTCTTGATGAAGACAGCTGTGCTGTTGCCGGGTATGACAACGGCGCCTGTGGTCCACCAGACTGGTCCCTCCAGTCCCGGCATGACATAAGTGCTTGGGTCGAACGAGACGCTCATATCGGTATCGAGGGCACCATACGCAGTGACAATCAGATCTGCTGCAGCGTCCAACCGGTTCAAGCCTTTCGCCCGGAGTTGCTCGTCGATGGCTCCGATGATGTCCATCGCGAGGAGTGGTCGTGCATAAGTCTCCTTTGTCCCCCGAGAGTAACTTTTAAAGCGAGAGAAGTCCTCACCTTTGTTGTATTCCACTTTGACATCTTGAGCTTGTACCTTTTGGAGAAAGCCGACCAACACGACTGTCACACATAGTAGAGTTTGGACAGGACTAATCATTAATTCACCTGCATTTGCCCCGTTACGAGTCGAACAACTGCTTCTTATCGAATGGGATTGGGCGCCGGACACTGTTAAGAGTGCCAGTCGTATCGGCTGTGTGTATTCGGCACTAGCCTGATAGGGAGTTAGGAGAGTGCCTGTTATTTGTGACAGTTCTGGAACTTCCATCAACTCACTACACTGCTTCCAGTTACCGCTGGATTTGGGATTGGCCGTGCCCAAGCAAGACGACGAGGTTGGGATTCCAAGATCGTTGGGTTGGGGTGTTTTCAGCCTTCTGGTGCTGATTTCAGCCGTCTCAGGAGCTTTGGTTGGATTAGCCCTGGTGTACACCGTCGATCTGCCACAAGTTCGTGACCTCGAGCACTATCGCCCCATTGCAAACACCGAGTTGTTCGATGACCAAGGAAGAATCATAGGCTCGTTGGCCCTGCAGCGACGGGTTATCGCACAGTACGAGGACTATCCATCGGTTTTATACAACGCGGTAATCGCGATCGAAGATCGTGATTTCGAACGGCATATCGGCATTACACTTTGGCGAATCTTGAGTGCCGCATACCGCGACGTCGTCTCGGGCGGTAACGTGCAAGGCGCGTCCACGCTAACAATGCAACTGGCACGGAACCTTTTCCTTTCGCGCGATCGCACCTACCGCCGAAAGATTCAAGAAATTCTGCTGGCAATTCAAATCGAGCGCCATTTCAGCAAAGAGCAAATCTTCACGCTCTACGCAAACCAGATATACCTGGGGCACGGCATTTACGGTCTCGAGACAGGCGCTGAATATTATTTCAATAAGCGGGCCAGAGCACTGACGTTGGAGGAAGCAGCCCTGCTCGCCAGCTTACCGAAGGCACCCAACAACTACTCGCCAATTCGAAATCCAGAGGCTGCACGGCGGCGTCGTAATGTGGTCATCAATGCCATGCTGGAGAGCGGCAAAGTCAGTGCTGCGCAGGCCGAGTTTGCCAAGAAGCAACCGCTGGTACTGCACGTTCAACCCGATCCTAATTCACTGGCCCCGTACTTTGTAGAAAACATCCGGCAATATCTGGAGAAGAGATACGGTAGCGAAGTAGTTCACGAAAATGGCCTGAAGGTCTACACCACACTGAATATGGACTTGCAGAAGGCGGCCAATCGCGCGGTACTGAATGGTCTTGCTGCCTACGAACGGCGGCACGTCTGGCGCGTGCAGCTAAGTAATATCCGCGACTCTGAAGCCACGGTCAAAGACCTTAATGATCCCGACTGGCAGACAATAACGCCAGGAACGTATCTGCACGCGGTAGTGAACTCGGTGTCCCCTTCGACAGCGTCTCTTAACTTCGGGCCTTACAAGGCGACGCTCGGTCCAGGGGACGCCCTGTGGACACAGCGCTCGTTATCTAAAGTTCTGTCGCCCGGCGATATTGTTTATATACAAGTTCTTTCGCTCAGTCCGGATTTCCAGGCCCGTGTCAGTTTAGAGGAAGACTCGGGCGTCCAGGGAGCATTAGTAGCCATTGACAACATCACAGGTGAAATTAAGGCCATGGTAGGTGGCCGCGACTTCAATACATCAAAGTTTAATCGCGCGACCCAGGCTTCCCGGCAAGCAGGCTCGTCATTCAAACCGTACGTTTACACCGCAGCGATCGACCACGGTGCTATGCCGGAGGATACGGTCGTAGATGAGCCGATTACTTTTATGAAAGCCGCCGGCCCGTACACGCCGCATAACTACGACGAGAAATTCGAAGGCACGATTACGTTGCGCCGGGCTCTGGCCGAGTCGCGTAATATCCCGGCGTTAAAAGTAGCTCAGCATGTTGGTATCACGCAGGTCATCGACTATGTCCGCCGTTTCGGTATCGACGCCCGGATCCCGCCCTATCTCCCCATTGCTCTAGGCGCGGTTGATGTGACCTTGCTGGAAAATACTTCCGCATATACCGCCTTTCCGAATGATGGAATCCGCGTGATTCCGACTTACCTTCGTAAGGTGACCGACTACGATGGCGCCATACTGGAAGAGAAATATCCTGAAGTTCAGGAGGTCGTCAGCCTACGCACGGCACGCATCATGACCTCCATGCTTCGAGAGGTGGTAACGCATGGGACCGCCGCTGCAGCGAGCCGAATGAAATACTCACTCGCCGGCAAGACGGGAACTACCAACAACTTTACTGATGCCTGGTTCATGGGTTTTTCACCTTCCCTCACCTGCGGCGTGTGGGTCGGATTTGACGAAAAAAAATCCCTCGGGAAGAAAGAAACAGGTGCCAGAACTGCGCTTCCCATCTGGATGGAGTTCATGGACGCTGCCTTGGGAAGCCGCGACCGGCTCGACTTTCCCGCGCCAGCTCCTGAGGTTCCTACCCATGTTGCCAATCAGCAGATCGGGACGGAACTGTCGTCGCTCCCTCCCCTGACAGATAAAATCAACGGGGTTTCTCAGGTAAGGCTTGTGGATTCGACGAAGCAGCCAAGTGGGGTGTCGACAGAAGACTCGTTCAATCTGTCGAACCGTTGAGGATCACAAAACGGACCTGTCCAGGTGATCTCACGACTGCACTGATACTCGTGCTTTCTATCTTCATAGCGCTGGAAACTGTCTGTCAATCTTGACAGTTCGCGTTAATACTACTTAGGCACTAGTCTAGAGAACGGCGATGCTTGTCACGCATTGCTCACGACCTTGCCTCTACCTCGATCGACGAATCAAAACTCCTCAATGACGGTGAGACTGACCGGGTCCGACAAAACGCCGACCTGATTGCGATTCGGACCTCACATGCGCTGCTTGCTAAAGTTTGTGATGCCGGCCGCACTGGTTCTGTGCTCTGGACATCGGCTCCAGGCACAGGACCTCGCACCGCGAGCCTACATTATTACTCCGATCCATTCAAACGCGATCACTGTGACTTATGCTTTTTTCGACGGCAGTGTTATCTTCGACAGCCAAGTTCCAATAACCGATTCGACCGCACGTGTCAACATGTCCGTACTCAGTCTCACTCATTCGCTGAACTTTTTCGGACGCTCGGCCAACTTCACCGCATCCCTTCCTTACGCAATGGGGAATTTCACTGGACGGGTCACTAGTGCGGAGGCGCATGCCTATCGCTCCGGTCTGATGTCTGCGGCATTTCGTTTTTCTGTGAACCTGGTGGGCGGTCCCGCCATGGACATTGGAGAATTTGTGAAATGGCGTCAAAAAACAGTTCTTGGTTTCAGCCTTAAGGTTGTGCCTCCGACGGGCCAATACGATCCGACAAAGCTGATTAATTACGGTACCAACCGGTGGGCCTTTAAGCCCGAAATTGGCTTATCCAAACGTCGCGGCCATTGGATCTTGGATACCTACGGTGGCGTTTGGTTCTTTACAACCAACCACGAGTTCTTCTCGAGAAATACGCTCGTCCCGGGGATCAATACGCAAACGCAGAGCCCTACGGGCTCGTTTGAGGGGCACCTAAGCTATGACGTGAAGCCCAGACTCTGGGTCTCGTTAGACGGAAACTTCTGGTTCGGGGGAACTACCAGTGTCAACGGTGTGGACAATCCGGGTACCGTGCAAAGAAATTCTCGAATTGGTAGTACCGTCTCTATTCCAGTAAGTAAACACCAATCTCTGAAATTCAGCTACAACGATGGTGCCTATATCCGCTATGGTGGAAATTACCACAACGTCTCTGTTGCATGGCAGTACTCCTGGTCAGGCAGGCCAAACTAGAGAGTGTCTTGGGTATGGATGTTTAATCATTCGGAGACTAGTCTCGCCGACACGAATTCCTACTCGAGTCTCTAAACTTCTTTGCAGAATCGATGATTTATGAAAACCGCGTTAGTCTTGAGGCGAGAACTAGCGTCGGCCACTTGTGGAAGTTTTGCATGCTGATGAAACGGTCAGAGAAGCCCTCTCTGGTAAGCGTTCGACCACAGAAGCATCGACACTGCGAACATGCAGGTCTCGCTGCGGGAAAGGTATTTCGATACCGGCTTTCTCCAATGCTTTTGCAATTCCAATGGTGACGTCACTCTGGAGTTGAAACCAGCGGTCTTGCTCTGCGGACCAGAAACGGAGCTCAAACTTCAATGCAGTTTTCGCCAAATCCCATAAAGAACGCGGTCGGCGGGCGCTCGAGCAAAACCCCCCGGGTGTGACCTTGCAACTTCAACAAGGATCTCCAGTACCCGATCGGGATCGGTGCTGTAAGCCACTCCAACGGGTATATCCACCCGTCGCCATTCTGACGAAAGTGTCCAATTGATCACTTGGTTCGATAACAAATTGCTGTTCGGGACGATCACTTCGGCACCTTGAAAGGTTAAGACAGTGCTTGAGCGAGCGCCGATGCGCTTAACCGTGCCCACCAATTCACCTACGTCCACAACATCGCCCACGTGAATTGGACGCTCAAAAAGAAGTATTAGTCCGGACACAAAATTGTTGACGATGTTTTGCAAGCCGAAGCCGAGGCCAACACCTTCGCACCTGTAAGAACTGTAAACTTATTGAGCTCCACTGCCGCATTCGCCAAAGCAGCGAAGCAGCCAAAATCAAGAGACAATAATAGGTAATGGTCGAAAACGGCAAGGGGCACACCTCGCTCCAGAGGCAATCTTGGTAGCGAGAACCTCTTCAAGAAGAATGTAAGAGCATTCGCAAAGGCGTAGCCAACGGTCACAATGGCGAGGACACTGAATGCATCCGCCACCGTAAAGTAACCTTTTCCATAACCGATTGGGTACCGGACTGCTCTGGAGAGGATGGCAACAACCCCGTCATGGTCAATGCACGCAGCCTCCGTTGACTAACGGATAGATCACGCAGCAAAGACGCATGACATAGCCAAAGGTGACTAAAGCAGCAAACGTTATCAAGGCGAAAAGCTCGCGTTTCACGAATGTGGGTAGCTGAATTAGCAGGTAGCATACTGACTGCTTGAGCAGTACGGAAACCATTGCGGGGACAAGCCTTGAAATCGGCTAAGCGGCATGCTCCGCTGTGCGTGACAGACTCTTCACAAATGCGCCAGCACTGATGCGGCTTGCAAGCCGACGAAATACCTTCCCTTTGACTAGAAGCCGACAGGCTTGCTCTGCGCGCTGTGGGATCAGATTATTGAGTTTTGCATAATATAGTTACAATGGAAAAAGTTCCGCCTGTCGCCAAAAGGCGATCACCAAAGTGGAGCGCTGGCGCATCCGCCGCAGAGCTCGGCGGGCATGACTGCTCAATTGCCCGAAGTTCTGTGGGCAGAGGTTGGGTAATTCGTGCTGCTTCCAGTGGGACCACAAATACTCCACCGGATTTAGTTCCGGCGCGTGGGCGGGAAGAAACTCCACCCACAATCGCCCACGCGGCTGGCGGATGAAGTCCCAAGTGGCGCGACTGCGGTGTCCCGGTAGCCCATCCCAAACAATGAGCAGCTTGCCGGGAATGTGCCGCAGTAGGTGGGAGAGGAACTCGATGATTTGCGGACTGCGCATGGCTCCGGGAAACAAGCGAAAGTAAAAGTTCCACCAGGTCACCCCCGCCATCGCCGACAATGTCTTCCAATTAAAGTGATATTGCAGCACCGGCGTCTGCCCTCGCGGTGCCCAGGTCCGACAGCCATGAGGTCGCTCGCTCAATCCACTTTCGTCGACGAAGACGATGGTTCGCCCCTCTTTTTGGGCTTTTTTTAATCTCCGGCCAACGTTCCCGCTTCCACTGCCCGATCTTCTCTTCGTTCCGCTCCAAGGCACGTCCCACCGGACGCTGACAGCTCCAGCCCAACTGCCGCAGAATGCGCCACGCCTGAGACGGGTGGTACTTGACCCCGCATGCCCGCTTAATCAGATCCGCCACTCGCCACGAAGTCCACAGGCTGGTCTCGTGGCCGAGAGCTTCTGGCCCACGCTTCAGGCCCTTCTCGATCCGTCGCAAGTCCTCGGCATGCAAGCGCGGCCGCCGGCCGGCACGTCCCACCTTGCGCAGGGCCCGTTTGCCACCTTGCTCGAGTTCCTGGGCCCAACGGCTCACCGATTGCCGATGCACCCCAACTCGGCGAGCCACCTCCGCCTGGTGAATGCCTTGCCGCAGCAGCTCGGCCGCTTCCAGGCGACGCTGTTCTAACTTCTCAAAATCCCGACGTACACCCGCTGGGTTTCCCATGCCACGACCATAGCATAGAAGTCCAAGAATGTCACTATATTATTCAATAGTCAATAG
>Ga0126384_10001311_pt1 | contig 14718 bp, 15 predicted proteins | sample PanSoiMetPlot_36_FD_92543 | JGI IMG/M metagenome (GOLD analysis project Ga0126384, IMG submission 92543) | Tropical forest soil microbial communities from Panama - MetaG Plot_36 | ecosystem: Environmental > Terrestrial > Soil > Tropical forest > Bulk soil | place: Panama | collected 2016-02-17 | reverse complement strand
CTGTGCAATGACCGGGTGCGCCGACTCGGAGCAATTCCGCAAGCGGCTCCTGGCGGAGGCCGGCGTCGCGGTGCTCGCCGACATCCATTTCGGGCGGCGGGTACCGAACGAGGGCCAGCACATCCGCTTTTCGTACGCTGCTTCGGAAGACGCAATCGCCCGCGGCATCGAGCGTTTCGATGCGAATTTCCTGCGCGTAGAACGAGGGATAGAACGGCGCCTCGTGGCCGGCCTCGCCCGGCAGAGCGAATAGCATCGCCGCCGCCGAGCAAGCGAAGCGAACGCAGACGCGATATGCGCGCCGATAGCAGCGCGGTGCGCTTCGAGCGTGCCCAATATCAAGCGGGCGCCTCGTGGGCGCCCGCTTTACCGATGAAACTGCGGTTTCCTGGGTCAACGCGGGGCACCAGCCCCGGGGCTACGCCTTGACCGTCGGCCAGGTCTTCTCGATCCAGGTATAGGTCGACGTCGGCTCGCCCTTCGGCCATCCCGGAGGCGCCGTGATGTTGCGGATCGGGATGGTGATGATGCGGTCCGGGTCGAGGACCGGGAACGGATAGTCAGCCACGTTCTTGCTGAAGCCGGTCATCGCTTCCTTGTACCCCTGATGGTTGTCCGGGCGGATGTAGACATAGCCGCCTGGGCCCGAATATCCCATGCCCTCCAGCAAGCTGATGATCGCCTCGTCATCCGGCCAGCCGCCTGCCAGGCGATTCGCTTTCTCGATCGCCGTCTTCAGCATATACGTCGCCGTGTATGCACCTTCGGCCTGGAAGTTCGGGTATTCCTTCCACCGCTTGTAGTAGTTGGCGACGAACGACTTGTTGTCCGGCCAGCTGTCACCTGCTGGATAAGTGAAGTAGTAGTTCGAGTGCACGCCGGTGAGCACACCCTCGGGATGATCCTTGCCGATGGCATGGGGCGCCACGCCAAGTGCCAGGGTGGTCGCGACTTTCATCTTTTCGAACAAGCCGTATTGCAGCGCCTGCTTGTACATCGCGACGTAGTCTCCGCCCCATACGGAGCTGACGAGCAGATCCGGTTTGGCAGAGATGGTCTTGGTGATGTGCGAGCTGAAGTCGGTGGTGCCGAGCTTCGGCCAGGCTTCGGATACGACTTCCGCCTTCGGCAGCAGCTTCTTCGTGATGATGGTGTAGTGGTCGAAAGCGTTGCGGCCGTACGAATAGTCCGGGTGGATGTGTGCGATTTTCTTGACGTCCGGCCAGGTTTTGGCGGCCGCAATCGCGCAGGTTGCGCCGTCCGCGGACTGAATGTTCGTGATGCGGAAGATGTAGTGCGGATTCGGCACCGCCTTGTCGAACAGGAAGTCGGTGCAACCGTCGACGAAGATCGTCAGCACCTTGAGCTCTTCCGCGACGGGACCGAGCGCCGGCGTGTTGCCGCTCGAGGTGATCCCGCAGAAGAAGTCGATTTTTTCCTGCAGCTTCAGCCGACGCAGCTCCTTCACGTTGCCATCGACGCCGGCAGCTTCATCCGCCTTCAGAACTTCGATCTTGCGCTTACCGAGCAAGCCGCCTGTAGCGTTGATCTCTTCCGCCGCGAGAAGCTGCCCCTTGTACATCGGCTCGCCGAGTACCGCAGCGGGACCGGTGAAGAAGGTCATGTGCCCGATCTTGTACGGTGTATTCGGAATGTTTCCCTTCGGAGCGGCGGGCGTTTGCGCCTGAGCCATTCCGATCAGTGGGATCGAGCCCGCAGCCGCGCCGACGGCCCCAACCCCGACGCCAAGCGCGCGCAGGAAATCTCTACGATCTATCGATTCAGCCATCGGTTTTCCTCCAAGTTGCGGATAAACGATATTTAGACCGTTCCGGTCTTGATTGACGTGCTCGCAAACTATAATACGGTCACTGCGTCAAGTCCACGCGTGACAGCGCGCAGACCGACGCAATGATCGCGAGCACGTCGCTTACTCGAAACTTACATGCCGCCAGCCACATTGCATTGCGTCAAGCCATGCTCCCACAGGACCCGATGACGCGTGTCCTGCGGGGCATCGGATCAGCGTTACGTTCACGCTGGGGCGTATTCGCATCGGTGGCAGCAGCAGTACTCGCGGTCGATCTGTTCCTTCCGCCAGCACTGCTCTCGATCGTGCGGAAGCCGTTCGACTACTTCGCCTTCAACGCCTGGCTTCCCGAATTCCCGCACTACCTCGCCCGCCCTGACGTATCAATACAGCAAAAACTGGAATTTATTCCCAACCTGGCGCTTTTTTGGTTCACCGCCGACAGCCCGTTCGGAGGAGTGGACTGGGGATTTGCCGTGACGGTTGGCGATCTTTTCAGGTTCCTGCTTCTGTCGGTCCTCTTGGGCCTCTATTTCGCACTCGTATTCCACCGCCGAGGTCTGGCGAGCATCGCAGCTCCCACGGCAAGACTCGCTCACACCGGCGGCGTATCGGGCGCGTTAGCAAGCGTGTTCGGCATTTCGACCGGTGGGTGCACAGTGATGGGATGTGGCGCCCCGGTGATCCCGGTCGTGGGCCTCGCGTTCGCAGGACTCTCGAGCGGCACGCTGGCGCTGCTTGCGAATTTATCCCTCGTTGCCACGATTGTGGTGTTCATCGCGGTGGGAATCGGCGTGGCTTGGCTTGGCTGGCTTGCGGGCGGCCGAGTTTCTGCTTCCCGCCAATCGAGCGTCGCGGCGCCGTCAGCGCCGTAGGGCCTTGGGCGCTACAAGTCCACCCGCGCTCCCGTCCAGGGATACCCCTGGACGAGCGCGTCCCTCTGCGCAATAATTTCTTACAAAATACTGACTGATACCTGACGTAACGCTTGCACGAACATTAGGGCGCGGGCGTGACGAACAGGATCCGCCGGTGATCGCGAAAGAGACACAAGAACTCGACCGCGCCGATCGCATTGCGCATTAGGAGGACTCGATGATTCGCAAATCCATACTGCAATCCCCCAAGCAGAAAGCTTCACTCACAGTCGGAGCAAGGCGCAAGTTCCTGAAAGCTGCGACCGGCGCCGCAGCCGGCGCAGCAACGCTCGGCTTTCCCATGATCGCCAAGGGACAGGCCACGCCCGTTAGCATGCGCTGGCAGTCCGCATGGCCGGCGAAGGACATCTTCCACGAGTACGCGCTCGACTACGCCAAGAAGGTCAACGACATGACCGGCGGCGAGCTCAAGATCGAGGTGCTGCCAGCCGGCGCCGTGGCGCCGGTGTTCGGGATGCACGATGCGATCTCCAAGGGTACGCTCGACGGTGGCCATACCGTGCTCGTCTACGCCTACGGCAAGCAGAACGCCCTGGCGCTGTGGGGCTCGGGCCCTGCGTTCGGCATGGACGGCAACACGCTGCTCTCGTGGCACCGGTACGGCGGGGGCAAGGAGCTGCTCAACAAGCTCTACGCCTCGCTCAACCTGAACGTCGTTTCTTTCCCCTACGGTCCGCACCCGACCCAGCCGCTCGGCTGGTACAAGAAGCCGATCACCAAGCCGGAAGATTTCAAGGGCCTCAAGTTCCGGACGGTCGGCATCTCCATCGATCTTTTCCAAGGCATGGGCGCGGCGGTCAATGCGCTGCCCGGCGCCGAAATCGTCCCGGCCATGGACCGCGGACTCCTCGACGCGGCGGAGTTCAACAACGCCACCTCCGATCGCATCCTCGGCTTCCCCGACGTGTCCAAGGTCTGCATGCTCCAGAGCTTCCACCAGAACGCCGAGCAGTTCGAGATCGTCTTCAACAAGGACAAGTACAACGCGCTGCCGGACAAGATCAAGGCGATCATCGCCTACGCAGCCGACGCGGCCAACGCCGACATGATGTGGAAGGCGATCGACCGCTACTCGACCGACTACGTCGAGCTGCAGACCAAGGACAAGGTCAAGTTCTACAAGACGCCGGACTCGGTGCTGAGGAAGCAGCTCGAGATCTTCGACTCGGTGATGGACAAGCGGAAAGACAACGCCCTGTTCGTCGAGATCATCGAGTCGCAGAAGAAATTCGCCCAGCGCGCCGTGCGCTGGGACCTCGACACCTACGTGGACCGCCGCATGGCGTACAACTACTACTTCGGCGCCAAGAAGGAGCCGGAAAAGAAGGGCTCGACTGAAAAGAAGGCTTGACGCTGGATCGAGCTCACGGCATCAGCCGGGTCCTCGACCTGGCTGGTGCCTTCTTTTTGCAGTGAAGACGGCGTAGGGGATCGTCATCTCATGAATGTCCAAGGGCTGCTGCATACGGCCGACCGCATCAGCACCTGGGCGGGCAAGGTGACGTCGTGGCTGATCATCTCGCTGATGCTGATGGTCTGCATCGAGGTCTTCAAGCGATACATTCTTAACGCGCCGACCTCGTGGATCTTCGACGCCGAGAACATGATGTACGGCACGCTCTTCATGATGTGCGGTGCCTATACGCTCGCGCAGAACGCGCACGTTCGCGGCGATTTTCTCTACAGCTCGATGAAGCCGCGCATGCAGGCCTCCCTTGACTTAGTCCTGTACATCGCGTTCTTTATTCCCGGAATTCTGGGACTCATCTACGCAGGCTATGACTACGCCTGGCAGTCCTGGCTCATTCGCGAGCACTCGAACGTCACGTCCGAGGGACCGCCCGTGTACCAGTTCAAGGCGATCATCCCGGTTGCGGGCGTGCTGGTTATGGTGCAGGGCCTGGCGGAAATCCTCCGCAGCATCGTCTGCCTGAGAACCGGGCAGTGGCCGGAGCGGCTCAAGGACGCCGCGGAGATCGACGTCGTCGAGCAGCAGCTCGCGGGCAGCCAATACGTGGACGCTGAATCGCGAGAGCGCGCGATCCAGCACGTGCACGAGATCGACGAAGCGGCGCGGCAGCGCGGCATGGGCGAGGACACCAAGCTATGAGCGATCCGGCACTCGGCCTCACGATGCTCACGCTGATCGTGGTTGTGATCATGTTGGGATTTCCCACGGCCTTCACGCTGATGGGCCTGGGCATGATCTTCGGCTTCGTCGCCTTCTACAATCCCGCGGAGCCGTGGACGCAGAACCGGGTGTTCGACCTGATCGTCGAGCGAACCTACGGCGGCATGAACAACGAGTCGCTGATCTCGATACCGTTGTTCGTGCTCATGGGGTATGTGATGGAGCGCGGCGCGCTGGTCGATAAGATGTTCTACAGCATCCAGCTCGCGTTTCGTAACGTTCCGGCGTCTCTCGCGGTGGCCACGCTGATCGTCTGCACGTTCTGGGGCATCGCGAGCGGACTGGTAGGCGCCGTCGTTGTTCTGATGGGCGTGATCGCGTTCAGTCCGATGCTGAAGGCCGGTTACGACGTGAAGCTCGCCTCTGGAGTCATCACCGCGGGTGGCACGCTAGGCATTCTCATCCCGCCATCGGTGATGATCATCGTGTATGCGGCCGTCGCGGGGCAATCGGTCGTCAAGCTCTACGCTTCGGCGATGTTCCCTGGTTTCTTCCTGTCCTTCCTCTACCTCGTCTACATCGTCGGCTGGGCGATGCTCAATCCGAAAATCGCACCGAAGGCGGAGACCAAGATTCCGGTGTCGGATTGGGTGCGCAGATTTCAAGAGGCCTATTCTCCGAACGTATTGGTAGGCCTGGTCCAGGCACTCGCGAGCCCGGCCCGCGCAAGAAGCATCAACGTCGGTGGTCGGCCGGTCAGCTATGGGATGCTCGTGAAGAATTTCGCGGCCGCCCTTTTTCCGCTGGCGCTCGCCGCGGTGACGCTCTGGGGGATCTGGTGGTACGTGGTGATCCACCCGCTGAGCGACGTCGAGCCAGCAGCTCCCCTTGCTCGAGCCGCGCAAGCGCAGCCCGCCGTGTCTCCTCCGGCAACGGAGGCGGAGGGCGTCGAGGAAAAGCCCCATGAGCTCGGCGCCGAAGGGACGGACTCTGCTGCAGAGAAGGAGCCGGAGGGGCTCCAGGAATTGGGCACGCCAGATCTCGTCAGGCGCGGCGCCACGGCGCCCGCAGCGGAAGGCCCGCCGAAGGAATTCTTCATCTACTTCTGGCTGATAGCTGTATTCACCGGAATCGTCTTGCTCCGCTACTACTGGAAGATGGAAGCGGAGCGATTCGAGCTTCTGAAGATGCTCTCGACTTCGGTGATGCCTCTGGGCATCCTCACGATCGTCGTGCTCGCCGTCATTCTCTTCGGCATCACGACCGCGACGGAATCTGCAGCGATCGGCGCCGCTGGTGCGTTCCTGATGGGATTTCAGGCCAAAACGCTCAACTGGGAACGCGTCAAGCAGGCGGTGTTCCTGACCGCGAAAACGACGGCCATGGTGTGCTGGCTGTTCGTGGGCTCAGCGCTGTTTTCCGGTGTGTTCGCTCTCCTCGGCGGGCAGCAGCTCGTCGAGCAATGGGTACTGTCCTTCAATATGACGCCGGTGCAGTTCATGATCCTGTCGCAGGCGATCATCTTCATCCTTGGCTGGCCGCTGGAGTGGACCGAGATCATCGTCATCTTCGTGCCGATTTTCCTGCCGCTACTGAAGTACTTCAACATCGACCCGATCCTGTGGGGCACGCTGGTGTTCGTGAATCTGCAAGCGGCATTCCTATCGCCGCCGGTTGCCATGTCGGCGTTCTACCTGAAGGGCGTGTCACCGCCGCACGTCAGCCTGAATCAAATCTTTGCCGGCATGATGCCGTACATGCTGATCGTCATACTGTGCATGGTCATCATGTACCTGTGGCCCGGGATGACGCTCTGGTTGCCCGCGTATCTGTACGGCAGCTGAGGGACGATCGCAGATCCCCGAGGCGCGGGCTTGTAGGAGAAAAGCGAGGTTGCAGCCGCGGGGCAGAGCGCGTAACCTTTGCTTCAAGCCCTCCGCCAGGAGGAGGTAGCCATGCTGGTCAGTGAGATTCTCCGCATCAAGGGCAACGCTCTCTTCACCACGCCGCCCAACGGCACGGTCCTTGACGCGGTCAAGGTGATGGCGCAGCACGACATCGGCTCGCTCGTCGTGATGGACCACGGTCAGATGCTCGGCATGCTCACCTTTGCCGAAGTGCTGGAGGCGCTCGCCAAGCGCCAGGGGCAACTTGGCGACCTGATGGTCAGCGAGATCTATGTGCGCGATCCGGTGGTTGCCAACCCCAGCTTCGACGTGATGGAGCTGCGTCGCGTCATGCTCGAGCGGCACGCGCGCTACGTCCCGGTGCGCGATGGTGCGACGCTTCTCGGCGTAGTTTCATTCCACGACGTCGCGAAGGCGGTTTACGAAGAGCAGAGCTTCGAGAACCGGATGCTCAAGAGCTACATCAAGAGCTGGCCGGACGAAGAGACGGCCTAGCGCCCCAAGAGAAACATTGCCGGCCGCTTCGCGAGCGCCGGCCGTGGAGCCTTGCGCCAATCCTCGATCGAGCGACTGACGACCTGCTCGCTCGGCAAGCTGAGATCGATCGCAATACAGAAGCGCAGCGTCGGAGCGCAGGTTGCGAGCACGGCTTCGGTCATTGCCTCATTACGGTATGGCGCTTCGATGAACAGTTGCGTCACGCCGCCCCGCTCAACCTCGCGTTCCAGCGCCTTGAGCGCCGCCAAGCGCGGACCTGGCTTCGCAGGCAGATAGCCGTGGAAAGCGAAAGCCTGACCGTTCATGCCCGAAGCCATCAACGCCAGCAGCAGCGCTGACGGCCCGACGAGGGGAACCACTGGCACGCCGGCTCGATGGGCCGCGGCCACCAGGGAGGCACCTGGGTCTGCCACCCCCGGGCAGCCGGCATCGCTCAAGAGACCGATGTCCCAGCCGGCGAGGGCCGGCCCCAGCAGCGCCTCCACGCGATCCTGCGGGGTGTGCTCGTTCAACTGCGAGAGCTGAAGGTCTTGCAACGCGTGATTCGATCCTAGGGTCTTGAGAAACTGCCGCGCGATTTTTGGCGTTTCGACCACGAAGTGCTGCACCTGGCGTGCGATGTCGATCGTTCGCGCGGGAAGCGCGTTCTCGGGGGGAACGACGCCCAGCAGGTTCGGCACCAGGTAGAGTCGACCCGGTACTTGCGGGGAGGCGCTCATTTTTTCATCAGAGGAGTCACGCCCTCGGCGAGCAGCATGTCGGTCAGGCGGATCAACGGCAGCCCGATCAGCGCTGTCGGGTCGTCGCTCGCAATTCGAGTAAAAAGGGCGATCCCCAGTGCCTCCGCCTTGACCGAACCTGCGCAGTCGAAGGGCCGTTCGCGCTCGAGGTAGTTCTCTAGCGCCGCATCATCGAGCGTGCGGAATGTGCTCACCACGTCTACAAGCGCCGTCTGGCACCGTCCGCTCCCCGAGTTGAACAGCGCGACGCCGGTATGAAAGACAGCGGTACGTCCCTGCATGGCGCGCAATTGCTCGAGTGCGTGCGCAGCGTCGCGAGGCTTGCCAATCAGTGCACCACCGCACTCGGCGACTTGATCCGAACCGATGACGAGAGCGCCAGGGCGAGTCGCCGCGACCGCACGCGCTTTGGCTTCGGCAAGCCGCAGCGCTATTTCGGCCGGTCGCTCTCCGGGTCGCGGTGTTTCGTCGATCTTGGGCGATACGACCGTGAACGGGACGCCAAGGCGCTCGAGCAGCATGCGGCGATACGGTGAGCTCGAAGCCAGGACCAACGTCGGCATTGCAGCCGAAATCGTTGTTTTCACGAGTTTTCTTTGACAGAAAATGCGTCAAAGGCTATTATTTCACGTTTGCTTGGGCGGTCGTGTGTACGCAAGCGCCTACGGCTTAAATCGCAGGCCGCGACGCGCGGAGAGCATGGTGAAGCAGGGTCCGGGGTCGGCGCGCAAGGCGCGTTTCGACGCGTTCCGGTTGGCGGCAGACGGCGAGGAGCTGTCGGGCGAACTCGATGCGAGGACGCTCGAACGAGCGGGCGACAGGCTCGCATCGGGCAGCGGCGAGGCGAGAATCCGCTGGCGGATCGCCGGCGACCACGACGCGATGCAGCGGCCAGCGCTGGCGGTCACGATCGAAGGCATGCTTCCGCTGGTCTGTCAGCGGTGCCTGCAAGTTTTCGACGTGCCGATCGTGCAACAGACGCGCTTGCTGCTGGCGCACGATGCAGCGGAGCTATCGCGGCTGGATGCCGAGGAATCAGAAGTTGTCCTCGCGGCGACTCCGCTCGATGCGCGGATGTTGATCGAGGACGAAGTCCTGTTGTCGTTGCCGTTCGCGCCGCATCACCCAGACGGACAGTGCCCGGCGGGCCGCGGGTGGGCGTATGCTGGAGCCGATGCCGACAATCGCGGCGATCGTTCTCCGTTCGCGCCGCTGGCCAAGCTGAAGAAGAGACGTTGACCGAACCTTTTAGGAGCAATTGACGATGGCTGTACAGCAGAACAAGAAATCGGCGTCCAAGCGCGGCATGCATCGCGCTCACGACTTCCTGACCAATCCTCCGCTCGCGGTCGAGCCGGTCAGCGGCGAAGTGCATCGGCGCCACCACATCAGTCCCACCGGCTACTATCGCGGCAAGAAGGTCGTAAAGACCCGGGACGAGGAATAGAGCTCTCCCTTCCAGCGCGCGGAAACATGCGCGTAACCATCGCCGTCGACGCGATGGGCGGCGATCACGGGCCGCCCGTGACGGTTGCGGCGTCGCTCAGGTTCCTCGAGGAGACACCCGAGGCGGATATCGTGCTCGTCGGCCGCGACGAAGCGATCCGCGGGCCGCTTGGCGCCATGCGCTCAAGAGCCGCCGATCGAGTCAAGGTGCAGCCGGCGAGCGAAGTCGTGGAGATGAACGAGGCGCCGGCCGACGCGCTGCGCCGGAAGAAGGACTCGTCGATGCGCGTCGCGATCAACCTGGTGAAGGATGGCGTCGCGCAAGCCTGCGTGTCGGCCGGGAACACCGGCGCGTTGATGGCCATCTCCCGGTTCGTGCTGAAGACTCTTCCGGGTATAGATCGACCAGCAATTGCATCGCAACTGCCGACTCGCAAGGGTGTCACTACGGCTCTCGATCTTGGCGCGAACGTCAACTGCACCCCCGAGCAGCTGCTGCAGTTCGCGGTGATGGGAAGCGCACTCGTCTCCGCGGTCGACGGCATCGAGCGGCCCAGTATCGGTTTGCTCAACATCGGCGAGGAGGACATCAAGGGCAACGATGTGGTCAAGCAAACGGCAGAGTTGCTCAAGGTTTCGGGGCTCAACTTCTACGGCAACGTCGAGGGCACCGATATCTACAAGGGCACGACGGACGTGATCGTCTGCGACGGCTTCGTGGGCAACATCGCATTGAAGACCTCGGAAGGCTTGGCGATGATGCTCGCCGATTTCCTGCGTGAAGAATTCACGCGCAGCCTGCTGCACAAACTGCTCGCGCTCTTCTCGCTGCCGATCCTCAGCGCGTTCAAGCGACGAGTCGATCCGCGTCGGTACAACGGCGCCACGTTGATCGGCCTCAAGGGCGTAGTCGTGAAGAGCCACGGCGGAGCCGATGCGTTGGCGTTTCGCTATGCGCTAAAGAAGGCATACGTCGAAGCAGAACGCGGCATTCTCGACCGCATCGCCCAGCGGGTCGCAGCCATGCCGGTGCCCGCAGCGAGTCCCACTCTGGCCTCGCCGGCCGGTCACGTCGACGCCTGAACCCGGCGATGTTCAGCAAGATCGTTGGCACCGGCGGCTATTTGCCGGCACAGGTCCTAAGCAACGAAGAGTTGGCGAAGCGCGTCGATACCAGCGACGAATGGATCCGCACGCGCACGGGCATCAGGCAGCGTCACATGGCTGCACCGCACGAGCAGACCAGCGATCTGGCACGAGCCGCAGCGAGCCAGGCGCTGACCGCCGCAGGGCTCGCGCCGTCTGCAGTCGACTTGATCGTCGTTGCCACAACGACGCCGGACATGGTGTTTCCGTCGACGGCGTGCATCCTGCAGGCCAAGCTCGGAGCCCGCAACGGCCCGGCATTCGACGTGCAGGCCGTTTGCAGCGGGTTTGTCTATGCCCTGAGCTTGGCCGATCTCATGGTGAAGAGCGGACGAGTCAGGAACGCGCTCGTGGTCGGGGCGGAGATCTACTCGCGCATCCTCGACTGGAACGATCGCGGGACCTGCGTCCTCTTTGGCGACGGGGCAGGCGCCGTCGTGCTGACGCCAGCCGAGCGGCCCGGCGTGATGTCCTCGCACCTGCATGCCGACGGACACTATGGCGACATCCTCGCCGTGCCCGGCACCGTGGCGAACGGTGCGGTCAGCGGGCGCCCGCTGCTCACGATGGAAGGTAACACCGTATTCAAATTCGCGGTACGGGTGCTGGCCGAGGTGGCAGAGGAAGCTCTTGCCGCCAATGAGCTGCCGACCTCCGCGATCGACTGGCTGATTCTGCACCAGGCGAATCTGCGCATCATGGACGCGACGGCGAAGAAATTGCACCTCCCGCCGGAGAAGATGGTCATTACGGTGGACAAGCACGCCAACACCTCCGCGGCATCGATCCCCCTCGCGCTCGACTGCGCGGTGCGTGACGGACGGATCCGGGCCGGTCATCATGTGATGCTGGCGGGTGTGGGCGGAGGTTTCACCTGGGGTTCGGTACTCTTGCGATGGTGAGTGAGCGATGAAATTGGCGCTGGTGTTTCCGGGGCAAGGGTCGCAGTCCGTCGGCATGATGGCGGGCTACGAGGCATTCGCGGTCGTGCGTGAGACTTTCGCGGAGGCTTCTGCTGTGTTGGAGCAGGACCTGTGGTCGCTCGTCACGGATGGCCCGGACGAGGCGCTCAATCAGACCGTGAATACGCAACCCGCCATGCTTGCTGCGGATGTCGCCGTGCATCGTGCGTGGACGGCAGCGGGCGGGCCAGCCCCTGCGGTTCTCGCAGGGCACAGCCTTGGTGAATACGCGGCGCTCGTGGCGAGTGGTTCGCTGTCCTTCTCGGACGCGCTGCCGCTCGTGCGCTTCCGCGCCCAGTCGATGCAGGAAGCCGTTCCAGCAGGCATTGGCGCAATGGCCGCAGTGATGGGGCTCGACGATACCGGCATTGCCGAAGCTTGCCGCGAAGCAGCTCAGGGACAAGTCGTGCAACCGGTGAACTTCAATGCGCCTGGACAGATCGTGATCGCCGGGCATCGGGAGGCAGTCGAGCGGGCCATCGCGATCGCCAAGACGAAGGGCGCGAAGCGGGCGCTCATGCTACCGGTCAGTGCACCGTTTCACAGTTCGCTGCTCAAGCCCGCGGCTGATCGGCTTGCCGCATACCTGGCGAGGGTCCACATGCGTTTGCCCGCAATCCCCGTTGTGCACAACGTCGATGTACGTGCAGCGGAATCGGTGGAGGGCATCAGCGCGGCGCTGGCCGCTCAGGCCGCGAGCCCGGTGCGCTGGATCGAAACCATTCAGAGCTTCGCTTCTCATGGCATCACCCACGTGGTCGAATGCGGACCCGGCAAGGTCCTGACCGGCCTCGCCAAGCGCATCGCACCCGACATCGAAGCTCTGCCGCTCAACGACGCGGATGCGATCACCACCGCGATCACTGCAACTAGGTAGACGCCCGCATGCTCGACGGACAGATTGCCCTCGTTACCGGCAGCACGCGCGGCATCGGGAAGGCCATCGCGTTGGCGCTCGCGCGTGCGGGCGCGACCGTCGTGGGAACCGCAACGACCGAAGCGGGTGCAGCATCGATCACGCAATATTTTCAGGATGCGAATCTGCGCGGCGAAGGGCTGCGTCTCGACGTTACCGATGGCGCGGCCATCGATGCTGCGACGACGGCCATCGCACAGCGCCTGGGCGACATCGCGATTCTGGTGAACAACGCAGGGATCACGCGCGACAACCTTCTCGTGCGCATGAAGGACGACGAGTGGGACGTGATCATGAATACCAACCTCAAAGCCGCGTACCGCCTCTCGAAGGCAGTGCTGCGCGCGATGATGAAGGCGCGGCATGGGCGCATCATCAACATTGGCTCGGTGGTCGGAACGAGCGGCAACGCAGGGCAGACCAACTACGCGGCAGCGAAGGCGGCGCTGATCGGGTTCACCAAGTCGCTGGCACAGGAAGTGGGAAGCCGGAACATCACGGTCAACTGCGTTGCGCCGGGCTTCATCGATACCGATATGACGCGGGCGCTGCCGGAAGCTCAGCGCGAGAAACTGGTCGAGCGCATCCCTCTAGGCCGGCTAGGCTCGGCTGATGACATCGCGCATGCCGTGGTCTATCTTGCGTCGCGCGAGGCCGGCTACATCACCGGTGCAACGCTACACATCAACGGCGGTATGTACATGGCGTAGGAGTTCGAGGCGCCGCGCATTGCAGAGTGGCGTGATCTGGTAAAATTGCGATCTTTCCGAAGGTCTTGGGTTCCTCTGGGGAGGATAGGGCATGGACAGCGTAGAGCAACGAGTCAAAAAGATCGTCGCTGAGCAGCTCGGCGTGAACGAGGCCGAGATCAAGAACGAGTCGGCTTTCGTCGACGATCTGGGTGCAGACTCGCTGGATACCGTGGAGCTCGTGATGGCTCTCGAAGAGGAGTTCGAGACCGAGATCCCCGATGAGGAAGCAGAGAAGATCACCACCGTGCAGCAAGCCGTCGATTACATCAATTCGCATCAGAAGAAGTAACGTCCGCCGTGATGGGCGCCCGGCGGGCTCCCAGCAGCGCCGCTCGTGGTGGTCATCCCGAGCGGCTGCACCGCGGTTCCCGGTTCTCCACTCCAGATCATGTCCAAGCGTCGCGTCGTCGTAACCGGCCTGGGGATCATCTCTCCGGTTGGGATCGGACTCGAAGCGTCATGGAAGAGCGTTCTCGCGGCACGGTCCGGGATCACACGCATTACCCGCTTCGACGCCAGCGCCTTTACGTCGCAGATCGCAGGCGAAGTGAAAGGTTTTGACGTCGCGAAGCATCTCTCGGCCAAGGAAGCAAGGCGCTACGATACGTTCAACCACTACGGGCTCGTCGCCACAATGGAGGCAGTCAAGGACGCCGGCCTCGAGGGCTACACCGGCGATCTCGACCGCATCGGTGTCTGCGTGGGCTCGGGCATCGGAGGGCTGCCGATGATCGAGGAGACGCAGAAGCACTACCTCCAAGGTGGCCCGCGCAAGATCTCGCCGTTCTTCGTGCCGGGCTCGATCATCAACATGATCTCCGGCTTGGTTTCGATCCACTACGGCTACCGCGGCCCCAACCTCGCAACTGTCACCGCCTGCTCGACGGCCAATCACAGCTTCGGCGAGGCATCCCGGCTGATCGAGTACGGCGATGCCGATGTGATGATCGCCGGCGGCGCGGAGGCGACTATCAGCCCGCTCGGCGTCGGCGGATTCTGTGCGGCGCGCGCCCTCTCCACGCGCAACGACGATCCTGCGACAGCGAGTCGACCCTGGGACGTCGACCGCGACGGCTTCGTGCTCGGCGAAGGCGCTGGCGTCCTCGTGCTGGAAGAATTGGAGCACGCCCGAGCGCGCGGGGCGCGGATCTACTGCGAGCTGTCAGGCTACGGATTGTCCGCGGACGCGCATCACATCACTGCGCCCCCAGAGGACGGAGCGGGTGCTGCGAGGAGCATGGTCAATGCGCTGAAAAACGGCGGACTCAACACGAACGACATCGACTACATCAACGCGCACGGCACATCGACGCCGCTCGGCGACCTGGCCGAGTGCATCGCCGTGAAGCGCTGCTTCGGCGAGCATGCCGCAAAGCTCGCTGTATCGTCGACCAAGTCGATGACGGGTCATCTGCTGGGTGCCGCGGCGGCGATTGAAGCGGTTTTCACCGTGCTCGCGATCCGCGATCAGG
>Ga0126384_10001310_pt1 | contig 14728 bp, 10 predicted proteins | sample PanSoiMetPlot_36_FD_92543 | JGI IMG/M metagenome (GOLD analysis project Ga0126384, IMG submission 92543) | Tropical forest soil microbial communities from Panama - MetaG Plot_36 | ecosystem: Environmental > Terrestrial > Soil > Tropical forest > Bulk soil | place: Panama | collected 2016-02-17 | reverse complement strand
GCGAGATCGTCCTGGCGCTCCTTCAGCAGCGCTTCGAGGACGAACTTGAGCAGCCGCTCGGCCAGCGTCGCATCGTCCGCGAGGTCGGCGAACGCGATCTCCGGCTCGATCATCCAGAACTCGGCGAGATGGCGGCTGGTGTTCGAGTTCTCGGCGCGGAACGTGGGCCCGAACGTGTAGACCTTGGTGAGCGCGAGGCAGTAGGCCTCGACGTTGAGTTGCCCCGACACCGTCAGGAACGCCTCGCGGCCGAAGAAGTCCCGCGCGAAATCGACCTTGCCTTGCGGCGTGCGCGGGAGGTTGGCGAAATCGAGCGTCGACACGCGAAACAGCGCTCCCGCGCCTTCGGCATCGGAGGACGTGATGATCGGCGTGTTGACCCAGAGGAAGCCGTTCTGGTCGAAGAAGCGATGGATCGCCTGGGCCAGTGTGTGGCGCACCCGCGTCGCCGCGCCGATCACGTTGGTGCGCGGGCGCAGATGCGCGACGTCGCGCAGGAACTCCATGGTGTGCGGCTTGGGCTGGATCGGATAGGTGTCCGGATCGTCCACCCAGCCGATCACGTTGATCGCGCTCGCCTGCATCTCGAACGGCTGGCCCTTGGCGGGCGACGGCACGATCTTTCCGGTCGCCTCCACGGCGCAGCCGGTGGTGACCTTCAGGATCTCATCCGCGTAGTTGGGCAGCGTGTTCGGCGCCACCACCTGCACGGGATGGAACGACGATCCGTCCGACAGGTGCACGAACGAGATGCCCGCCTTCGAATCCCGCCGGGTGCGCACCCAGCCCCTGACCGTGACCGGCCCGTCGCTCGGCGCCTGGCCGGCCAGGATTGCGCGTACATTGAATGTCGTGTTCTGCATCGATCCAGAGTGACTCCGGCCGGGCGCGGTTGTCCAGTGAGGCGCTGGCGCCGGCGGACACCTGTCGGTCGAGCTCTGGGCTGCGTGCTGATCTAACCGCGCGGCTTGGTCTTGCTCGAACCGCCGTTCTTGCGCACGGCTGCCGGTCGCCTTTCCACCCGCGTCTGTGGCGGCGGCAGCTTGTTCGTGATCAGGTTATAGCCAACCGGATTCAGCCGATACTGACCGCGCTCGCGTGCGTCGAGGTAGCCTGCGTTCTTGGCGTTCACCAGCGTCATGTGGGGCGGAGCGCTCGGCAAGGGAAAGACCGCCTGAAGGAAGTACTTCCTGATGTCATCCGCCACGATGTAATCGCGCCTTTCGTCCGGCGGCGCGAGATGAGCGACATAGTACGCCGCGATCGCCACCATTTCGCTTGCGGTCTTGGGCTGCTTCTCCTCCTTGAAGGATCGAATGTCGATCACGCCGCCTTCGGTTTCGGGAAGCGCGTAGGTACCGGCTGGCCCCTCCACGGCTGCGCGAGTCGCATTCCTTACATTCGGTGCGGGCAAATCCAGGCCCAGACGCTTGAAGACATACAGGATCACGTTCGCCCGAGCTTCGTTGCTCAAAGGCTCCAGCACGGTGAGCAGAGTCGCGATCGCCTGAAGCTCGGGATCGGCTTTTTCATCAGTCATGGGGCTGCCCCCAATGTTTAATCGGACCTAATTCGCTCAGGTTCCGATCGGACGAATTCCTTAGTGACAACTTTCGTCGTGCCCCCCTTTGTCGGGCCTCGCCTGCGTCGGATAAGGACATCAGGCGCGGCAGTCAGCTGCGGGCCTCCAGCGGGCCGCAAATCCGGCTTTGACGGGCGATCCCCCGAGCGGCGCATCGCCGCGGCCCGCCGGAGGCGCATCGCCGCGGCCGGCCGGAATGGATATTCGTATATATTACCAACTGGCATATTTTATTTGTTCGCTCTGCGACCAACCGAGCTTCACATCTGGCCGACTCTGGCTATGTTGCGCTGCAATCTGCCCCGATTGCCGCTGAGTGAACGAAAGCAAGCAGCACCAGTGCACTACTAATGGAACATCACCCCCAAGGCCAAAGCGACCCCAACCCCTGGTTCAAGGGGAGGTCAGCCTGCATCCAGCAACCCTCTTACTGATATCGCCCGCCATATCAACTAACAACCCGACACCGAACTCTATTCACCACCGTTAGAATGTTTGACGTATTCAGCGTTGCATATTTTATTTGTTTGCTCGGTTGATAGCTCGCTAGACCCTCAGTTGAGCCCAGGATGGATCCGAAAAGCGTGCCAAGTTTTCGTGGCCGATCGAGCAGGCGCATCGTCAGACTGGTGCCGCGCTCACGCAAACCAATGAAAGAATTGACGGGAATCGCCGACGGGAACAGCAGCGACGGACATCGGAATCGCCCGTGGCCGTTGCAACTACACGTTCACTAATAGTTGATATCGGGCGTGTTCGCTGGCAGATTCATGCGTAAAAATATTAGTTATAAATATATTATGTTATCCGCTATCGGCTTCCCGACGGTGAAGGGGCGATGGGAGCGGCGCAAGCGTGGTCGGGTGTGGGACGCGAAACCGACGACGTCGAACCCTCTGATGCGGGCGGTGTCGGCCCGCTCCCACGCCGGACAACGTGATCCGCGACACGTCCCCACTCCTGTTCAAGACGGGCCGCCGAGCCGAGGACTTCCCCGGCGCTGTGACAGCAGCGAGGGAGAATGGCCGTGGTGAGGGCAGCATTGATGACGCGCGCGATGGGAGCGACTGATGTCGCACCCGACACACAAATTCGGCGTCTGAAACTCGATTGCTTCCCGACCTCGACGGCCGCGAAACGTTATGCATGGCGCGCTCTTGCGTCCCTCAAACCTACGGCAGCGCTCTCGATGCACGGTCGTGTAGCGCTGCGGAGGAGAAAAGCCCCGCGATGATAGTTCTCGCCGCCGATGACTACATGCTCTGTTCGGGTTTGTTGCGAACCGTGATGTCGCTTTATGATGATGTTTGCGTCACGGCCGCCAACACCATCGACGAGGTGCTGGCACGCATGTCCGAACTGCCCGAACCCGATCTCGTGCTGCTCGATACGAGCATGCCCGGAATGGAAGACATTGGAGCATTGAGACCGATTGCCGACAAGTTTCCCGGCGTGCCTATCATCATCACCTCGCCCACCGAGAGCCGGGCGCAGGTCATTGCCGCCATTCACAACGGCGCAAGAGGCTACATTCCGCTTTCGGCAACGCCGAGCGTACTCCGCCACGCTTTGCCCCTCATCATGTCAGGCGAATTCTACATCCCTGCCAGCGCGCTCCGCGCGGAGAGCGGGCCTATGCTGCCGGCAGATGATCGGCCTACTCCGCGGAAGAGGCAGTCCGCAAACGCCGGTCTGACGCCACGGCAGCGCGAAGTCGCCGCGATGCTGGCAGACGGAAAATCAAACAAGGAAATTGCCCGCGAGCTCGAGATATTCGAGGGAACGGTCAAGCTTCACGTCAAAAGCATTCTTCGCAAGCTCGGCGTTCGGAATCGAACGGAAGCCGTCCTCGCCGCCGCGCGCGCTGGTTATCTGCCGACAGGTACATTGAGCAGAACGCCGGATTCGCCGCCCTTGCAGCCTGACGCAGACGACAGGCAGCAGCCCGGCGATATTCCGGCTGCGGCCATGGCCGACCTGTTCCGGTCCCGCCGCCGCCCATGAGCGGCTGCGGATTGGGGCAAGCCGCTGCCCAACCTGGCGCTCGATCCTTGAGACCGGCGATGGCTGCTTGCGCGAGACTCGAGCGCAATCAGCGTGATGTCCGCGCTCTTGTTTGCGCGGACCAAGACCAATTTGAGTTGACATCATGACGGCCGGCGCCGGTGGTGATGCCCACACCACCGCACGCCGTTCGGCGTCGAAATCGTAACGCCGCCGTCATGGCCGGCCTACAAATACCGCCCCTCCCTTGGAGGGCGATACGCACGGGTTGCGGCCGGCTTTGGGATTGGCTGAGAGGCCATTACGCACAAGTGACTCATCTGACCCGACGACACGACCGCCATGATACGCGGGAACGAGAAAATTTCGCGCGAGCAAGCGAGATGTGCTCCGCGGGATAGTGTGCGTCGTCGCAGTGGTCCGGAAGAGATAAGTGGGGCCGCGACAACCCGGTCAGTGCAAGCGAATTGGCCGGTGTCCGCGGTGTATCGATGCCAGCGGACTCGGCCCCGCGGAAACCCAGACCGGCTCGTTTCCAGTAGCAGCATGACGGCCGGCGCCGGTGGTGGATGCTCAACACCACCGAGCGCCGTTCGACGCCGATAATCGCGACGCCGCCGTCACGGCCGGACCACAAATATCGCCAGTGAGGCGATACGCACGGGGGGTTGCGGCCGACTTGGAGATCGGCAGAGAAAGCCCTTACGCACAGCACCGATCCAACCTCAATCCTAAGGGGAAAACGAAAAAACTTCACGTGACCAAACGAGATGTGCTCCCCGGTATAGTGTGCCGCAGTGGCGATGGTCGCGAACAGACAATGGGGCCCCCGATGGTCAGTCGGCGCAAGGGAGCGCAAGAGAGATAGCGGGCCCTCGCGCATGGACGCGAGCCCCTCAGCCTTCAAACGGCATGATGATACAGAAGACCTCGTCCGGGCCCCAGTTGGCACTTGTGCTTGGAGGCGCGCAAATATGAGCGCCGCCGTCAGGCGGCGAAACCTTGATGATCTTCTCGGGAGGCACGCGGACCCAGCGGCCGTCCTTCAGCACTTCGTAGTGATCGCCGGCCGCACGGATCTCGGTCGGGCGGCAATCGGCAAGATTGCAGCAGGGTGTCTTTGTGTCGGGCCGCATCAATTTCGAATAGAACTCCGCGTGCCAGCGATCGTGACCGTCCCCGTAGTCGCCCTCCGCCGCCAAGGCCGGCAGCGCCAGGAAGGACACTGCGCAAGCGACGACGAGCTGCACGAACCCGTTCATTGCACCACTTCCGTGGGACGGATCGGGAAACGTCGCCATCGCGCGCGAATGTATCGGCGGCTCGCGTGCGCCGGCACCTCCCAGTTGTCAGCTGCCCTTCGCTCGGGCCCGCCCCACAGCAACACGCCGGATAACGGCGCGGCCGCAACGACCGCGCCCGGCCATGAAGCTCCAAACAGGCCAAGAGGGTTTCTCGAGCTTGGGTACCGCATCTCGTTCTTCCCATGATGAAAGCGAATGCCGCGCGGTCTCGCGCACACGTCGAGCCGCCGATGTGGGGATAATTGCCGAGCGGACGAAACGTTGCCCGGCCCAAAAGAGAGATGCTCTACAGGGATAGTTCTTGTTTGAAGAATCCGTGCGCGCGTTCAGTCGCAGGTATGCGGTTGCTTTTCGCGCATCGTCATGCCCGCCCGCATTCATTGGGAAGGTTTTGGAATCAATCAGCTAGTCTTACTGCGTCATTGCCCGCCTCTGCCGCCGTCATCGTCCGCGCAAGCGGACGATCCAGTACTCCGCAGCGGATCAATAGGGCACTGACGGCGTCCCTTTTCACCGGCGGTGATTACTGGATTGCCCGCTTTCGCGGGCAATGACGCAGTCAGACTAAATGGAATGAGAGCACGATGCGATTCTACCTGATCGCATCGTGTTCTAGATTCGTTGGTTGGCGCATATTCTTATCGGCGAACCGGTGCCCACTTCGCCGGAATATTCGCTAAGCGGGCGTATCGGATCATCCTGCCGTGGAATGCAGGAGATGCTGAAGCTTTCCCCCACCGCCGCCTCCTGGTCGCGATGATCGATCGTCCCGACGACGCGCCCGTCGCCATCCACCATGAAGACCGACGCACTATGATCCATCGTGTAGCCGCCGCCGCTCAGCTGGACCTTGTGGGCCTGCGCGCCAAAGGCCTTCAGGGCGGCGTCGACGTTCGCTTGCGTGCCGGACAAGCCGGTGATCCTCGGGTCGAACGACGAGAGATAGACCGCGAGCTGCTCCGGCGTGTCGCGTTGCGGATCGACGGTGATGAACAGGACGTTCAGCCGGTCAGCATCGGATTTGAGCTCCTTGAGCCGGTTCGACAGCTCGAACAGCGTCGTCGGACAGATATCGGGGCAGTTGGTGAAGCCGAAGAACACCAGGGTGGGCTTGCCGCGAAAGTCGCGCTCGGTGACCTCCTTGCCATGCTGATCGATCAGCTTGAACGACACGCTCTCGGCTGCGGACGGCGGCGGCGACGATGAACCTTGGTCCACATCCAGTCGCGCAGATTCCGTCTTCGATCAGATCCTCGGCATCGTTGTCGGTGAGGCCCAATCGCGGCATGAGAACGCCCGGATACTTTGCGGCGAGTTCGAGCGCGATCGGATCCTTCTTCGCCCGCATTTTGTACGGATCCATGATGAAGTTCGCCAGCCACTCGTGATCGCGGCGGGCGGTGACGTCGCGCAGGTCGGGACCGGCGCGATCGCCGACGCCGATCGTGTGGCAAGGCGCGCACATCTTCTTGTACAGGACCTGCCCCGGTTCATTGCTGATCCGGTAGTCCGTGTTGGCGGCGCTGCGCTTCGACTCGCGCGCCTTGTCGCGCCATTTCTGATCCATGCTGCGCACATCCATCACGAAGCTGTCGATGTCGCCGAGCACAGAGTCCCTCCGCCACACGCCGAGTGCGTCGTTGCCGAGCACGATCTGCTGGCGGTGCTCGCTCAAAATGGTGCTGCGGTCGCCCAGCGCGGCGTTGATCGCCCGCATGTCCTCCGGCTTTCCGGTCAGGAACAGCCAGCCCGGCCCGACGTGAAACCCGTCGGCATATTCCTTGAGCTTTTCCGGCGTATCGCGCTGCGGATCGACGCTGAGCGACACGAAGAAGATATCGCGCCCGACCGCGTCGCCCAGCCTGTCCTGCACCTGCGACAGCCGCGCAGTCGTGAGGCCGCAAATGTCCGGGCAGTTCGTGTAGATGAAATCGATCACCACGATCTTGCCCTTGATCACGTCGTCATAGAATCGCAGCGTTTTGCCGTCCTGAGTGATCACCGGCAGGTTCGGCATATAGCCCTCGCCCCACCGCCGGGCTTCGGCGTTGATCGGTGCGTGTCTCAGAAGCTCAACGGCGACAAGCGCCGCAACACTTGCCACCGCAGCAATCGTGGCCAGGCTGATTCGTGGCATTGCATTCTCCCGAAACTCGCTGTCTGAAGCGCCGAGGGGTGCTGCCACCCCTCGGCGCGTGTTTCCCGGCAAATCGTCTACTGGGTCGGGTCGAATGTGAACGGCTCCTCGCTGCCGAACTCTTCCGGCGTGCCCTGTGTCTCAAGCTTGGTCGAGCGCGCCTTCGACCGTTGGATCGCCTCCTGCTCCATTTGCGGAGTCGACGAAGTCGCCACCCCGCCGCCAGGCCCCGGGATTATGCCTCCGGACGGCCGCTGCGCAGCCGCAGCCGCGGCATTGCCTGGGAACGGCGTCGGTGTCGGAAAGTGGTTACGCGCCGGGTTGTTCGGCGGGACCCCTTCCGGGGGGCGGGCCCACTCCGGCAGGCGGGCCCACTCCGGCAGGCGGCCCCGCTGTGCCCGCTGCGGCGGGAGTGCCCGCTGCGGCGGGTGGCGTTGTGGCCTGGGCGACCGCTGTGGTCGACTCGGCCGCTGCAGCCTGCGCGATCTCTGCGGCCTGCGCGAGCGCTGCGGCTGCCGCGGCCGCCGTGCTCAGCGTGGTCGCTCCATCGGGTCGGAGCGCTCCACGCGGCCCGATGCCGGGTGCCGGCCGAGCCCCACTCGGCGGAGTCGCAACCGGCGGAACCCCAGGCGGCGGAGCCCCAGCCCCGGTCGGCGGAGCCGTCGTGCCGGGAGGCATGATGGGCGGAACCCGTGTGGTTGGCGGAATCCCTCCGGTCGGCGGCCCGACCGGAACTGTCCCTGCGGTTGGCGGCCGGACCGGGATTGTCGGGGGAATCGTCCTTCCCGCCGGAGTCACTCCGGTCGATGGCGGCGTTGTCGGGGGGCGGCCATTGTCGACGGAGTCGCCGGGGCTGACGGGGTCGATGGTCGGCCCGCTCCAGTCGGGGCGACCGAGGTCGTAATTGTCGGGGGAGCCCCTGAGTTCACGCAGGACACCGATGTGCTCGAAGAGCCTGCTGGGGTCGGCGGGACTGCGCCGGTCGGCGGAACCGCGGGAGTCGCAGGAGTCGCGGGAGTCGCCGGTGACGCGGGAGATATCGTGCCTGACGGGCACGTGATTGTTACCGTTGTTGTCGTTGTCGCCGCGCCCGCCGCCGTCGAGCCAGCCCCCGCGTTCGGCGCGGTCGTGGAAGGGATGCCCGTGCTTGAGGGCGCTGCCGAAGGTGGCAACGTGGCCGGCCTCGGCGGCGTCGGCACGGGGTGCCCACTTGTCACCGGAGCCGCGCCCGTCGTCGCGGGCGCCGCGGTCGACTGGGCACGCATCGACGTGGTCGAATGGACACGGGTCGACGCGGATCCTCTCGTCGAGGATGCCTTCGGGGCCAAGTGGCCCTTGGTCTGCTGCGCGACTGCTGTTGCAGACGAGCCGGCGGCGGCAAAGACGGCCGCGGCCAGAGCACCGGCAATCACCGGCTTGCGGCGCGTGTGCTCCTGTTTCATTTTCTTCTCCTGGGTTCGTGTGTTCATGTTCGTTTGCGCGTTCATGTGGCGTGCCCGATCAGGTCGTGGGCGGAGTTGCTTCGGGCAGGATTTCCGGCGTCGTGAAGACCACGCCGTCCGGCGTGGGATTCGGCGTCGGCGTCACCGCAGCCTGCGGCGTTCCCGCCAGCCCGGTGAGAAGCTGGATCCGCATCAGCAAGGCGAAGTCCTCGTGCACCGTGTTGTGGCAGTGATTGACGTACGATCCGCCGTATTCTCCGAACTGGACCTGGAACGTGACCGACCTGTCGCCGGTCTGGCCCAGATGCCAGACGTCCTTTCGGACCAGTTTTTCGCTCGCCGGAATTGGATCGCGCCCGTTTCGGCCGCGGAACATGGCCACGCCTTCCTCGAAGTGAAGGTGGATGGGATGATCCCAGCCGCCGCCGCCGTTGACGTAGGTCCAGTGCTCGATCTCGCCCGGTTTCGGGACCAGGAGCTGGATGCGGTTGGCATTCATCGAGTGCGCCGCCGCTCCGTTCACTTTGACGGTCCAGGGGAACTGCGCGGTTTCCGGGCAATCGGGCGTGCATTCACCCGTCGTCGGATCGCGCGAGTCGCCATTGCCGGCCCTGCCCCACTCGACGAGCCTTGTCCGCACCGGTGTGACGACCGGAATCTGCTCGGTCAGTGTCGCCGGCACCACGCTCGGATCCGGGTCGGTCGCGTGCAGGATGACGCCCGGCACATCGACGCTCTGGACCTGGTCGAGGATGCGGAATTCCAGCAGCGGCCCGACAACCGGATCGTGCTGCTGGCCAGTGAGGAGGGCCGCCGCCTGTGCGACCGTCAGCGAAGTCGTCGGCCCGCGCCCGTCGTCACGTGTCTGCAGCACGTTCACCATCCGGACTTTGGAGCCGATCCGGAAGGTGGAGAAGTCGACGATGATGTCGTAGCGCTCGGCCGTGCCCTGATGATCCAGCGTGCCGCCGCTGAGCGCGGTATTGGGAATCGGGTTCACCACCAGGTTGCCGTCATTGGCGATGAACTGGAAGGGCACCGTGTTGCCGGACTCGTCGGCGAGGCCGAACTGGAAGAACCGCGACATGCAGGCATTGAGAATGCGGAAGCGGTACTTGCGCGGCAGCACTTCGAAGAACGGCGCATAGGCGAAGTTGACGAGCGGCACGTCTCCCAGGAAGCCGTCGGTGGTGAAGATGTCGAAGAAGTACTGCCCGTTTTGATCCCAGGCAGCATCGGAGACGATGATGTTGACGTCGAAATCGGTGTTGCCCGAGTCGAGCTGGCTTCCGCTCGGCAGCCGCAGATTGACGCCGTCGTTGAGCGTCTCGTTGCCGCGATCGGGGCCGCTGTAATAATTGATCATCATGAGGTTGCCCTTGTAGACATCCTCCGCGGTGAAGAAGAAACGATGATCATGGGCCCACATCGTGCCCTGGATCTCGCGGAAATCGCCCGCCACATTGACGAGACCGCCGTTGCCGTCGGGCCCTGACGCGCGCCGATCGGTCGCCCCGGTGTTGATCTTGTCGCGCCGCGCGAGCGTCGTGCTCCAGCGATAGTCGTAGAACGTGCCCGGGAAGTGATGGCAGTTGGCGGCGCCATCGCTTTCCGCACCGTTGTGCGCGTTATGGAAGTGAAGCTGGGTCTCGTTGATGCCGAAACCGTTGTTGTCGGAGCGGTCGACCGGCAGATTCTGGTAGATCCGGAACGTGATGGGTTCGCCGTATCGCCCCTTGATGAGCATCGGCGGCAAGGTGCCATCCTGGAATCGGCCCGACCCGTAGGTCCAGACGCTGTTTTGGATCCTGCGCCGGAAAGGCGGGATGGAATCGCTGGTTGGGCGCGATCTGCCCGATCGACACCACATAGCCGACCTTGGGGAAGAACTCGTCCCACCGCTGATGCGCGAACACCTCGCCGGGCGCACGGCCTTCGATCGGTCGTCGGTTCGTGATCGGATTCCTGAATTGCGGATCGTTCGGGTTGGCAGTGAAGTCGGTGTGATACGACAACCGTTTCGCCGGCCGCTCGCCCAAGGCGGCGGGGAAGGCGGCGTTGCCGTCGGCGTCGCGGGTCATCGGCACCGGGTTCTGGAGGTTCAGCCGGGGCAGCGGCGTGGTGAACCTCTGCGCGCCGAACAACGGACTGCGCGGCGTGCCGGTCGGGATCTGCGCGAAGGCGCTCGAGGCGAATGGACTCAAGCCGTTCTTCAGCGCCAGCGCTCCGGTCGCAGTGAAAATTCCCCATTTGTAGAGATCACGCCGCGTGATCTGACCGATCGAACGCGCCTTGATGATCTCCGCCCGATTGTTGCGGGCCTGCTGTGCTTCTCTTTGTCGAATGCGTGATGCCTTGGGGGAGAGATACATTTTGGACTCCTTTGCGCAGCCAAGAGCCGCCGGGCGCTCACGACGCGTTGCTCGGCCCGATGCGAAGTTAAAACGCCGAGATCACCCAACAGTCGCGTGGGCAAAAGAGATATGCCCATTGGGATTGTGTTGATGAGAACTGATGTGTCGCGACAGTGCCGGCTGACGCCCAGCCGACGTTGCCGTGATCGATTCCGCGCAATCAAGTCGCCGAAGCAAACGAGGCCGCGATCCTCGCCTCGCGAGCTGGCACAACACGTGAGCTCAACCGAACACGTGAGCTTGATCCACTGCGTCACTTATGGGGTAAGGTCATTGCGAGCAGTCGTAGGGTGGGCAAAGGCGCGGAACGCGCCGTGCCCACGGCGGCGGTGCGCGGGGCACGGCGCGCCAATCGACTTTTGCTATTCGGCCAGGTCAGAGCAGCGCGCCTTTGCCCACCCTACGACTGCTCTCTTTCGTCCGCCTACGCTCGCTGAGCGAGCTACGGCGGGTTCGAGTCCGCCGAACCGCGGAGCGCGAAGGCGGGTCGCCCGCAATGACGCGGAAAATGACGTCCCGAAAAGTCGGAGACTTTTTCGGACAAGATCATGCGCCCAAGTCAATGAGCTTGGAGCACGATGCGATTCCACCCAATCGCATCGTGCTCTCGTGTGCGAACCCGAAAGTTCGCACGACTTCCGGGCGGGTGCGCCACACGATGAATCAGGAGCACCCTCCAATCTGTAAGAACGGAATGCACTCTAGCAGTAGTCGAGGTCGCTGAGAGAAATGCCGTTGCGATCGACCCCGCCGGGGTCGCTGTCGAGACGGTCACGCGGGGGACGGCTCCCAGCATTGTTTATCGAGGCTCTGCCCTGCGGTGAGTGCCCCGCCTTCTGCTGGACCTGCAAAGTTACCCGGTCGAGGCACTGGGTTGCCGGATTGGTGGCGAGGTTGGCAGGACGTCCGGCCGGGACTGGTCGCCGAGCTGGCGGAGTTGCTGCCTGGGCTGGCGGGGCTGCCTGAGCTGGCGGGCCTGGCTGGACTGGCGCCTGCGCCAACACGGCGACCATGCCGCCGGCCACAAAGGCAGCCGTCAACAACACTGTTTTCATCATTTTAGCCTCCATGAACAAGGCGAATGCCCGGCGGACTCCGTCCCCATGAACACCACGCCCGAAATCGCTCAGCAGCAGCTGAGCCTCCGCTCTGATGATAGGTACGCAATGCACGAATTGCCCGTAGGCAAGCGAGATGTGCTCCGCGTAGATAGTCGGGGCGCAGTTGGCACAGTCCCGACGAGATACGCGCGGCGGTCGACGATCGAGTCAGCGCTAGCTGAGATGGCGGGTGTTCGTCGCCCTGCAACAAAAATCGACAGCCCAGAACGGCGCATTCTACGAATTCATGACGTTGGTCGATGAGAGCACATTTCCGTTCCTACGGAATCCGAACGTGCTCCAGATTCGCCCGGCCGGCGTTCGGACGAACTCTTGACCCATCCACATATCCTCAGGCAGGTGCGCGCGAGGACAGCGGTTTCGAACAAGGCTACGTCGCGCAATCCGATCAACAAGCAGACGATTGCTGACAGCTGGCTGACAGGTAGATGTTCGCCGCGCATGGGGCCCAGCCCATCCCAACCGAACTCAACTTTGTTCGCTCACGGACAGTTGATATTTCTCAACCACAAGGCGCACGATTTGCGTCATGAATAATCCTTCCAGATGGTATATTGTTCGCTGGAGGCGTTGATTCCGGGGCGGCGAATGCGGCGCGGGTGCCCCGGGGGGAGACGGCGGTGAGGCGACTCGGATGCCGACCGTCTTCGTTTGCGGCGCCGCCGCGCGACAGAACCCCCATGTCACGCACAAGCTTGTCAACGCGACCCGCTGTTCAAGCAAGCGGTCTTGCTCCAGGGCGCGTACCTGGCTGTGTTGCGTACTTGCACGTAGGGGAGATACCTCGCGATGAAGGTTCTCGCCGCCGACGGCTACATTCTTTGTTCCGGTTTGCTGCGGACACTGACGCAACTGTATGAAGATGTCTGCGTCACGCAGGCGAACAGCATCGACGAGATCCTGGCACGCATATCCGAAGTGCCTGATCTTGACCTCGTGCTGCTCGATACGAGCATGCCGGGGATGCAGAATTTTGCCGGCCTGAGGCTGGCGGTCAAAAAGCTTCCCGGCGTCCCCATCGTCGTCACCTCGACGACCGAGAGCCCCGCGCAGGCCGTCGCCGCGATTCGCAACGGCGCGAGAGGCTTCATCCCGCTTTCGGCGACGCCGTGCGTGCTGCGGCACGTCTTGCCGCTCGTCCTGTCGGGCGAATTCTATATCCCGGCCAGCGCGCTCTGGGCCGAAGGCCGCCACGCGCTCCTGGCGGCCAACGCGTCGCCGCGCGCGAGGCTGTCCAAGGACGACGGCCTCACGACGCGCCAGCGCGAAGTCGCCGCCCTGCTGGCGGACGGAAAATCAAACAAGGAAATTGCCCGCCAGCTCAAAGTATACGAAGGAACGATAAAGTTTCACGTCAAAAGCATCCTGCGCAAGCTGGGCGTCCGCAATCGAACGGAAGCCGTCCTCGCCGCCGCGCGCGCCGGCTATCTGCCGACGAGAACATTGGGCATAACATCGGCCAGGCCCGAGCACGCCGCCAACCACCCGAATCATGAGGTGCCCCAGGCGAACGGAGCTTCACCGCCCCTGCAACCTGAAACCGACTGCAAGCAGCAGCCTATCGATGTCACGCCTGCGGACGTGGCCGGCCTGGCCCGGTCCGGCCGCCCATGAGCGCCTGCACGAGTTGCTCTCAGCCGGCACTGTCGCGACACATATAGCTTCGTTTGTTCGGCGCATATTCCTGTTGGCGAACCGGTGTCCACCCCGGATCAAGTCCGGGGCAGGCTCCCGGATCAAGTCCGGGGCAGGCTTTCGCCGGAATATGCGCTGATCAGCACAATCCCAATGGGCATATCTCTTTTGCCCGTGCGACCGTTGGGCGGTCTCGGCGTTTTACAATGAATATCGAATCGTAAGCGTGGTCGCGGCGATCACATCGTCGGTCGCATGACCACCGGAGGGTGACGACGCCGGGGCACAGCGGAAAAAGGGGCTCGGATGCCGCTCGTCTTCGTGCACGGCGTCGCCACGCGACAAACTCCCGATGACCACGCGCAAGCTCGCCAACGCGACGCGCTGTTCAAGCAACCGGTCATGCCTGAGGGCGCCACATCGCGACATCGCCGACGTCGTGCTTCGCGACAAGTGCGTTCGTTTACGCTGATTTCGCAGCTGCCGCGGCGCCTCGGCAACCGCGGGAGCACGATCGGCAAGCGCAGGAGGACGATGTGAGTCAATCGACAGCCCAGCAGCGAGTGGCCCGGAAGGCTTACGAATGCAGCGCCGACGAGATGCAGATCATTCCATTCGGGCCGGATCGGATCTTGATCGCGCCCCCGACGACCGACGCATGGGGCGCACTCGCGTCCGTCATGCAATCACACGCCTATCAGATTCGCCCGGAAGACACGGACAGCTACAATTGCCGGCAGATCACCGGCGGGACCGGGAGGAGCCTGCATGCCTTCGGCATTGCGCTCGACGTCAACTGGACGACGAATCCGTATCGGGAAACTCCCGACCGACGCAAGGTTCGCTTCTCGGACAAACCCACCCAGGCCGAGCGCGCGACGGACGTCAAGTTGCAGATCGCCGACACCGACATGACGCCGGAGATGATCGACGACGTATCGGAGATCAAGACCACCAACGGCAAGCGCGTCTTCGAATGGGGCGGAAGCTGGACCACCATCAAGGACCCCATGCACTTCGAACTCGATGTCACGCCCGACGAGCTTGCCAGCGGGATTGACTGGAACACCGTGAAGCAGCCGGCCGGGC
>Ga0126384_10001309_pt1 | contig 14733 bp, 15 predicted proteins | sample PanSoiMetPlot_36_FD_92543 | JGI IMG/M metagenome (GOLD analysis project Ga0126384, IMG submission 92543) | Tropical forest soil microbial communities from Panama - MetaG Plot_36 | ecosystem: Environmental > Terrestrial > Soil > Tropical forest > Bulk soil | place: Panama | collected 2016-02-17 | reverse complement strand
TTATTTCAGTTGCTTCCCAGGGGCGCTTCACGCCCCACTCTTGGCATATCGCTTGCCATGTACTTTATTAACCCGGGCCTCGGCCCGTCACCTATGCCTTAGAGCGTTACATTGCGGGATACTCAATAAATTTGGGAGGAAAGTATGACGGAATCCTTTGACGCCGGTGATACTGCATTTTACAAACGTCGTACCGACCATTACTTGTAGTGTAGAATTGTACAAGTAGCGGGTGGTGAAACCGGGATCCACATCGCGCTTTTGGAGGCGGATTGGTACCCTTCTTCTTTTTGGGTTCAACCCGACGCACACTCTCTCGAGAGCCCTTGCAAAAATACTCCTTTTCTTTTTGGGCTCGCGGTCAAATTGGGGCTTAGGGCCAGCCCCGCGAGGCCGGTGTCTCTGTTCGCAGCACACCCCGGCCGCTTTCGTCTAAATCACGCTAAATCTGTGCAAAATCTTTTGGATTTCGGCCCTCAAGTCATTCCGTGCAAACTCTGCAAACTCCTTTGCTGTTGGCGCCTCCTCTAGTTTCTTGATCAGCTCATCACGTTGCTTTTGCCTTTGGGATGGACCGCCCGGCAACGCTTTTCACGAACTCAACAACGTGGAGAGTTTTTCTTCAAGCTTTTTTTCTTCCGCCTGTTCCTTTTTCTTCTTCCTCTCCCGCAGTTCCTGCCTCATTCGTGCTTTCAGTGGAAAAGCAATATCCTCAGCCTGATGTGGAACCAAGTCGATCTTAACGCGCGAACGGTTCGTCTGAATCCAGGGACTACCAAGAACGACGCCGGACAGATCGTTGCCCTTGACGGCGAACTCCTCGAGGCGATACAAGCCCAATGGGAAAAGCGTCGGGTGGTTACAATTCCAGGCGAATCCCTTATCCTGCTCTGCCCCTACGTGTTCGACGCAGCGGGAAGCGCATCAAAGACTATCGTAAGGCAAGGCACGCGACGCAAGTGCGCTCGAGACGAAGATCCCTCACGACTTCCGGCGGATAGCGATCCGGGATACGGTTCGCGCCGGTGTCCCTGAAAGGGTAGCGATGATGATATCAGGGCATAAAACCCGCAGCGTGTTCGACCGCTACGACATCGTGAGCGAGGATGACTTGAAAGAGGCCGCGCGGATGACTTGGGAACATGCCCAAAGCCAAGACAAGATAACTACTAACGTGGTCGCGCTAAAATCCGGTCAGCAGGGTTAAGCGTTCAGTCACAATTCAGTCACATGAAGGCACTCACTGGTCTTAAACTCCTTGAGAAAAAAGGCGCTAAGTTATTGATTTTGGTGCCCGGAGCCGGACTCGAACCGGCACGGACCCTTCCGGGTCCTCGGGATTTTAAGTCCCGTGTGTCTACCAATTCCACCATCCGGGCGTAAGTGAATTCAATAACTTGCATTGCTAGCAGCGTCAAGCGGCTTTACTTGTGTAAGTCCAAATCTCAACTGTCTCGATCTTAGTCCGTGAGGTAGTTGGTTTTGATGCGATACCTGGCGATGATCTTCTTGCCGGATTCGATCTTCAAAGTTTCTCCTTTGGGCACTGTCCAAACTCTGCGGCCAATGTAGGGATCCGGGACTCGATAAAATTGGCAGTAGTAACTGATGTGTTCCGTCCCTGCCTCGTCCTATGGATACTTTTCGCCTGACACTCAGCTTTGCGTTTCGATATATGCCTTACCCTTCATCTATCTTTCAACGGGAGGACGCCCCTTGATGATGCAATTGTTCGCTTTGGTTCTCTAGTTATCCTCTGCCTCTCTTGCAAGCGTAAACGAGTGGTCTCTCCTCGAATTGACACGGGTGTGCGCTTTGTTATTAAATGCGTTCGCCTGTGTGACAGGCGCATATATTTATGAAATCGCTCGAAGCGTACCGCTCTGTTTTGGGAGTTGATGTTAATATAACACCCGAACAGCTCAAACAAGCCTACCGTGACCTCGTCAAGATCTGGCACCCTGATCGTTTCGCCCACGACACTCGTTTGCAGTTAAAGGCTGAAGCAAAGCTCAAGGAGATTAATGAAGCGTATAAGCAGCTCCAATCACTGATCGATCGCAAAAGTGCGGCAACGCAGCCCTCGGAGACCCGCCGACCAAACCCCAAGCCGCCACCAACGCGAAGGCCTGCTGTTAAACCGCGTTCTTATGGCGCGGGAACTAAAATCCGCGAGTCACTAACGGACTGGCATTCATGGAGACTTTCCCGAGTGATCGGCATTTGTCTCGCCATGCTGTTGTTGTTCAAAACCGTCACTTTCATCGACGGGATGCGTCAGGAAATCGCCACCAGTAATACCAAAGATCAGTTTGAGGTAGGAGGCAACTTATCACAACGCAATTCAATGCCGTCCGAAAACGAAGTGCAACAATTAAACGACGAAATCCTAAACAAAATGAAAGACTCGCGTGCTAGCGCGGCGAAGCTTCTCGCGTTTCATGAAGAAGAACAAATGAGGCTACAAAAGAAGTATGAACTCCGACGTGAGCTATACGTGAGAGGACGAATTACAAAGGCAGACCTAGAAGAAGCGGAGCGAGCACTGACCGAGGCCATTGTTCGGGTTTACGAGGATAGGCGTTGGCTGTCACAGGCTGACCGGGCGATCGAACAACAGTCCGCGACATTACAGAGCAGGCACGCTACACCGTGAGAACAGAGTATAGCCCGCGACGCGAGCAACATGGGATTTGGGCTGAGCCCCTTTAGGCGTGATGTTTCGACGTATTGGTTCCGCTGTGTTTTATGCGCTGACCGCGACGTTTTGGGCCTAAAAAGCGTTCCCATGACTAACCTACATTTCGCGCAAAGTAATCTTAACGGGCATTGCAACAGCAATACAGACGGCTGGCAGCCTTCACCCGGCCTACCCGGCCCTGAAGGCCGCACTATTGTCTGTGGGCATAGTGTTGCCCTAAACGCCGCGAAGACCTTTAAAAGTTTCCCTGCTGAATTTTTGCAAAAACCGCTTAGTCGGATTTTAAGTCCCGCGTGTCTACAATTCCACCATCCGGGCGGCGACCTGGGCGCAATGTATTTTTCCAACACAATTACGGGTGCCAGAAAATGCGAAGGCCTCTCATCGAGAGAGGCCTTCCTCGCTTCACCACGCTTCAAACTAAACAAACAGAGGCGCTAGAACCAGAGTGATCGTGCTCAGGAGCTTGATCAGCACGTGAAGGCTCGGACCGGCGGTATCCTTAAATGGATCCCCCACCGTGTCCCCGACAACAGCAGCTTTGTGGGGTTCGGATCCCTTGCCACCGTAAGCGCCGGTTTCAACGTATTTCTTGGCATTATCCCAAGCGCCGCCGCTATTGTTCAAAAACGTGGCCATCAGAATACCGGCGATGGTCCCAACCATTAAGAGAGCCGCCACCGCCTCAGCTCCAACCCCGAGTTGACGGAATATGACGCCGACAACTATGGGCATGAATACTGCCAGCATCCCAGGAAGCACCATCTCCTTAAGCGCGCCGACGGTCACGATGTCGACGCAGCGACCGTAATCCGGCTTCGCGGTTCCTTTCAAGATATTCGGATTCTCTTTGAACTGCCTTCGGACTTCATTAATGACGTAATAGGCTGCTTTGCCGACTGCTCGGATTGCGAGTGCCGAGAAGAGAAAAACCAACATGGCACCCAAAAGCCCACCGACGAATACTTCCGGCTTGGCGATGTTGACCGACTCAAGCTTGCTTCCATAGTGGGCGACTTCATCGAGATAAGCGGAGAAGAGCAGAAACGCAGCGAGGGCCGCCGAGCCGATGGCATATCCTTTGGTCAACGCTTTTGTGGTATTGCCCACCGCATCGAGGCGATCGGTCTTTTGCCGGACCTCTTCGGGTTGACCGCTCATCTCGATGATCCCCCCAGCGTTATCGGTGATAGGACCGAAGGTGTCCATAGCCAAGATGTAGGCCGCCGTGCCAAGCATGCCCATAGTCGCAACCGCAGTACCGAACAGTCCCGCGTGAGCCACACCGCTCATGCTGCCTAAATGATAGGAGGCGATAATAGCAATGGAAATCACGAGAACTGGAAGCGCGGTGCATTCCAAACCGACGGCTATGCCGGCTATGATATTGGTGGCGGGGCCGGTCTGGGAGGCTTCGGCGATCGCTTTTACCGGGCGGTATTTGTACTCTGTATAATACTGTGTGATGTAAACAAAGGCCTGCGCCATGACGATACCGATCACACCACACAGGAAGAAATAAAACCAAGCAGATGATGCTTCAGGATGCGCTGCTGGATCCACGGCAAGCAGCCACTGTGTTGCGATAAAAAAGCCGACGATGGCGAGAATGCTAGTGACATAGTAGCCGCGATTCAATGCCGACATCGGATCTTGATCTTCGCGGCACTTCACGATGACGATGCCGATGATGGACGCGATCAAGCCGAAGGCGCGTGCCACCAGAGGGAAGAGAATACCTTTGAGACCGAAATAGGGAAATAGCCCGACGCCGAGGATCATGGCACCAATATTTTCCGCTGCGGTGGACTCGAAAAGATCCGCTCCACGTCCGGCGCAGTCACCTACGTTGTCACCCACAAGATCAGCGATCACTGCCGGATTACGTGGATCGTCTTCAGGAATTCCGGCTTCGACTTTGCCAACAAGGTCCGCGCCCACATCCGCCGCCTTCGTATAAATGCCGCCGCCGAGTTGGGCAAAGAGCGCGACGAATGATGCGCCAAAGCCGTAACCGACGATGGTGAAGGGAATCTTTTGCGGATCGAGTCCAAGCGCGTTAAGCAGCGCATAAAGCCCCCCGACCCCGAGTAAACTCATCGCTACCACGAAAAGTCCGGAGACTGCCCCTCCGCGCATGGCGACACGGAGACCCTCGTTAAGGCTCGACCGAACCGCCGCGGCCGTTCGAATGTTAGCCCGGATCGAAACCCACATCCCGATATAACCTGCGATAACCGAGCATAGGGCGCCCAATACAAAGGACAAAGTCGTCCAGAAAGCCATTTGCACCGGCGGAACGGGATCGGCCGGGCTTGGTGTCCGAACAAACCCGTAAAGAATAAAAATCAAGACTGCGAGCAGCGCGGCAAGAATCAGGATCGTTCGGTTCTGCCGCGATAAAAAAGCCTCGGCGCCTTCTTTAATGGCGTTGGAGATTTCTTGCATCTTATCAGTGCCCATCTCATGGCGAATCACATAACGAGCGAGAAAGACCGCAAACAATAAAGAAAAAAAGCTAATCGCGATGACAAGTAGGATCATGAGATCTAATCATCCCTTTCTCTCATTTGATTTCGCACTGATACACGTTATTTGCGCCAGAAGTAGGCCACGCCGATACTCAAGCCGTACAGGAAGAGCATCGGAAAGGCCAGCAGGCACTGGTTAATGATATCGGGCGTCGGCGTCAAGACCGCCGCAATGATAAATATCACCACAATCGCATATCGGAAGGATCTGAGCATGAAACGGTAGTCCCAAATGCCCAGACGCACCAAAAAAAAAGTAAAGACCGGCAGCTCAAAGGTTACGCCAAATGCCAAAACCATGCGAAAAAAAAAAGTAAAGTAATCGCCAATCCGTATCGCCGCTGTCACTCCCATGGTTTCATACTGTTCAATGAAGTACTGAAACGCGACCGGAAGAACCACGCGGTAGCAAAAATAGGCTCCGCCAAGGAAAAACAGCGTTGCACACAAGACAAACGGCAGAACCCACTTTTTCTCCCTGCGCGAGAGACCTGGGGCGATGAAGCGCCAAATCTGGTAAAAGATGAACGGAGAAGAAAAAAAAACTCCTGCCGCCGCAGCAACTTTGATCTCAATAAAAAATGCTTCAGTGACTCCGGTGCCAATCAAGCTCTGCCCGGGCTTCAGGTTCTGCCGAAGTGGGGCCACCACAAAACCGAAAATCGCATCGGAAAAAAAATAACACAGCCCCGAAGCAAGGATAACGGCAACTAGAGACTTCAGCAAACACCAACGAAGGTCCTCGAGGTGTTCCGTGAAAGTCATGTAGGAATCTGTCGCCACAGACCACAACACCCATCGAAAATTGCAAAAAAGGGGAAGGATCAAAACCCTTCCCCTTCTTCGGTTATCAAACCGCGGTAAAGTTTATTGGCCTTTACTTGGTTTTACTTCCCTCGTCTTTTTTCTCCATCGGCGCTCCGCCCGCAGGCTGATCGCCCGCCTTCATATCACCACCACTCGGTGCCGCCGGCTGTTCTGACGGCGCTGGCGCTGCTGGAGCAGGCGCTGGCGGCGGAGGAGGAGGCGGTGGTTCCTCCTTCTTGCTGCACCCTGCAAAGGTTAGAGTAAAAGCGAAGAGGGTTATTCCCGACAACAACATAATCTTTTTTCCCATCCTGAGTTCACCTCCTTTCCCGTCACGCATCTGCGGAAATCGTTGTGGCTAGAATTTTTATATCGCATAAGTTAGCCTCGGTTGCAAGGGGATTTGCTGCCTGGAAGGGTCCCGCCGCGAGCCGACAAAGACACTGTTTCGTGGATCGGTGCCATGAAACTAAGAACCGTCGTGTATTTGGTGCGCCAGTCGTCCACTCGCTCACGTCAACCGCGTTCATTTCTAATCACACTGAGCGGAAAATCTGAGCGGCCCTCTAAACAAAGCGCGCATGCCTTGATGCGATTTTGCATAAAACCGGAGATGAAAAAAATTTCTCAGACCATATAGCCGCGAAAAAAATCGCACCGGCAGCGGTTCCGCTCGCAATTTTGAAGACTAGCGCACAATAATTGTTAATAACTTGTTGATAAGTGATTCACGATCTTACGAGGAAGGCCAAAAATAGCGTGTTGCAGCTAAATGCTCAAATTCGCGGCAGAGAAAACTTTCTATTCCCGAGAACTTAAGAATTTTCCTAGAGACACGGGAGTCGAAAGGATCCACCAAGGAAAGAGAGGCCTTCAGCAAGCGGCAACCCACTGAGAATGGTGGTCGTTAGTCAAAGACAACTAGAGCCCGATCAAATAGTAGGCGCTCTCCTTTTTTCCTTTTCTCAGCAGATATTATCGTGCACCGATGACTCGACGGCGCGTTGACTCCCTGATAAGTAGATGCTAAGAAAAAGCCTCAAAACAGGAGGAACACTTTGGCAGTTCACCCATCGGTCATCAAAAGGCATCAACAAAGTCTGAAACGCAGGGCAAGAAACGTCGAGACTAAATCCAGCCTGCGAACTCTAGTCAAAAAGGCGCGCCAAGCAATTGAGTCCAAAAATAAGGATATTGCATCGCTTCATCTTCGAGCAGTAAACAAGGCGTTGGGCAAAGCAGTGAGTAAAGGAATCGTTAAACGAAACACGGCTTCCCGTTGGTTGTCTCGCTTGTCGCGGTCCATTGCACGCCTATCTGCTGCCTCTTCCTGACCGAAGAGTACGGGAATTTCCGCGCCTACCCCTGCAGGAGTAAACGCATCAAAACATTTCCATCAATCTCTGACGCAGTTCTTTAGCGAACTGCTCGATAAGCTGTCCTCGCACCTGTCTATTCTCTGTCTCGGTTAGTTGGATATCCGTTAATTGCCGGACCTCCGACGAGTTCAACGTACCGGTTTGAAAGGCGGATGAACTGCTAACGACCGCGCCTCGCTGACCGTTGTAAAGCTGGGTCAACCTGAGACCCGGACCCTGCCAGACAATTGCGTCGGAGTCCCTGCGACGTAGTGTGACGTCCACAACCATCGTGGATTCATATTGAAGGACTTCGGCAAATTTGTTGACGGACGCGGTGTGGCTTTCTAGAGACGCAACAGTGCCAGTCAAAATCACGTCCGCCTGATCTATCTCGTCTACCACCCTGAGCGGTCCCCTACGATAGAACTCTCCTCTAAGCGCGGTAGCGATTTCCTTATCTATACCGACGTCTCGACTCCGATTGATAAACGGTTCAATATAGATGGTGTGAATATCTTTGGGCAAAAAAGTGCTGTCCCCCGAAAATTGATAACCGCATCCGAACATCGAGGACAGAGCAATACCAATCAGCGACCACCTCGTCGGTTTAGTCAAATATCGGGTTACGTGTGCCACGCCGCTATCCCTCCATGACGATATTCAAAAGTCGACCCGGAATATAAACCATTCGCTGCACCTTTTTACCGTTCAGCAGCCCCGCAATCTTGGGATCAGTCAGTGCTTCCCCCTCGATCCGTTTCTGAGTCATATCGGCGGGAACCGTGATTCTTCCTCGCACCTTACCATTTACCTGCACCACAATGAGGAGCTTCTCCTCTTCGAGCGCCGCTTCGGAATATTTTGGCCACGCGACTGTGTCAAGACAAGCCATATGACCTAGAGACTCCCACAGCTCGCTCGCGATATGAGGCACAAAGGGATAGAGCAACATGATGATCGTTTCCAACCCTAGCTTGATCGTCGGCACTCCTGTTTCAATTTTGGATTCATCCTGGACGCTGGCGCTCAGAGCGTTAAAGAGTTCCATAATGGCCGCAATTGCCGTGTTGAAGTGATATCTCTCTTCGATGTCCGCCGTAACTTTCTTAATCGTCCTATGAATCAGGCGGTACAAATCTCTAAGATCGACAGACAGTTCATTTGGCAAGTCTGAGTCCCCCGCAATCAACACCGCGCGATGCTGAAAAGTAAAACGCCACAAGCGCGTAAGAAACCGATACGCTCCCTCCACTCCTTGGTCGCTCCACTCAAGATCCTTCTCCGGAGGACCCGCAAAAAGCTCGAACAATCGTCCTGTGTCCGCACCGTACTTCTCGCGGATCGCGTCGTCGGAGACGACGTTGCCCTTCGACTTTGACATCTTGGCACCGTCCTTGACAACCATGCCCTGAGACAGCAGTGCCTTGAAGGGCTCATCTACCTTCACGAGTCCAAGATCGCGCAGCACCTTGGTATAAAACCGTGCGTAGAGGAGGTGAAGCACGGCGTGTTCGATACCACCGATGTACTGATCCACGGGCATCCAGTAGTCCGCGGCATCTGGCTCGACCATTCCCCGATTGTAGTGGGGTGAGCAGTAGCGCAAAAAGTACCAGGACGACTCTACGAAAGTATCCATCGTGTCGGTCTCGCGGCGCGCGTGGCCGCCGCAACGCGGGCAAGCCGTGCGGACGAACGCCGGATGGCTGGCCAGTGGCGAGCCTCCCTTACCGCTGATTTGAACGTCATGCGGCAACACGACCGGGAGATTTTCTTCCTTCTCAGGCACCATGCCGCAAGCGTCGCAATAGAGGACCGGAATCGGCGCTCCCCAGTAACGCTGACGGCTGATCCCCCAGTCGCGCAGGCGATAATTAACCTTCTCCTCTCCGATGCCGCGCTCAACCAGCCAGTCGATCGCCCGCCGCTTAGCCTCGGCAACCCTGAGTCCGTTAAGAAAACCGGAATTGATCTTCACACCGTCACCGGTGTAGGCCTCGCCACTCCAGTCTGCCGGGCGCCTCACGGTTTCGATGATGTCAAGTCCATGCGTTTTCGCGAAGTCCCAGTCTCGCTGGTCCTCACCAGGCACGGCCATAATAGCACCGGTACCGTAGATCATGAGGACGTAGTCCGCGATGAATAGCGCTATCTCCTTTCCACTGAAAGGATTGACCACGCGCGCAGAGAGTTTGAGGCCGTGCTTTGGGCGGTCTTCAGCCACACGCTCCTGCTCCGATTGCTTGAGTACCTGAACGCGGAAGCGTTCGACTTCGGCGGACTCACCGGGCGCGGTCACGAGCTGGTTCACCAGTGGATGCTCAGGCGCGAGTACGGCGTAGGTCATGCCAAATACGGTGTCGGGCCGTGTGGTGTAAACACGGACCTTGAGATCTGGGCGACCTACAACCGGGAGATCGAACTCCGCGCCTTCGCTGCGGCCGATCCAGTTTTTCTGCATAGTGATTACGCGTTCGGGCCAGCCCGTGAGTCGATCACACCAATCCAGCAGTTCATCGGCGTAAGCGGTGATCTTAAAGAACCAGCCGTCGATGTCACGCTTAGCGACTTCCGACTCACAGCGCCAACAGCGACCACCCTCAACCTGTTCGTTAGCCAGAACCGTCTGGCACGACGGGCACCAGTTCACACTGGAGCGCTTACGGTAAGCGAGCCCACGCTCGAGCATCCGGAGGAAGACGAGCTGCTCCCAACGATAGTACTCTGGATCACACGTAGCGATTTCACGGTTCCAGTCGTAAGAGATGCCCATCTTCTTTAGTTGATCCCGCATGTAGGCAATATTCTCCATTGTCCACTTTGCAGGATGGATCCCACGTTCGATGGCGGCGTTCTCCGCAGGAAGCCCAAAGGCATCCCATCCCATGGGGTGCAATACGTTATAACCCCTCACTCTTCTAAAGCGGGCGAGCACGTCGCCGATCGCATACACGCGCACATGGCCCATATGAATACGGCCTGACGGATAGGGAAACATCTCCAACACGTAGTATTTGGGCTTGCCGCGATCCTCAGCTACCCGGAAGGCGCTGGTTTTTTCCCAGATCCGCTGCCATTTCTCTTCGATGGCGAGAGGTTGATATCGTTCTTCCATAGCTTTAGGACGGATCGCTTTTCACAGTGTTGGCACGGGCGATTTGATCCAGCACCCCGTTAATAAAGGCCGCGGATTCCTCGGCGCTGTAGCGTTTACCGATCTCAATAGCCTCATCCAAACTCACTGCCGTAGGAATATCCGGACAGAAAACCAATTCGTAAGTCGCCATGCGCATAATAACGAGATCGACCTTCGCCATGCGCATGAGCTTCCAATTTTCCGCGCACCGTTCGATGAGCCGGTCGATCTCTATTTTTTGGCTGACAACTCCTGAGACCAAACGACGCGCGAACTCTTTGGCTTTAGATTTTCCCTCGAAATGATTCAGAAAAAAATCGACCGCGGCTACCGAGGCATCGCCCGTGATCTCGATTTGATAGAGCGCTTGGAGAGCCAATTCCCTCCCTCTGCGCCGGGTTCCGGAAACCAAGGGCACCATAGCTGAAGATGGTTGCTGTTCTGACAAAGATCGCTCTTAGCTTTCTGCATTGCGATGCGAAGATCGAGTCACCGGGCCATCTGACGCATTACATTGACCATCTCGATCGCCGTCAGAGCTGCTTCGTATCCCTTATTTGCATCCTTGGAACCTGAGCGTTCCATTGCTTGATCCACATTGTTGGTTGTCAGCACGCCAAAACCGATGGGCACACGATGGCACGAAATTGCCTGTCCAATCCCCCGGGTCACCGCGTCGGAGACGTACTCGAAATGGGGCGTATCACCGCGTATTACCGCGCCCAGACAGATGAGCGCGTCGAACTTGCCGCTGGCCGCCATGCTTTCGGCGACAAGCGGAATTTCGAAGGCGCCCGGAACCCGAACCACTGTGACATCTTTTTCTTCTCCGCCATGGCTTTTCACTCCGTCCAAAGCGCCGGCCAGTAATTTTTCCGTGATAAAGTTATTGAAGCGACTGACCACGATGCCAAGCTTCATCCCGCGAGCGTCGAGTTTGCCTTCAATCACGGTGGCCATGAATCGCGTCCCGGGCTGCTTGGTTCAGGATTTGGCCGTTTTGCCTTCCAGGTTAGAAAAGATATGACCGAGCTTTCTTTGCTTGGTCCGTAGATAATGAATATTTGTTTCACGGGGTGCCACTTCGAGCGGAACCCGCTCGGCAACTTGAACGCCGTAGCTCTCCAGGCCGACAATCTTGCGCGGATTGTTGGTCAGCAAGCGCAACTTCTTTACTCCCAGGTCACGTAAGATTTGCGCCCCGATGCCATAATCTCGCAAGTCTTCTTTAAAGCCCAATTCGAGGTTTGCCTCCACCGTATCGCGGCCCTGATCCTGCAGAGCATAGGCTTTGATCTTGTTTGTCAGACCAATGCCTCTCCCCTCTTGATGCATGTAAATCAAGATCCCTTTGCCTTGTTGATCGATCATGCGGAGAGACTGGCGTATCTGATCACCGCAGTCGCAACGTTCGGAACCAAAGACGTCGCCGGTAAGACATTCCGAATGCAGCCGGACCAACACGCCGTCCGGATCACTGATATCGCCTTTGACCAGCGCCATATGTTCGGACTGATCCACTTCGTTGCGGTATACAATCGCCTTGTACATGCCACCATGAATGGTTGGGAACTCCTCTTGAGCCGCACGCTTGACTAAACTCTCGTTCCGCAAGCGGTACGCGATCAAATTGGCAACCGAAAGTATTTTGAGCCCCTGCCGCTCCGCCAGTTGGCGCAACGACGGCAATAATGCCACGCTCCCATCCTCTTCGAGGATCTGGCAGATCACAGCAGCCGGTTTGAAGCCCGCCAAACGAGCCAGATCGACCGAAGCATCGGTGCGGCCCGAACGCGCCAGGACCCCGCCACTGCGTGCCTGAAGGGGTTGCACATGACCGGGAATAACGAGATCTTCATGCGTGGTCTGATCAGCGATCGCCGCTCGAATCGTGTGGGCTCGCCCGTGGGCCGAGACGCTGCGCACGCCCTCCAGGTTCACTGAAAAAGCTGCACCGCAAAGAAGCCCACCCAAAGAGCTGTTCGTTTCTGGGACCATCGGAATACCGAGTTCTCGAATTCTTTCTTCCGTGAGAGTCACATAAATAATTCCGCGACCGTGATGCAGCATGTGATTGATGGTCTCGCCGGTTATCTTCTCCGCGGGCATGCAGAAAAAGCCGTCACTTTCAGGCATGTCCTCGTTCACCAGGATGACCATGTGGCCTTTCCTGATCTCTTCAAGACCTTCTTCGATGCAAGCGATAGCCATAAGTCTGAAATAATCGGCCGGCGGTGTGATCAGCCCGGTCTTAACGTCGCTGTTCTAGAAAACTGTGAACATATTTGCCGATAAGATCGGTTTCAATGTTGACTTTATCACCAACCCTGCGGGTGCGCAAATTAGTGTGCTGCAGAGTGAGTGGAATGATCACCACCGAAAACCGTCCCCGGCTGCACTCGTTGACCGTCAAACTGATTCCATCAACGGCGACGGAGCCTTTGGACACCAAGACAGAGCCGAGCCGAGGAGGCACTCGAAAAGTAAAAAACGTGAACTCGCCTTTCTTTTGGACGGAGGCGACAGTCCCCACGCCGTCCACGTGGCCCGTGACCAGATGACCGCCGAGTCGATCCGCCAAGCGCATCGGCCGTTCCAGATTGACCAAGCCGCCGGTTTTCTGCTTTTCCAGATTAGTCCGCCGGAGAGTTTCCGGGGAAACATCCACGGTAAAATCTCTCTTGCCTTTCTCGACCACGCTAAGGCAAGCGCCGTTCACGGCGATACTGGCGCCGAGCCTCATCCCGCTCATGGCTAGATTCGTCTTCACCGTGAGGACAGCCGATCGCTCGCTTAGCCGCAAAGATTCAATCCTGCCGACGTCTTCAATCAGGCCGGTAAACATGATCAAGTGAACCAATGGCCGACATGAAGCGTTGCTGAAAGGCGGGACATAGACGCTCAAAGGTAAGCGGAAACCAGCAAATCGCTGCCGGACTTCTTCACGTCTAGGCGTCGCACGGGAATGGCTTTGCCTACGCTTCGAATCCCCAAGTCACCGATCATCCCGCGGCCATCGCCGCCCAAAATCTTTGCCGCGTAGAAAAAAAGGATCTTATCCACTATCTTTTCCTTGATGGCGGACGCGGCGACGGTCGCGCCCCCTTCGATGAGCACGCTGGTGATTCCCACACCGGCAAGCTTGCTCAAGAGCGGTCCCCAGGGAATTTTGCCTTTGCGCAGTCGAAATCTCCAAACCCTTGCGCCTTGGGCTTCCAGGAAGCGAATTTTTTTGGCCGTAACCTGGTCACCGGTAACCACAATGGTCTTTTCAGGATCACGCTGGTGTAAAATTTGCGCCCCCGACGGGATGCGCAGCCGGCTATCCAAAATGATCCGCCACGGATTGCGCCCGCCCGGGATTCTGCACGTCAACTGCGGGTCGTCCGCAAGTGCTGTTCCCACCCCGACCAACACAGCGTCCACTTGATTTCGCAGTCGATGAACCGCGTTGCGCGAATCAGCGCTGCTGATCCAGCGCGCATCGCCCGTCATCGAGGCGATCCTTCCATCTAGAGTAGCGGCTAACTTCAATGTCACGAAGGGGTGTTGCTGGGTAATGTACTTCACGAAGGCCTGGTTGAGGGACCGGCATTCGGCCTCTAGAAGCCCCGCTCGCACGCGAATTCCGGCTCGTCTTAGTTGTTGAAACCCTCGCCCTGCAACGAGAGGATTGGGGTCCGTCATGCCGGCAATCACCTCTTTGATCCCGGCTCGTATTAACGAGCGCGTGCACGGCGGTGTCCGCCCTTGATGGCTGCATGGTTCCAGATTGATGTAAAGCGTTGCGCCCCTGGCTTTGGCGCCGGCTCGCTTGAGCGCGATGATCTCGGCATGGTCCCTTCCAGCGATCTGGTGGAAACCGGTGCCAACCACTTTTCTTCCCCGCACCAGAACTGCGCCGACCATGGGATTGGGACTGGTCCTGCCGGCAGCTTTTAACGCCAGGCGGCAAGCCATACGCAAGTAACGTTTGTCCGCATCGGTCCATGTCGGCCGGGACAACTCTTTTAATCCCTCCTCTGGCGCGCCGCGGCGCCTCGTTCCGTCGGGGAGCTTTTGCGTTCCTTGATGAGCTCCTCCAACTCTACCATAAATTCGCTGATATCCTTGAACGAGCGGTAGACGGAAGCGAAGCGCACGTAGGCGACGGGATCGGTATCATGAAGCTCGCGCATGGCGGCTTCGCCGATCACG
>Ga0126384_10001308_pt1 | contig 14737 bp, 12 predicted proteins | sample PanSoiMetPlot_36_FD_92543 | JGI IMG/M metagenome (GOLD analysis project Ga0126384, IMG submission 92543) | Tropical forest soil microbial communities from Panama - MetaG Plot_36 | ecosystem: Environmental > Terrestrial > Soil > Tropical forest > Bulk soil | place: Panama | collected 2016-02-17 | reverse complement strand
GCCTGCGAAATCGCCTCGGTCGTGGCGATGAAAGTATTCGGTACTGTGATTACGCTTTCGCCAGGGCCAACGCCTGCGGCCATAAGTGCAAAACGCAACGCATCTGTCCCGCTGCCTACTCCCACACAAAACTTGACTTGGCAGTACTTCGCAAACTCGCTTTCGAAGTTCTGAACGGCTTGTCCCCCAATGAAAGTAGCCGTGTGTAATGTCCCTCGAAAAGCTTCGACCAACTCCTCCTCCATCTCCAAGTGAGGAGTGATCAGATCCAAGAACGGAACATTGGTTGTCATCGTCCTTCTCCCCTGGGGGATAGTAGTCATTCGTGAAGTTCGATCGGCTTGACCTGGGCGGAAACACTTTGCCGAAGCGAAAACGCTTGCTGCCGTTATGCTCCACGCGATGTGCTGCTTGATGTCACTTCTCTTTGTTCTTCATCGACGACATATCGCAGGATCCTCGCCGGGTTTCCGGCAACAACTGCATTGCTTGGCACATCTCTCGTAACCGTGCTTCCTGCTCCGACCATTGCATTTTCCCCTATCGTTAGCCTAGAAAGAATGGTTGTGCCTGAGCCAATCGAGGCACCCTTCTTCACTACTGTAGGTTCAACTTTCCAGTCGGCCTCGGTCTGTAATTCGCCCTCTGCGCTCGTAGCTCTTGGGTAGCTATCATTGATAAATGTCACCCCATGTCCAATGAAAACGTTATCCTCGATAGTCACTCCCTCGCAGATGAAGGAATGGCTCGAGATCTTGCAGCGCCTGCCAATCCTCGCATTCTTCTGCACCTCAACAAATGCGCCAATTTTCGTCTCATCTCCGATTTCACACCCATACAGATTGATAAACTTGGCCAGCTTCACATCGTGACCAAGCTTGACGTCGGGAGCTATACACACATAAGCACCGCTCGCCATTTCAACTTCCTTCGTGACCGTTCTGCAAATTCCTACTTCGGACCGACCCATCGTGACCAGCAATTGCCGATACTTCGCATGTCTCCGTTATGCGCGTTAAATCTGCACGGCCACACCCCGCTGACGCAGTGACTCGTTAGCAGCCTCCAGCATTTTGACAACGCGTAGACCTGCTACACCGTCGTTAAGAGGAGTCTCGCCTTGCATTATGCAGTCCACGAAGTAGCCCAACTCCACCCGAAGGGCTTCTACTTGCTCCAACTTTGGAGCCCACATGTCACCAGACCGATAATTTACCAAGAGATTATAAACACCTTCGCGGTTGCTGATTTGTACACCCTTATCATAGATCTTTAGCTTTTCATCCGCCTCCAGGTCATTCCACACCAACATCTTCTTTGCCCCACCGACTAAGGTCGTGCGAACTTTAACAGGTGACAACCAGTTTACGTTGATGTGTGCGATTACTCCGTCTGGGAAATACAATGTGATGAAAGCAATATCCTCAAAGCCGTTTAGGTGTGTCTGACCCGTCGCAACGACTTCTTCTGGTTCCTGGCCGATTAGGTAGTCCATTATGGATAAATCATGCGGAGCGAGATCCCAAATTACATTTACGTCATGCTGGAATAGACCTAAGTTTACCCTCGTCGAGTCATAGTAAAAGAGCTTTCCCAAGGTACCGTCCAGCACGAGTTGCTTAATCTTTCGAACAGCGGGCGTGAATAGGAATGTATGGTCAACCATAAGGCGCAAGTTACTTCTATCCGCGAGGTTGATTAGTTCCTCCGATTGGGCGACCTTGCTCGTGAATGGCTTTTCTACGAACGTGTGTTTGCCATTCACGAGCGCCGCCTTGGCCAATTCGAAGTGCGACCACACTGGCGTTATTATCGCCACTGCATCAATTTCAGGCGCCGCTAGCACATCGGCCGTATCGTCTGTTACTCGAATGTTGGGGTGCGCCTTCTGTGCTCGTGCTCTTCCAGAAGCACTCACCTCTGAGATTGCCACAACACGCGCCGCGTCCAGCGCCTCAAGATTCCTGACCACATTAGGACCCCAGTAGCCGTACCCGATTACTCCGAAGTTGATCACACTTTTGCCCCGCGGTCTAAACTTCTGATTAACTCACTCACTTTGAGGACAACGAGACATCAACGAGTGAGTGAAGCTAGCAGAGTAACTAATAAATAGATGTGAAGTAGAGCATTATGCTGGCTAGTAAGCACCTTCGCCTGACCAAACCGCCCGCGGCGTCCGCAGGAGGATCTTGATATCGAGCCACGGCGACCAGCCCTTAGCATACTTAAGGTCAAGTCGAACCATCTCATCGAAGCTTAAGCGACAACGGCCGCTTACCTGCCACAGCCCAGTGATTCCTGGCTTAACTTCCAGAACACGCCTGCGGTGCCACGTTTGATAGACAGCAACCTCGTAACCAAGCGCAGGCCGCGGTCCAACAAGCGACATCTCGCCACGGATGACATTTAGGAGTTGTGGAAGCTCGTCCATGCTACTTCGCCGTAAATAGGCTCCTAGCGGCGTGACTCGTTTGTCCTTGGTCAGCTTATATATTCCCGGACCGCCATCACTGGCAGCGCTCATCTGGCATGGTGCACCGCCGGCGATCAGCTTCTTTACGTACTCCTGATGCACCGTATCGTCGTTGTTCTCATACATGGACCTGAACTTTAGGAACATGAAGCTCTTGCCATACTGCCCTATGCGTTGCTGCCTAAAGAGTACCGGCCCCTTTGATGTCACCTTGATTGCCAGCGCGATAAACAGAAGCAGCGGCGACAGCATGATGAGTAGCAAAACACTTCCAAGCAAATCAATCGCACGTTTCGAGATCGACAGTAATCGTGCTCCATCTTTGTGCGCTGACAAGTCGGGATAGAGTATTGGGTTGTTGGGACGCTGATTGGAATCGCCATCCCACTTGTCGGGAAAGAAGTGGAAAGAAATACTGATCTGACTAAACTGCTCAAATGTTAAGCAGTCCCGCAGAATACAACTCACTCTCGTCAGCATAGTGCTGAGCAGCGAGTTCTTGTCGTAGACAACCAAATCAGTAAAGATTACTCCGATGACACTTTGATCTTTATATAGCCCAACTATGTCAGTCTCCCTTGTCGCCACCAGTAGAGCGGCCGTGACATTCGAGACTGTTCTTAGATTGCTTTCCCGACTTTGATAGTGACCGGTTTCAAGCAGCATGAGCAGAAATGGTTTGCTCGAGCGCTCTGTTCTTTTACGCTCCATGGAAATGTGTCGTTTAAGTGCCGCCTCATCCAGGACCTCACGTTCATCAAAGGAGCTGGCCTTCGGTGCTCGTGAATTCATTTCGTTTGGTGAGCGCGACATTGTCAAGCCTGTCGGTGTTTGCAGCCAGCTAGCTAGAAGAGTCAACCGAAGTTCAGCTTTCGCCTTATCGCAAAAACCCGCGCTCGGCGCGACCTGGAAATCGAGGACGGATTACTACAATGACTGGTCAGGCCCCTGAGAGACTTGGGCCTTCCTGCCCTGGTAGTAATGGTAATAGCTTCTAGAAGTCGCCTCCACAGATCCGTTAACCAGCGCCCCGATCACCTTTGGCTGTTCAAGCGCTTCAAGGGCCAGTTGAAGCTGACGTCTTTCCGTTTGTCCAGGTCTCGTTACTAGAAGAATTGCATCCGAGCACCGCATCCACACGCTAGTATCACCCAGAGGTAGCACAGGGGGAGAATCGACAATAATCCAGTCAAACCAAGGCCCTAGCCGGTCGATGAGGTCGGAGAGCCTATCAGATTGAAGAAGCGCCAAAGGCTCTTCGGTAACACCACCTGCCGGTAATAGCCAGAAGCCGAGGTTTCCTAACCGACAAACGCTCATCGCTGGGGAGATTTGGCCTTTCAACCATTCGGTGAGACCGGGAAGTCCATCTAGGCCGAACAATCTTGCCAACGCTGGGTTCCGTAAGTCTCCGTCTAGAAGAAGCACCTTCTGCTGGCCGCCGGCCGCCAGGGTAGCGGCCAGATTTGCGGCGACGGTGCTCTTTCCTTCTCCAGGCTGTGAACTAGTGATGAGCAACCACTTGATATGTCGTTTTTGTTGCAAGTGCCTCAACCGTACGCCAACATAACGGAACTTCTCGGTCGCAGGGCATTCCGGATCGGTGATGCACGCCAGCATAGCTCGCGGTGATAGACGAACAGTCGTAAATGGCAACCGGCTGAACGCCTCGCGTTCCAAGGCACGCTGCGCATTGTGCTCAGTTTGAGCAGACCGACGTTGACGCTCGGCAGCTTCCAGTAATTCTAGTGCGCCGTTAACCTGAGACAGATCTCCAGTATGGCGATTAGCCTCAGTTCGGTGGATTGCATCAAATATCTGGCTCATGATCGCGGAGTGTGGATGCCAGCCATGGGCTTTCTTTTTAGATACTCAAACAATTCAAGCAGCGTCTTCGCCGCCCTAAGCGTGTCGGCGTCAGGAACATCACATTCTCTTAAGGCCGGGTCCGTTTCAATGCCCAGCCGAAGATCGGCAGCAGCAGTCTCAACAATTTCAGGTGTCACACTTGGCAATTGCCGCGCGTACGCAGTAATGAGTGCATTCTCGCAAATGGTATTTATTAATCGCGGTACGCCACGAGAGTAGTGATGAACAGCAGCTATGGTCTGTGCGGAAAAAATGAACCCTCTGCTTGAGTCTGCTCCAGCGATTTGTAAGCGACTTTCGATGTATCCCGTGGTTTCCTCCAGACTGAGAGGTATCAGGCGGGCGCGATGGGCAATACGTTGCTTGAGCTGCCGGAGAATTGGAGAGTCCAGCTTTCCATCAAGCTCTGGCTGCCCTACGAGTAATACTTGCAGTAATTTCTCATGTGATGTCTCCAAGTTCGTCAGCAATCGGATTTCTTCCAGAATATCAATCGAGAGATGATGCGCTTCGTCTACAATTAGAATAGTGGTAGTTTTTCTTTCTGCACGTTCCACGACATACTTGCTGAGGTCAGCTAGAATTTCGCCCTTGTTCTTGCCGGACGTTGGAAGGCCAAAATCTCTTGCAATGTACTGCAGAAACTCACTGGATGATAGAAGGCCGTTAAACACATAGGCATACGCCACATCCGTGTTCTGGCCTAGTAGATCAAACAGACACCGAACCACCAGAGTCTTACCGGTCCCAACTTCGCCAGTCAGTACAGCAAAGCCCTTATGGCCTCGGACCGCGTGGTAAATCGTTGCCAGCGCCTCATTGTGGCTGGGTGTAGGGAAGAAGAACTCCGGCTCCGGACTGATGCCGAATGGCGTGCGCTTCAGTTGATAGAAGGATTCATACATCAGGGCCGCGTTTATCCTCTCCAATAGCTAAGAGCCGATCCCCCTAGAATTACGACCGCGACAGCACCGGCCATTGCATATCCTATGTAGATCCTTTTCCGCTCGTTTCTTTCGGCATATGGATTTGTGATCAGTGGTATCTCCGACAATAGGGGTACGGGTAGTAATCGCTTGAAATCCGCTTCATTGTAGATTCGATCGTCGAACGCTTCCAGCGCCACTATAATTGCCAAGCCGAATACGATACCGCAAAGGAGACCAAGACCGCAGAACCTAAGACGGTTGGGGAAACTAGGCTTAACCGGCAGGCTAGCAGGATCGAGAACTCGAAATCTTTCTCCCTGCCGCAAAAGCTCCATCCTAGTGGCCATGGCTGACTCATTCTTCTTCTTAAGCAGCTCGTTATAGGAGGCTTTGGACTGCTCGTAGCCGCGCGTGAGGTCGGCCAACTCCTGCTCCCGTACTGGCTCATGATTTAGTCGATTCTGATAGCGGCCAATCTCACCCCGCAGTGCCGCGAGGCTCTGCTCACGGTCATGGATCTCGATCTGGTTAGATCGCAGTTGGCTTTGTAGTTGCAGCATCAGCGATGCGTCGATAGAACCTGTCGCATCTGTGGTTGCAGTCGCTGAACCCTCATTTCTTGTACTAGCACCGCCCGTTGGGTTCTGAGTGGCCAGTAGTTCCTGTTTGAGCTTCTCTGTCCTTCCAATCTTGTCTTTCAGGGCACGAATATCAGGATATCTATCCTTATAGTTTGCACTCAAGTCGGCGAGCTGTTTCCTCAGCTTGTCGAGTTCCTGGTCCACCGAAGCCAGTGTAATCCGGGCACCGTCGGGACCTTTTGAGGTACCCTGCAGAGCGCGATATTGATTTAGTAATGTGTCCAAATACACACGCTGCTGCTTGGCACTGTTGAGCGCATCTTCCTGGCTCTGCAGTTGCGACTGTAACCCGTGAAGAATTTGAAGATTAGTTTCCAATTGCGCCGGAAGCTCGCCCACATGCTGCCCCTTGAAGGCACGTATCTTCTCCTCCTGCTGTTCCAGCTCCAGGCGGACCGTCTCCAGTTGACCCTCGAGAAATCTCGTCGTGTCCTCGGACGCCTCTTGTCTCACTTCTAGATTTTCATTGATAAACAAGGTTGTAAGTCTATTGGTGACCTGCTGAGCTATAGACGGATTGGAAGCGGAGTAAGAGACCTTAAATGCGGAAATTCGATTGTCGGGCTGCGTCTTCACCAGGTCGATGTCGATATCTTTGCGCATCTTCGCCACGACCTCGTCCGGACTAAGCCGTGATCTTTCTTTCGCATATAGCTTCATCTCATCTACGATGCTGAGAAGCCGTGACCGGCTCAGAATCTGCTCTGTAATACTCTGTAGGCGCAGCTGAAGGTCATAGGCCACGTTGGGTGTGACGTACTCCTTCGGCATAGTGGGTTGTTCCACTAGGATCAACGTGCTGGACGTGTATTGAGTAGGTAGAACCCAACTGGTTCCCCACACGATTAGCCATCCGAGGAAAAGCGCCACGATAAAGTACAGATGACGACGCCTGACGACACCTAACCAATGGTGGAGGTTACGCGGAACTCGGTCTATTTGTGCGGTGGTTTGCGTCATCGTTTTAGAGAGGTCTGACAAACTGGTAAGAAAGGGAAATAAACGTGTAGTCTAGGTTGGGATAAGGCGAGGCGGCACCACCGCCGCTGTAACTCTGCTGGATCCAGCTATACCCGGCCTGGGTGCTAAAATGTCTACCGATAGCGCGCTGGACTGAGGCGACTCCTGTGATTGTGCGGCCGCCAGTGGTTGAAAGTACAAATGTCGGAGTCAGCGTTTTGTATTGCAGGTAACTCGCTGATGCTCCCAGGCTCCAGTTTCGAGTCGCGCGCCATCTCGTCGCGAGGGCTGCGACGTTGGTTTGATAAGCCCCATTTAGCCCGGCGGCTCCACTCACCAGCCTGGCGTAACTTGCCGCCACGCTCGTCCGGCTTCCTTGCCAGCCAACACTAACCATAGTTAACGGCGACCATGACTGCACGGCTGAGAGCGGGTTTTGAGTCGAGCTTGCGTGCTGGGGTCCCAAGGAAAAGGAGATCGAGAGAGTTGGCCGAAAATAGTATGTGACAAAAGCAAAGATCGACTGCGTCTGCGTATTTGTGTTGATGCCATTTTTAGTTCCGGTCTGAAAAGATTCGATGTCCTGATAAAGGCCAACTACGCCCGCCGACCACTTCTGCCGCAAACGACGTGAGTAGAAGATTGATCCCGACGCACTGCGGGAATCAAATAGGCCTAGCAATTCACTGGAACTCGCAAAATTCAAACTGTTGTAGCTGCCGTCCCCCCCTATCATGCAGTTATCGCCGCATCGGTAAGTAATCTGAAGGTCGGTTCCGTTTATCCGTTGACCGGCTACTGTTGAAATTACCGCTTGCTGCGGTGGGGGCAGCGAACCGGAAATGGCAATTGTATCGCCTGGATTGGGTCGGTTGAAGATGTTCGAAGCATCATTAAACGTCTCGTTAAGACTGACCGTGACATTTGGACTGACGCGATATTGAAAGATCCACGAAAGATTTGTGTTGAACTGATTGGGTGCACTCCTTTGCGAATAGGCTGTGAAGCCCGGACTATAGTTCAGAACCGTGTTCAAGCGTGCCGTGGTTTTCGCAAAGGCAACGTTAGGCCACACTGAAAGACCATAAATATTATTGCTGTATGCTCCTGTTACGGTTAAGCCCGCGCCGAAATAGTTCGCCTCTAATTCTGATGTGAAATTTGTGGAATAGTATGCTGCGCTAACCGGCGGAGGAAGCAACAATATTGCTTCACTCGGGGAATCATCCCAATCGTGTCTCTGACTCTCCTGGGTTTGGGCTGAGCCAGCGGTGTGCCAAAGCACAGCGAGCACTGCCAGAATCCCAAAGCAGGACAATTTACGGAACAACGATTGTGTCATGGGGCTTTAACTTTATATTTTGGCTGACATTCTTCCCTTTGATCACCTCTTGGTAGTTGAATGGAATGCGAGATTCGGAGCCGGCAGGGCCAATACGAAGGACATAGATGGCCCTTTGTTTGGCGAATTCTCGGCAGCCTCCAGCGATGGCTATCGCGTCCAGAACAGTTGTCGGATCAGTTAGAGCGTAGGATCCTGGTCTTACCACCCGGCCTAGGATGTTAAACTTTTGGCTGTTGATTTGTTCAACAATGATGGTGACCTCGGGATCTCTCAGAAAAGGCTCCAGTTTTGCGGTGATGTCTTCTTCGAGCTTCAGAGGAGTGCGTCCGCTAGCCTGGACCTCACCAATAAGCGGCAACGAGATCTTTCCGTCCGAGCGTACCGGCAACGATCGCGAGATATCTGGCTGTTTCCAAACGCTAATAGCTAGGACGTCCCCATTCCCGATGACAAAGCTGTCATCATGACTCTTGGTAGGTGCGGGGCCTACAGGTGGTGTAAGGGATGCAGTTGCCGTCACAGCCGCTTCAGGCCTTTCATTGGTCAAATCCGATCTTTGCGCGGCGACGCGGCCACTGACTACGGTCGCAGTCAATATAAGTGCGAAACATGCCGTTCGCATGTACGTGACATGTCGCTCATTGCTGAAATTCATGGCGACCACCAACAGGAAACTTTTGTCATGTGGCCCTCTACGCCCGTGTTACCGAGAGGGCAACCGGACTTGACTTTAGGTATTCAAGCGCACAGCCGATTTACACCACCTTGCGTCGTAGGTAAGCTTAATCTCTTTGGTAGCGGATCATCAGCGCGTCGTGGCCGGACGGTCTCCAGAAGCTCCGCTTGTATCTTGAGCGTCACTGAGCGGTGGATCAGGCCGATACTGACTAGCAATTTACAATTGTTATCATGGCGTAGAACAATACCCTCTAGTCCTTCGAACGCGCCTGCCGTCACCCTTACGCGTTCACCGACAGCGATAAACTGATGGGGCTCTAGTATGGCTCCGCGCTCGAGACAAAAGCGGATGGCATCGATCTCAGACTCGCTAACAGGAGCGGGCACTCCCCGGAAGGAGAGAATTCGAATGACACTGGGCACCGACAAAACTCTGGCTCTATCTTTCGCACTAATTCGCGTAAATACATAGTTAGGAAAGAGTGGAAGTTCGATGCGCACTCGCCGATCCTTCCAACGACTAGTCTGGTTAAAGGTAGGCAAAAATACTTCGACTAATTTTTGGGAAAGCTGTTGGGTCACAGACTTTTCGTGACGCGGATAAGTATACGCGACGTACCATTGGGGCGTTTCACCAACAGTATCACACAACAGGCTTCCGCATGCTGCATTGGCTTGGGAGTCCACGTAAAGCCCTCCGACCGCACTGATATTGAGTATTGTTAACAGCTATTCAGGCGAGGCTTCGCCACGCCAACTTACAAAATATGGCTATGGAAGACGTTATTTTTCGAAAGGACTTATCGTCAATTCAGAGTTGCGGCGCTTGCAGTCGGGCGCACAGAGGAGGAAGATAACGAGTATGCCCAACTGGCCAGTCTCAAAATTGATTGTATCAATCTACTTGAACTCCAGGTTCTTATGCAATGAGCAAAAAGACTGCTGCAGATTAGTAGAGATGCTCAATCGCGATCGACTAAGTTCCTCAGGCTTCTGGCTAGTGTTCACACATAATACCTATGCTCGACCTATGTCAACCTGGACTATATATGGATGTTACTCAAGTAGTTCTAGGGAGATTGGTGTTCAGAAGATATCAAGACCCCTCTAGGGTATCATGGTAATCGATGAGGTCACTGAAGGCAGTGTTATGACGGAACCACACGAGAAAGGGTTTTATGTGGCAAGAAGATGGTACGTACTGGGGGCGATACGAACTACTGTCTATCGGTTCTTATTATCAACGTGATCCAGGGACTCCAACTGGCAGCCGCTGCCCATGGATGTAGAGGATCAGCTCGGCCCGGCTCGAGATGCCTAGGCGCTCAAAGATCCGGAAAAGGTGGTTCTTAACCGTGTGCTCACTAACACTCAATAGCACGGCGATTTCGCGGTTCTTCATTCCTTCCGCCACTTTGGACACAACCTCTTGCTCTCTCTTGGACAGCGGGATCTGGGCCTTGGCATCGGCAATGAAGTGAGGCAACCCGCTCGACAAGGCCTCCAAAACGTAGCGCATTTGCTGGCTATTGGCCCACACTTGCCCACGGTGCACACAAACAATGGATTTGCATAGCTGATCGTATGATTGGTGCCGCTCACACACCCCAACGGCTCCTGATCGGAACGCCTCGATCACAAGCTCCCGCTCGTCGTGATCCAACAGCATCACGCAGTTTAAAGCCCGATCGCTCTTCGAAAGACGACGAAGCAACGTGAAACCGCTGAGCTGTCCCTCTCGCAGTGTGGAGCTTATGACCACGACGCTGGCACCGTTCAAAAGCTGGCTCTCTGCGTCCGAGCTAACTGCGGTCGAAATAACCTTGATGTTATTGTAAGAGGCTTCCAGGGCGCGGGCCATGAGCTCGCAAGACATCTGCGTTGCTTCGAATATGGCTACACGAATGCAGCTCACAACACTCTATCCTATTCATTGGAGAGAAGACGCTTCAGAACCATATCTCATCCGAAGCTGTCCTCCCTGAGGGGCTTGACAGCTACTTCCGCATGGGCGTTCTTCCGTTTGGCACAAATAACGCCGATCACAGTATCACAGGTTGCAATTTTGGCAAGGCTTCGCCATGGCGACTTACAGATTGCAGTCACTCATAGAGATAGTAATTCGCCTCGCTACAGAGTCCCATTCGCGGAACTCATTCACGTAACGCGGTCGATTGAGTGGATAATGAAGGGGAGCCCAATCGGCCAGTATTGGATCGAAGTACGCACAGCGTAGCCGATCGGCAAAAGACTGGCAATAGGCAAAAGGTTTAAATGTTGCTGAGCATTTTTCACTAGCAAGCTGTCTTTCTGACATGCCCGTGATAGGAATCGTCTCTAACTATATTCATCACACTATTGAGGTCGTCTGTCCTCACACGCTTGTAACAGCAATATGTACTTATGCGGATTTTTCTCGGTCTTCCGCAGAGTGTCTCTGTTTGTGCAGATAAAGGATAAGCTCTGCTCGACTAGAAATTCCAAGGCGATCAAAAATCCGGAACAGGTGGTTCTTGACAGTATGTTCACTGACCTGCAGCAATTCAGCAATCTCTCGATTCTTCATCCCTTCGGCAACTTTGGAAACGATCTCGTGTTCCCTCCTGCTCAGCAGGATCTGGCCTTTCGAGTTGGTTACCAATGGTGGCAACCCTTGGGCCAAGGCCTCAAGAATATAGCGCAATTGGCGACTGCTCGCCCAAACTTGGCCGCCGCTCACGCAACGAATGCACTTGCAGAGGTGATTGGAAGATTTATCTCGTTCACATACGCCAACTGCACCGGATCGAAACGCCTCAATGACAACTTCACGGTTGTCTTCGTCGAGCAACAACACGCAGTTCAGACCTGGTCGGCCTCGCGATAGGCGACGGACAAGCGTGAGGCCCCCAAAGGCATCATCTTTAAGGGCCAGACTGACTATAGCGACGTCCGCTTTCTTCAATTCAGAGTCGTCCTCAAACTCTGAACTCACTCCTGTTGTGACGACCCGTATGTCATCGCTGGATGCTTCGATCGCACGCGACAGGACTTCGCAACCCATCTCTGTTGGTTCAAAGACTGCTACCTGAATAGGGTCCATGGGGTAGACACCGATGGCATTAGCGTAGGGACGATGGCGCACCATAGCAGCAAACTTAGAACCAAAACAATATCGGAGGATATAACTAAACCTTCCTGTGTTCAACGCTTAACACATCGGTTATTGATCGGTCAGCAAAAAAGAACTAGGACGGAGCTATTGAACCAATGGGGTAATCACGATATCTGTTACCGTCACCATAACGTTGTGCGGTCATAAGACATCCTCTTAGCCCAATAGTTTGTGATTGATTGAGACGAATATCTCAAAAGGTGTTTGCAGATATTGAGATAAATATCTCACAATTCTACACATCCGCTCGTGGACTCAACGTCGTTTCGACAACGAAAGCAAGAGCCGCTAAATCAAACTCCTCGCCGAGCGATGATGGGCGAGTTACGGGCAATAGCTACTTGTAACTGTGCTCTAAAATGTCCACTGAGACACAGCAGAGTCACCTCGCCAATTGGGCCGCAGCAGATGATGTTTTCAGGCGGAAATTATTGTCTCCGCATATACAACTACCACAACTGCAGCAGCAAGATGAAAAGACTTGGGGGCGAGAATCCGCAGTAGTGTCTGCCAATCATCTTGACCTATGATGATAGGGTGATGTAGCAATACCAAGGTACTTGAACTGGTTTTAGACTGTGAAGGACCGGTCGTAACTGACACCCTCGAACGTATGGATTAGTGCCCATAGTTCCGCGCCACGATCTTCGAAATCATCGGCCGCTCATCGGGCCCTTCTCAACCATACAGAGGCGACGACAACCTAGTAGCCGCAAGCCGTGTCACGGACACAGGAAGGCCAGCCTAGTTAGAATAGCCTGGGTTTTGCTAGATAACACAAGTGTAAAGCAACAAGACTACAACAGTTAACAAACTGATCTTGTTCATGGATGTCAGGCGTTGAGGGTTTGCAACGGCCGTGTGGAGAAATGCAGCGGAGATTTGAGTTATTCGACATCCTATCCCACCCGTTCGGAAAAAAAGGCCGAAAGGATGGACACCCAGTGCTTCAGCATCGTCGCTACTGCGCTTGGCCCTTCACTACAATTCCCAGCTTCACGGTCTTGCCATTGGCAGTGGGAACTTCAACGCTGAAAACCTGCATGCCTTGTTCATTTTTCGTAACCGCGCCAAGGTCTCCGACAGGGGCCATGGCGAATACGGCAGGATGCGCGGTTCCGGACGCCTTTGTGCTGAAGACGATCAGACGCTTATAAGGCAAGGGCTGCGCGGGGTTAGTATCGGAGGCAACCGGCACGGCTAGAAGAAAGTCGGGGTTAGGTGAGACGCCCATGTGATTGGCGTCCTGTGGAATATATTGGTAACGGAGCGTATAGGTTCCGGAGGCGAGGGCTTGTTCCCGGTAGTCGCTGGTGCCCTTGGGGAAGGTGACGACGGCGACAAACTCTCCGTTGGCTAACTGAGGATAGAGGGCGCCGGAAGCGTCTCTGCTGCTGACGGCGAGTGCCCGGGCAAACCAGAATTCGGCCATAGCTGCGCCGTCGGGAGCAACGCTATAGCCCTTGTCTTCGACCGCCTGCTTCAGATCGGCGGAGACGCCATCGGCGTTGAGTGGACCGATCCGGTCGACGGCCAGAAGTGGAACAGCAAACAGCACGACCAAGGCGAGACAGGTGCAAAGCAAGCGCAGTTTCCCGTGAGTAGGCATACGGTGGAAATATATCAGTGCTGGCAGCTGCGAAGCCGCAAAAAGAAGCCACGCCTTGCAAAACGCGCGGCGTAGGAATGTGAGACCCGTCTACTTTACTGAGAACGTAACTTCATCGACGTACATGTATGTCAGGTTGTTGTTTCCGTTTCCATGGACGTTGAGGTATACACGAAGAGTCTGGCCCTTGTACAGTAGCAAGTTGAAATACACCTTCTTCCAGGTATGGGAGTTGTCGCAGACCTTCATCACTTGCGCCAGCATGGCACCGGACGTGTTCTGGATCTGCACTTCCTGGTAATCACTGGTATCGGCACACGAACCCCAATACCAGTAGTTCAACGAGGCCCCAACCGCGGTGCTGGGCACCGTCGCCGACTGATAGAGCCACGAGTTGCCATTGGGCTCGGGACTTACGCTCGACCCTAGCTGTGTGCTGTACTTCCCCGCATAGTGCGCTGCCGACGTCACGAATGGCAGATAGGCTCCACCTGCGCTCCAGTTCGTCAGGTTGCCAGTTTCGAAGCCGGGGTTTTGGAACAACTGCTGGACACTGTTATTCACCGTGACCGTGATTGTCGTAGAGCTGCCTACGTTTCCGGCCGCATCTGAGGCTTTGGAAAAAATCGTGTGCGTTCCGTTGCTCACAGTCGTCGAATTCCAGATGTAGGTAAACGGAGAGGACGAGCCCAAAGACTTGACAGCACCGTCGATATAAATCTGGATAGACGTGATTCCCAAATTGTCGGATGCGGTTGCGGTGATGGTTACATTGCCTGAGACGGTAGCGCCGTTCGGCGGCGCAGTGATCTGCGTCGTCGGTGGAGTTGTATCAGCACCGGTTCCGGCAAGGCTGCTGGTCTGAGTTCCCGCACTATCGTTGACCTTCAGGGTTGCAGACCGTGCACCGTAGGCTGACGGGGTGAAAGTTACATTGATGGTGCAGCTGGAGTTGGCTGCCAGCGTCGTTCCGCAGTTGTTTGTCTGACTGAAGTCGCCGGCATTCGCTCCGGTGAGCGATACGGCGATACCCGTCAGCGCTGCACTATTCCCGTTCGAGAGCGTAAATGCTTTCG
>Ga0126384_10001307_pt1 | contig 14740 bp, 14 predicted proteins | sample PanSoiMetPlot_36_FD_92543 | JGI IMG/M metagenome (GOLD analysis project Ga0126384, IMG submission 92543) | Tropical forest soil microbial communities from Panama - MetaG Plot_36 | ecosystem: Environmental > Terrestrial > Soil > Tropical forest > Bulk soil | place: Panama | collected 2016-02-17 | reverse complement strand
TTCCGGTTGCTCCCCACGTTGCTTCGGGCCAACGCAGTTACCTTCGGCTGCGCAGTTTGTGGCATACTCCGGCACGGACTTTCACCGTGCTGATATAGCGCCATCACAGGCGCACTCATGCCGGCATGGATAGCCGGCATCCAGGTTCGCAGGATGCGTCCGGAGACATCCATGTCGGCCTGGATTCCAGCGCTCCATGCTGGAATGGCACAATCGAAAAGTTGTACTAAAACTGACCGAGGGGCTATCCACCCTCCTATTTGCTAAGGAGGCATCCGATGAAAGCGCAGACGCAAAAATGGCTGGTTACGTTTGCAGTCATCATAGCGGTCCTGCTTCCGAGCCAGCCGCCTGCTCTTGCTGCTGATAAAATCAAATTTGCTCTGCCCGGCAACTCCATGGGCTATTTGCCGCTCTTCGTCGCGGTTCACAGGGGATTTTTCAAAGATGAGGGAATCGATATTGAGCTACCGCGTCTCATTCCCGCTATGGCTCAAAACGCATTGATGTCGGGAGAGGTGCAATATCATGGGCTCGCCGATTCTGGCCTGCGGCTGGCGGCCAAAGGAGCGCCGATCAAGGCGATCTTTTACGGCTGTGACCGTCCCATGTATTATTTAGTGGGACAAAAGGAAATCCGTTCCGTGGCCGAGTTGAAAGGAAAAAAAGTCGGCGTCAGCCAGTTCGGCGGCACCTCGGATCTTTCAGCCCGGCTGGCGCTAAGGAAATTCGGCGTCGAGCCCGAGCGCGATGCCCTGCTAATTCAAATCGGCGCCGAGGGTACCCGCGTCGCCGCCCTGAAAGTTGGTTCCGTTGACGCGATTATCGTTCCGGTGCCAGCCGTCGTGCTCTTGAAGCGCGAAGGTTTCAACGAACTGTCATTTGTCGGGGATGTGGTTGAATTCGCCAGCAACGGTTACAGCACCACCGACCAGCGCATCAAAGAGCATCCGCAGGAAGTCAAAAAAGTTCTTCGCGCGATGTATCGTGGCCTGCGCTTCGCCAAGGAGAATCCCGAAGGAACGATCGCTGTTATCGAAAAAGAATGGAAAGTCGAACCCGGCGTGGCGAAGGAATCCTACGCTGCCATCGTCAAGGCGCTCAACGATGACGGGATCATCGGCGAAAAGCAGTTGAAAGTCCACTTCGACATCATTCGTAAAACAGAAAAAAATATCGGTGAGATTCCCGTAGACAGAGTCGTCGACTTCCGCTTGCTGAGAGAAGTCCGCCGCGAAAGCACTAACAAATAAATTCAGAGTGTGCGATCCTGTCTTCGATCTTCTTCTGAAGCCAAAGCTAATGTCCGTTTTCCGCCGCGTGCCTCACCAATGGGCCGTCCTTCACACGCCCACAATCAAGCTGGACGGGCAAAGTGGGGTTTCGCACGGCCACTTCTTTAGCTTTAAGTTTGCGCAAAAGTTCCCTGCTGGAGCTCGCGCAGAGTTTGCTCTATCTCTTCTTTGGTATTCATCACGAACGGGCCGTAGCGCGCGATCGGCTCACCTAAAGGCTTGCCGGAAACGAGCAGAAACCGAACCGGACTGTCGGCCGTCGTCACTTCAACAAAATCGCCGTCGCCCAGCACGACGAGCCGAGGATTGGGGACGATTTTTCCGGCAAAATTCGCCTCTCCTTCGAAGACATAAGCGAACGCCGAGTGCCCGCGAGAGATCGGCTGGGCGAAAGATGTACGAGAAGGGACAGAAACATCCAGATAGATGGGGTCGGCGGCAATGCCGGTCACCGGACCGCTTACACCATCCACCGTTCCCGAGATAACTCTGATTCTCGCCGACTCTTTACGGCTCACTTCAGGAATCTCATTCGCCGCAATGTTCTGATAACGCGGGTTGGTCATCTTGAGTCTTGCCGGCAGGTTCACCCACAATTGGAATCCCGCAACACCTTCCGGCCTCACCTGCGGCATTTCCTCATGCATGATGCCGCGGCCGGCAGTCATCCACTGGATATCCCCCGCGTTGATCGCTCCCGAGTTTCCCAGCGTATCCCGGTGGCGCACCACTCCCGACAGCAAGTATGTTACCGTCTCGATCCCGCGATGAGGATGGAGCGGGAATCCGGCCCGATAATCGGCAGGATCTTTTGATGCAAAATGATCAAGCAGCAAAAACGGATCGACGTAGTCGAGAGTCGGTGTCGCTATACTCCGCTTCAGCCTTACGCCCGCTCCTTCGACGACGGGCTGCGGTTCAACGATCTGCGCGATCTTTCTGGTTGTTGCTTTCATAGTTTCTCCAAGTTCGGCTTGTGATTTTCGACCACTACCTAACGCATGGAATTGGCTGTTTCCTTGCCAAGCTTTAGTCGGCGCGCCCAGCTTACGAGATTACCTAAGAGTTCACGGATCAGTTTCTTCGTCGCCTCGTCCTTGAGACCTCCATGCGCATCGAACTGTTCGGCAGCGTTGGCGATCATAACCTCCGGCTCAATAAGCGCGTGCATCTTTAGAAACACGAAAACCTGGCGCAGATGATATTGCGCCCGCGCCGTGCCCAACCGACCGATGGAAGCGCCCATGATCGCCACAGGCTTCTCAGCCCACGCGTTATCGCCGTAGGGTCTCGAGGCCCAATCGATGGCGTTCTTCAATACGCCGGGAATGGAATAGTTATATTCCGGCGTTACCAACAGAATCGCGTCCGCTGCTCGTATCTGTTTTTTGAACTCCACGACTCTTGCGGGCGGCTGCTTTTCGTCGTCCTCGTTGAAAACTGGAATGCCATCGAGCTCAAAAATGTCGAGGGTAGCGTCGTCCGGCACGAGCTGCTGTGCCGCCCGTAACGCGGCCCGGTTATAAGAATTCCGCCGCAAGCTACCGGCGATGCCAAGAATGTTAATAACTTCGCTCATTTTTAACTCCTCCCATTTGATTCCCAAATCACTAATCTGCTTTTGTGTTCCCGCTATCTGCCATCTGCTATTTGTCCCCCGCTGTGTTCCACCCATCCCTGACCTCCGACTTCTGACCTTTAGGTTAACCTTTTCCCGGACCGTCCACTAGACGGTAAAATTTGGAAACATTGTTCAACGTAATGTACAATCCCTTCACATGGATCTCGATGCCATTGCCGTATTTGTCAAAGTCGTCCAAGCGGGAAGTTTCAGCCAGGCGGCCAAGCTTTTGGGCATGCCCAATTTTACCGTCAGTGCGAAGGTCTCACTGCTGGAAAAACAATTGGGAGTAACGCTATTGCAGAGAACCACTCGCAAACTGGGTCTCACCAAAGGGGGCGAAACATATTTCAAACGCTGCGTTCAGGCATTGGAAAAACTCCAGGCAGCAGAAAGCGAGCTGGCAATCGCGCAGCGCGAGCCCCAGGGACTTCTCAGATTGACGGCTCCGGTAGAACTCGGCCACGGTTTGCTCTCTGCTCTGGTTGATGATTTTTTACAAAAACATCCCAAGATGGGAGTCGATCTTCTGATCACTAATCGGGTACTCGATCTGGTTGGGGAAGGCATCGATGCAGCTCGGCATCCCGACCATGGCGCGAAAAGATCCCCGCCTCCTGGCCGACCCAGAGAGGCAATCTGCTTGCTGCAATCGAAGAGCACCCGACGCGCACGCGATCGGCAGCCTAGCTCCGGACGACGAGCAGGAGAATCAACGGCATCGCCGCCGCGATGTTGAGAATTTTTCTATTGATCCTACGATTTCCGACCTCTGACTCTCGACGCATCCGCATCGACTCCAGAAACCGTCTAGGCCAATGTCACGCTTTCGGGTATGAATTTGTCTATTTTACTTTAGTGCTTTCCTCAAGATACGGATCGCATTATCCGCATCCGCGGCGCTGTCAAAAGCAAAATACGTCACAGCGCGTCGCGCGAGTGCTGCGGCCGATATGCCGCGTAAATTGATACCGGCATCGGCAAGTGCGCGAGTCATTTTGGTCCCAAGTCCCGCCCGGTCGGGACCTTCGACACGCACGGAATGCAGGCTGTCAGTGGTACTCATACCGACTTGTTGGGCGGCGCTTTTCTGTTTCGCTCCTCTGATAGGAGCAAGAAACACAACACCCGTGCCGGGTTTCTCGGGAGCGCGGCGCGAAATGAGAAACTCAAAATTCGCTCCGGCACCGCTTAAAGACGTCAATTTATCCGCAAGCCCCCCCGGACGATCTTCGAGTTCGCCTGCCCATACGTCCACTTTTTTGATCGCATAAGCCATGTCTACACCTCCTTGAACAAATTATTTGGGTGCCTCTTTGTAAAAGTTTTCCTTTGGTCCCGGTGAAACCTCGCCTACGATGTCTGCCAGTGATGGGGAAGGTTTTACGCAATCTGAGCGGCTCATACCACCATGCGAAAGAGAGTGTCAAGCAACTCGCTACCCACTGGTTTTCCGTTGACTCATTGGCGTTTCTCAAGTAGCTTCCAGCCACTTGGGAATTCACCGCGTGGAACCATGAAAATCGGGCTATTTACCGAATTTTCTTACCCCGGAAAATCAGAGCGGCAAATCTATACCGAGGTGATGGAGCAGATCGCGGCCGCCGATGAGTTAGGCTACGACTTTTTCTCGACGACGGAAAGCTTCGGCAAGGACGATGTTTCCTGCTCTCCATTTCCTCTCGGACTCTACGTCGCCGCGGCGCAGCGCGCGTGCAGGATTCGTTTTCTCACCGGCATCCTTAGCGTGCCTCTCCACCATCCGGTAGTTTTGGCGAGCGAGATAGCCGCTGCCGATCTCTTAACTGACGGACGAATCATGGTCGGTCTCGGCAGAGGGCATCCGTGGATCTTGAATCGTGTCGGCATCAACACCGAAGAAAGCCAGCCGCGTTTTCAAGAGGGGATTCGCATGCTGGTCGAGATTTTCAAATCAGCTTATATCGAAAAGTCGCGGGGCACTTTCTGGAGCATCAATGACTTCAAACTCAGCCCCGCGCCCTTCCAACAGCCTCACCCGCCCTTATATGTGGCCGCGGCGACAACGCCGGAAAGCGCGGTCTTTGCGGGCAGCGTTGGGGCGGGTCTGGTTCAGCCTGGTTATCTCGGGATTCCCCTCGAATTGGTTGAAGAATTGACACGCCTGTACCGGGAGAACCTTCCTTCGGGAAAAACCAGCGACGTCATCCTGGGTATTCATTTCCATGTTGCCAACGAGCGCGAAGAGGCTATACAAAGCGGATCGCTCGCCCTGGCATCACAGGCTGAGGTGTTTCTGCGCTCGAGCTCCCACCGACAAAGCCTGAGCGGTGAGAAAGAAGCCTACGCCACCAAAAGCGCATCCCGGAAAGCTTTCGAAAAATTATCCGACCCCGAAAAGGCGCGCCAGGCCGTGGCGGATGAGTCGCCCAACATCATGGCGGTCTGGGGCACTCCCGACGAGTGTATCCGTCAAATCCGCCATTACATCGACTGCATCCACCCCGAACAGCTTATGCTGAATATCGCTTCCGGCAGCCTCAACCAAGAAAAAGTCCTGAAGTGCATGGGACTCTGCGCCCAAGAAGTGATGCCGGGCTTGCGCGGTTTGTGATACCTGCGGCAACTTTGGGATTCACATCTGTAAGAGCCGGTCGGAAAAAGCTTCTCTTTCAAGCCTGCGGAGTCGCGAATAATAATCAGGAATCCTCTCCAGGTGATCCATTGCGATCTCAAGGGCGATGAAGTTATCACGGGTATGTTCCCTTTCGGTCTTCATTCCCGCCAGCAACTCCCCCAAGTCATAGTCGGTAACGGCTTTGCCGTCCGCCAAACCTCCGCTTAAGTGATCTTTCATATCCGCGATATCGATCTGGAAGGCGTCCTTAATAGCTTGCCGGTAATGTTCGAATTTCTCTTGGGCTTTCGCTCCCTGGGCGCCTTGCGCAAAAATCCCATTCAAATCAATCGTCGGCATGGACAGACATACCAGGGTCAAGATAAATGCAATTATGAAAAAAGCTCTCGTTTTCATATCATCCTCCTGAGTGAGCCGCTTTTTCCCTCCTAAATCCCAAGGCTTCGATCCCGCCCTCCTCGAACAGTTTTGGTCCTATGATCCTCTGTCTGCACAACCCCTCACATCCTAAGAGCAATGGCCATACCAATGGGCCAAACCCAACGATCAGATACGAACCCTTTGATTATAAAGGAAATTTCCCTGGCTGGTCTGTATGAGTGTAACCGAAAGATGCGCGGCGTAAACGATGGTATACAGACGGGGAGAGCTACTTACCAACCACTGGTCGAAGGCCGTTCCTTCATCCTACGGAGTCAACTGGTCATGTGCGGCAGCGCCGGATTAGGCAGAATGCCCATGCCCCATTTTTCCATCCGTAGGTAGCGAAGGAATGAGAGCCGCATCCAGCCTAAGGCAACGTCAAAAGTAACTCACTCGCAAGAGCATCAGCGAAATCGTGCATCAGCGAAATCGTTGACAGCATGAAAGCCCGATGATAGCGCTGACTTTCGAGAACTTAGAATAAGGAGAAATCCAATGGCAAAACTCCGTCATCTCGCGATTCTGACCCACCAACCGGACAAGCTCGCTGATTTTTACAAGCGGGTCTTCGATATGAAAGAGATGTACCGCACCAAAAACGGCTCGGTCCACCTTTCCGACGGCGAAGTGAACCTGGCGATTTTAAATGCCACCGACCCCAAGGAGCCTGGTCACAAGCCTGGCCTCTATCATTTCGGCTTTCACGTGGAAGACAACAAAGAGGTCGCCAAACGCATCGCCCAGATCTATCCCGAAGGCGCTCCCAAAGAGCGAGAGGCTACTTACGCCGAAGGGCGTGGATCTGATCCCGACGGTAATCTGTTCGATATTTCCACCGTCGGCTGGGGCGGCAAACGGCGCATGGACTTATAGGTCGATGCTCGTCATCGTGAAATGATCCATTGGTTCCGTTAGCAATGACAGTCAAATCCTCACTCTAGCCCTCTCTCAGCGGGAGAGGGAAAAAAATTCTCCCTCGCCCTCGTAATCGAGGGAGAGGGTAGGGTGAGGGTGCAACTTACCTACAGCCTCCTTAAGAAAGTCTTAGCGAGGCTTCCTGACACTATGAATACATTTATACTCGGTCTTCTCGTCTGTTACTTCGCAGTTTTTCCTCGCTCGGCGTTAAGTGCCAGCGCCGACGAAGTCATAAAGAAGGCTGCTGCCCTCTCCGCCGCGCAGCGAAAAACATTCCTCGAGGAGGGAGCAAAAAAAGAAGGAGAGCTGGTCTTCTATACTTCCCTCAGCTTGACCGACTATCCGAAGATTATGCCCTACTTCGAGAAGAACTATCCCTTTATCAAAACCAACACTTACCGTTCGACGCCGTCGGGCGTATTCACGAGAGCTGATACTGAAGCGCTGGCGGGCAGGTACTCGGTCGATGTGATAGGGTCGGCGCCGGTGGAAATGTGGAAGCTCAAGCAGCGAAAACTTTCTGCGCCTTATCTCTCTCCTGAGCAGAAAGCGTTGCCGTCTGGCTCTCATGATGCCGAAGGCTACTGGCAGGGGTTCGAAGTCACGCCCCTTGTGCTTGCGTTTAATACAAAACAAGTTTCGTTCAACAACGCCCCGCGCAGCTATCAAGATTTGTTGAATCCGAAATGGAAGGGCAAGATGAGCCTCGGAACCGAGGAATATACCTGGTTCAACATCTTGCTCGAATCCATGGGCAGCAAAAAAGGCATGGATTACATGCAAGCTCTGGCCAAACAGGATCTGCAAATGCCGGGATCGAGCAGCGTCATGCGGGTTCAGCTCATGCTCGCCGGCGAATCCGCCATCGCCATTGCAGCGCGCGGACGGCGCGTCACGGAATACAAACAACAGGGCGCGCCCATCGATTTTCGCATCCTCGACCCGTACGGCGCCGAACCGAATTTTGTCGCGCTTCTCCAGCGCGCGCCACACCCTCATGCGGCTTTGCTGTTTATAGATTGGATCCTGTCCGAAGAAGGACAAACCCGCATCTCCGACGCAGCCGGTAGAATCTCGATCAGAAAAGGCATCAAGCACAAACCTTGGGTTCAAGAACTATTCCAGAAAGATTTCGTTTTCCTCAGCCCCTCCTCCATCGGGCCGAATCTCAACACAATCATCGATCAGTACAACCGGACCTTCGGAATTCAAAAAACAAAGTGATGTCGCACAAAAAGGCAATCTCAACACGAAGTGATCCATGAGCTTACGCTTGCATACAAAGGACGAAAAGGCAGCGTTCGTCATGCCGGCATGGATAGGCGGCATCTAGATTCTCAAGGACGCTTCCGGAGACATCCATGACGACCTGGGTTCCAGCCCTCCCTGCTGGAACGGCGGAATTGACGGGCTCTGCTTTAACCTAGCGAAACGGGTTTAGCGATATTTTCGAAGGAGCGCGCTGTGAGCTTCGCGGTAAAGGAATTTCGCGCCACTGACAGTGATCGCTAAATGAACAGACGGGACTTTCTGACAAAAACTTCCACCGTTGGTCTCGGAGCTTTGATCGGACCATCTTTCGCGTGGACTGCGCGGGCTGCGTCAAAGGATCGAGTGGTTATCTTTCAAGGAGTCGGCTTGGATTCCTTGGATGACTTATTGGCCTCCTGAAGGTCCTTCAGGGCATCTTTCAGAGCGGCGTTTTCTAACTTGGCACGTATCAGCGCCGCTTCCGCGGATGTCGTGCGATCTGTCTCGAGTTGGGTCGCCGCGGCGCTGACTGCCTTGACGAGCGCCACATATGCGGCCGCACAGTCGCCGTTGGCCTTGTTGACGATTTCAGAGGCGTTGGCGATAGCGGCGTCCACGGAATTGGCCGCCGTCGTATAGACCTCCGCCAGCCTATCGTTCCCGAGAAACGCGAAGAAGCTGCTGTAGAAACCTCCTGCGAACGCGACCACGGCGATCGTCGTAGTACTCACGGCAGCCGCCGCCAAGCCGCCACTCGCGGCGATGGTGGCCAAGCCCAGCGTGCCAGCAACATAAATCCACCAGCGATTTTGTGTCGCTCTGCTGTGGTAAGCTTCCTGGAGATCTCGGCTGTAGTCGAGGTATTCATCCAGGCGGTTGCACGAATTGGCAGAGTCTAATTTGTATGTAGCGCCAGGCCGGTCGGGGCGTACACCGAGTGACGCGCAGCCTGTCAGAGTCCCCCCGATGACTAGCAATGTTGCGAGCAGTTGACGTGTTAACGAACGCCGCGACGGGACTCTGGGGCCATTGCGTATAGGAAATTTAAACACCCTTTTTCTCCGACGGAGAGTCGGACGCTTATATCGCGGGACCGGCGAGTAGTCAAGCACAGAAATTTAGGGTCAAACCAGATTTGACCCTACTCCACTCACCTCGTTTCCTGTTGTCAAGGATTTACGCACGTTCACGACAATAGATCTCTTGACGTTCACGGGTTGCGGTCGATATAAGCGGCAAAGAATAAAGATGCCACGGCAAAGCGGATGAAAAATGAGCGCGAACGGCTGAATTTTGGCATAGGCCAAAAAAGGAGTCGTTGATGGGCACCACAAAATCGACCGATCGCCGAACTTTCTTAAAGCAAGGAGCGACGCTAATTGCGGGAGCTTTAGTTGGTCCATCTTTCGCGCGGACTGCGCGGGCGGCTTCAAAGGATCGAGTGGTTATCTTTCAAGGAGTCGGCTTGGATTCCTTGAATCCCTACGGCTACAGCGGCGGCGGTATAAGCGGCATTTGGCAACACATCATAGAACCGTTGGTGCAGATGGACTACGCGCGCAATCAATATGTCGGAGTGTTGGCCGAATCGTGGGAGTTCCAGGGGAAGAAATGGGTATTTCAACTCAGAAAAGGCATTCGCTTTCACAATGCCTCTCCTTTGACTTCCAGGGACGTTGCTTTTTCGTTTAACCGAATGAAAAGTGACAAGAGAAGTTTACAAGGGGCTGACATCGCCGACGTCGAAGTGGAAGCTACGAACGATTACACCGTGGTCTTCACAACCAAGAACCCGACGGCCGTCCTCCTCGACCGGTTGGATACTCGCTTCATCACGAGCAAAGCGGCCGCCGCCAAATACGGCGAGCAAGCGGACTCCTACGCGATCGGCACCGGACCGTATAAGTTTGTGAGCTGGCAGCGTGGCGGCAACTTGGTTTTAACACGGAATGACGATTACTGGGGGACAAAGGCTGAAATCAAGGAAGTCGTTTTGAAGGGAGTGAAGGAAGAAACCGCGCGCGTCGCCGGACTTTTATCAGGCCAGGCCGATATCGTCAGCAATCTCCCCATCGAAGAAATCGAACGTGTGCAAAAGCATCCGCGCACCCGCGTAGAAAAAGTTCCGGGATTCAGGATGTACTTTTTGGCAATGAACGTGACCTACAAACCCTTCGACAATAAACTTGTGCGCCAGGCCATCAGTTACTCCATCGACCCCCACATAATCATGAAGCATATCTTTGACGGCAACGGCGACGTGCTTAACGGTCCCTTGAACTCGAACATGGTCGGCTTCGATCCTAACGTGAAGCGTTATCCCTACGATCCGAAAAAAGCGCGCGAGCTTCTCGCGAAGGCGGGCTATCTCAATGGATTCGAAACCAAGCTACATTTTTCACCCGATCGCCATCTTAAAGGCAAAGAGGTTTGCGAAGTGATCGCCAATCAACTGGCAAAGGTCGGCATTAAAGTCGATCTGGTTGGCCAGGAGTACGCCGCCTATTGGGGCAAAGATGGAGTCAACGACGGGAAGCTGCCTTTTTACTACGCCGGCAGAACGTCGGCCGATGCGGACACGCTCTATGATCAGTACTTCCACACGGGCATGAGCAAACGCATCGGCTACAGCAACCCGGAATTTGACAAGCTCATCGAAGAAGAACAAAAAACCGGCGAGCACAAAAAACGCTTCGCGCTGCTGCAACAGGCGGGAAGAATTCTCATGGAAGACGCCCCGTTTGTCCCGCTCTACACACTCGCTGAAATCTACGGACTGGCGAGAAATGTTCTTTGGAAAGGCACGCCCGACAACAGAATCCTAGCGGTGGAAATGAAGATTAAGAGCTAACCAACCGTTACTTGTGTCTTCGCGACAGGTTTATGAGCACGAGGAACGCTGCGGATGCTCGTATCTGTCCTAGTGCTATTATTATCGCGCCATTGGCGAAGCAGTTTGAGAAACTCCACCGCGCTAGGTGAGAGCGGGCGTTGAGCGTGGTAAACAAGATGGGTCTGGCCTTCCATCTTTAACCCACGGATCTGAATTATTTTAAAACTTCCTCTTTGCACCGACGCCTTCACCGCATCGTGATACAGAAACCCGATTTTCCCCGCTCTGGCTCGCCCCTGTTTTGAGTCCAATGGGCCAATCTCGTGGTGGTACTTAAGGCTTGAATGGCACAGGGATTTGACCTCAGTCTTACCTTATCACCGCCAATTTGGATGGTACCCATCTATGATAACTGTTGTTTACGGGGCTATTACCCAAACGCGCTTCAAAAGGGGACGAGGCAGGAAAAATGAAACTGTCTACCGAGTCATATGAATAGAAACCGTCGTTCCGCTTGGTGATCTTTGGCATCGGCTAACTGGTGACCTCGCGGGGCCGAGAGTGAATTCGTAACGGCGTTTACATATCCCGCATACTTGGTTGACGATTGTCAATTACGAATCCGAGAGTTGGCTATGTAACTTCCACTGACTTTCTCCAATGATTTGATTCGTTCCTTGGATGTTTAATATTTTGATAAGTGGTACACCGCTTGCTATTGCTGAAGCCAGCGAAGCGTTGCGAGGGGGATAGGATGGACCAACATTCTGGAACTGATGCGGTAAAAAAAAGCAAGGAAATTCTCAGTGGAAAACAAGTAACACCCCGAGAACTGCTAGCGCTTGTTAAAAATAATCTAAAGAAGGAGCGTGCTTTCGGTCTGGCAAGGAAGCTGCTCGACAATTATGCCGAGAGTCCTGCTGTCCGCGGTGATCCCGGGCTGCGCCTTCAGATTGCCCAACAACGTGCTCTTTGCACTTATAAAGACCCTGATCTTCTTTCTGACGAGAGACTGGACACTGCCCTGCGCATTCTCAAAGAGGGCGACGACCTCGATCGAACCACTGACCGTGAAAGTTTGGGTTTGGCGGGAGCGATATACAAGCGCAAATGGGAACTCACGGGTCAGGAGCGCGATTTGGAACAATCCCTTGCCTACTACGAGAGAGGATATGATACCGGCACCACCGAAGACTATGGCTGGACCGGAATCAATGCGGCTTTCGTACTGGATTTATTGGCAGATCAGGATTCGGCGACGATAGACGGGAAGAGCAATTCCAACGTGCCTTTGTTGCGACGAAGGCGCGCCAATGAAATTCGGCGGGAGATCGCATCAAAGCTACCGCCGATGCTAGCGGACGCCAAAAACGAGTGGCTAAAGAAGCAATGGTGGCTCTGGGCCACGTTGGCCGAGGCCCATTTTGGCCTCGACGAATTCGTCGAGGCAGGGAAGTTTCTCTCGGAGGCCAAAGCCTTGGCAGACGTTTCGGATTGGGAAAAAGAATCAACTGCACGCCAGTTAGCTACATTATTGATTCTCAAAAGAAAAATATCGCCAGATACAGCAGAAGCAGCTCATGTTTGTCTGCGCAAATTTCTCGGTAATGATTATGCTTTGACCTCCGTTATCCGGGGGAAAATGGGTCTTGCTCTTTCGGGAGGTGGTTTCCGTGCCTCTCTCTATCACATTGGAGTGCTCGCCAAACTGGCCGAATTAGATCTTCTGCGCAGCATCGAATTCTTATCTTGCGTCTCAGGGGGATCCATTATCGGTGCACACTATTATTTGGAAGTGCGCCATCTTCTTCAAAATAAAAATGATGATGAAATTACCCGTAACGATTACATCAAACTAGTTCAGCGAATAGAGGAGGCATTCTTGGCGGGAGTGCAACGCAACATTCGTACACGCGTGCTCTCAGAGTGGCGAACAAGCTTAAGAATGATTTTCGTGCCAGACTATTCGCGTACCAGGCGGGCCGGGGAACTTTATGAAAGTGAACTGTACGCGCGTGTTGAAGACGGAGGGAACCACTCGCCACGTTGGTTGAACGAGCTAATCGTAATTCCCAAAGAGGAGAACCCAGGCAGCTTTCGACCTAAAGATCACAATTGGCGCCGCTCGAATAAGGTTCCGATTCTCATTATCAATGCAACCACTCTAAATACCGGCCATAACTGGCAGTTCACCGCGACCTGGATGGGGGAGCCACCGGGCACAATTGATACGATCGATGCTAATTATCGATTGCGGCGCATGTACTATGAAGACGCGCCGGATGGGAACAGAAAAATACGCCTGGGCCATGCGGTAGCGGCATCGGCTTGTGTGCCGGGAATTTTCGAGCCCGTTCCTCTCAACCATCTTTATGAGCATAAGATTCCGAAATACGAGAGAAACGGAAAGGGCAGCGAAGTCGAACCCATCGTGCGCCTAGTCGATGGCGGTGTGCACGATAACCAAGGGGTTGCCGCTTTATTAGACCAGGGTTGCAACGTTTTCCTCGTCAGCGATGCTAGCGGTCAGATGAATGCTCTCGATTTCCCTAGCAACAAAATTCTTGGTGTCCCTTTACGAGCCAACAATATACTTCAGGCAAGAGTGCGGGACGCCCAATACCGTGAACTATCCTCTCTCCACGGTTCGGCTCTACTAAAAGGATTAATGTTTATCCATCTCAAGAAAGATCTACAGATTGAACTGGTGGACTGGATTGATTGCCAAGACCCGTCAGAGCAGAAAACGTTGTTGCCCTTACTGCCATACGGCGTGCAACGTGACATTCAACGCCGTCTAGGGGCGGTTCGTACCGACCTTGACTCGTTCTCGGATGCCGAAGCTTACGCTCTCATGTGCAGCGGCTATCTGATGACTGAGCATGCATTAGCTAAGGAGACTGTCTTAGGCTTCGACGTACCTCCCGTTGCGCGGGAGAACTGGAAGTTTCTCCAGGTAGAAGAGCTGATGAAGCAGCCGATTGAAGGCAATCCCCTCGCTGCTCGGCTCAAGGTCAGCGACAGACTATTCGGGAAAGTTTGGCTGCTATTGCCATGGTTGAAATATGTGGGCCTAGCTGCTGGTGTAGGCTTGATTGCTGTTATCTGCTTATTATTGCTGAAATTTTGGTCCAACAAACTGCCCTCGCTCTCATGGGGCGGGCTCATTGTTTGGTTAATCGGGACAGCCGCAGCTGTGTTTGTCTTTGATCGGTTATCAAAAGTTTTCAATTATCGGAAAACGCTAGATCAAATTTTGATTGGCCTTGGACTTACCATTGCAGGATCATTTCTAGCGAAGCTCCATTTATATCTTTTCGATCGTTTATTTTTAAAGCAAGGGAGCATCAATCGAATTCTCGGCAGAAGTAAAAACTGAGACATTAGGATCAGGTTATGGGGTTTTTTCCCTGGTCGTGTGGAAATTCGTATTTTCCGATATCCATGTCTGAAAAATTTCTTCCACAATTGCCTTATAACGAACGATCTCAAAGCAACCAAGGGTTTGCTATCCCCCTTTAAGCTGCCTTTAGCAGTGAAACTTGCTTCAGCTCTCGCCAGCCGTCGATCCTGCGCATACGGATCTGACCGCTGATGATCAACCCGAACAACAAGAACTCGGCTGCCGGCGCACTCGGCAACGAACCCTGGGTCTTCACTCTGCGACGAAACTCCCCGCTAAGCCGTTCAATGGCGTTGGTAGTGCGAAGGGCTTTCCATTGGCTGTCGGGAAAACCGTAGAATGTCAACAACTCCTCTCCCGCCTCTTCCAAGCTTACTAC
>Ga0126384_10001306_pt1 | contig 14741 bp, 7 predicted proteins | sample PanSoiMetPlot_36_FD_92543 | JGI IMG/M metagenome (GOLD analysis project Ga0126384, IMG submission 92543) | Tropical forest soil microbial communities from Panama - MetaG Plot_36 | ecosystem: Environmental > Terrestrial > Soil > Tropical forest > Bulk soil | place: Panama | collected 2016-02-17 | reverse complement strand
CTCACTCGCGCCAACAACGCGCGTGACTATCTGGTGAACGAGAAGGGCGTCGATACGTCGCGTATCACGGTACGCAACTTCGGTGATACCTGCCCGCACGAGTCAGGTGATCCGAACCTGAACCGCCGCGTTGAATTCTGGATCGTACCTGCTGACGGCAGTGCTGCGGCAATCGATCAGCTGAAGAAGTGTGCTGCCGGTGCAACGCCTCAGGTCATCACGACTGAGGAACCGGCTCCGTCGACTGAGAGAAGGCCGGCGCGTCGGGCACCGCGTAGAAGGACGAAGAAGCCGGGTGAGCCGCTTGGAATAGTGCTTCCGGCTGAGACGTTCACTAGTTTGTCGAAACAATAACTCCGAGAACTCTCTCTCGGACCAGAAAGCGGGGCGATCTTCGGATCGCCCCGCTTTTCTTTGTGAAGAGTTTGTAAACACCAACTTCAACTTTTGGTTGTTCGTTGACCGCAACAAAGCCGCCCTCTATCATTCTTCTTACCAGCGATCGAGGAGCACGCAGTGCCACAAGCGAGTCTGATTTCGAAGGTAGTCATTATTATATTGACAGCCTCTTTGGCCTTCCCTGCCTTTGCGCAAAGTGGGCGAACTCGCCCGAAAGTCGCTCAACCCAACGCGCCAACAAATGAGCCTCCGCCCGTTATAAACGTCCCCGCAGCGGCTGCTGTAGCGAAGCAGGAACAAGTCGGTACCACTTCTCGGTTTGTACTGCGAAACGGAATAACGGTCATCATCAATGAGCATCATTCCACTCCGATCGCTGCTATGGTAGCTCGTTTCAAAGCAGGCTCAGTCGATGAGCCGTGGGCCTTGAGCCCACCAGCCAGGTTGGTTGAGCGGCTGATCCTCAGGGGCACGATCCAGAGACCAGGGAATCGCGCCCTCTCTGACTTGCGCGCTCTCGGGGCGTCGATCGAGGCCGGGACTGCGTATGATGGCACTGCGTACTCGATCGTCGTGCCTTCTGAAAAATTCAAAGATGCTTTGCTGATTAATTCCGACATGCTTCAAAACCCGGCTTTTGAGACTGAGGCGGTTCGGCGCGAGGTGAAACTGCTGTCTGAAAAGCAAAGAAGAGCTGGGCCAACACTCGATGTCGGATTTACGAATTATTCTGAAGCCTTTTCGGCAAGAACTTTGCCAGCCAATCAGATCGATCCAAACCTCCTGGCAGTTGACAACCCTTCGGCTTCCTCAAAAGCGCGTTTGTTTACCATGGCCTTCAGCGGCGCATCGCAACTAACCCCTGATTCGTACGCCTCCATTACGAGAGAGAAAGTTGAAGCCTTTTATCGAGCTCACTATCGTCCCGACAATCTGATTATTTCGATAGCGGGTGATGTGTCCACATTCAACACTCTGATTGCAGTCCAACAGATGTTCGGATCCTTCGGAGCGAAGCCAGAACAACCGGCAGCGCCGGAGGCCAAAAGCCAAAGCAGTTCCAAGTCGAAGACCGCGTCACGCACCACTCCGATAGCGTCTGCCCAACCGCAAAGTTCATCCGCAATCGAGGCTTCTGCTGCCGAACAAACCACAGGTATCAAACCATGGGGTGCAACAGAACAACCTAAGCTGCGCTACGCAGCTGAGCGGGCTGATATTAGTCAACCAATCGTGAGCGTTGGATTTCACGTTCCTGGCAGCGATTCCAAGGACTCCGCGGCAATCGAAGTTCTGGCCGCGCTGGCGGGTATCGGTCGCGGCTCGAGCCTTAATCGTACCCTGGTCGATGGACAGATGGTGACCAACCGTGTCGAATCCAGCTATTTGTCGTTTTCGGGAACTGGTTTATTTGTTACTCAAACGTGGTGCGCGATGGGTTCACGCGAAGGACCCTCGATCGATAAGGCGGAGTCTGCGTTGTTCAAGGAACTCGATCGACTGCGCCGCGAAACGCCCGGCGAAGTGGAACTGGTGCGAGCTAAGAGCGTTCTCGAGAAGCGATTCACTGATGAAGATTCTTCATACCTTGGGCGAGCCCGCGTGCTTGCGCGCAACGAAGCAGCCGGTTTGCTTCTTAAGGCATCGCTGGATTACCGGGGCCGGATCCGCTCGGTCAGTGGAGACGACGTGCGCCGAATCGCTGCGACGTACCTGATGTTGGCGAATACTTCGATTCATGAATACGAACCGATTTCGGCAGAAGCACGAACGTTTGACGCTGATTCTTTTGCTGCAACGGTCAGCGCCTGGGTGCCTGGCTTTGGTCAACCAGTCGAAAGCTCCGTTATTCGCGCTTCCGACTCTTCGTCATTCGCTCTGATCGTCCAAGGAAGCGACCGTCCCGCCGAGCGACAATCGATGCTTGAATCAGTTCAGCCGCTGCCGGTCAAGGACTTCTCAACTCTCAACGGACCGAGAGCATTTGTTCGCGAGGAGCACTCGCAGCCGACTGTGACAGTGGCGGTGTTGTTCCAGGGAGGGCGACTTATCGAAGACGCATCAACCAGCGGAACAACAGAGCTGATGCTTCGCGCCATGCTTTGTGGGTCACCACGCCGGAACCTTTCGCAGGTGGCTATGGAGCTTGAGCAGCTTGGAGCCGACGTTAGAATTGTTGTTGAGCCGGATCTTTTTGGATTCATGTTAAGCGTTCTCGCGCGGAATGCAGACCGCGCACTCAAACTCCTTCGTGAGTTTATGGAAGAGCCGGCGTTTCGAGATGAGGATTTGCCGCGTGCCCGGCTTGGGCAGCTGGCCGCGATTCGAGATGCCCGTGATTCAGGCGTTACCCGATCGAGGGAGCTGCTATTTCAAGCGCTCTTTTCCAATCATTCCTATACGCTTCCGCTGCACGGGCGTGAAGAAGTTGTCGCCGGACTAACTACAGAAAAACTTCGGGATTGGTTTGCGCGCGTGGTAAGCCGGCAGCTTCCGCTTGTAATCATCGTTGGCGATACCGACGGTTCCGCCCTGGTCTCCTCTCAAATAGCCCAGGGTTTCAAGCGACGCGAAGTGGATTCAGCGATCCAGGTGAGGACTCCACAAGCTGCCGCCGGGGAGAAGGTGGACCAACGACGCTTGGGGCAGACGTTCGTCGCGGTAGGAACTCCCGGACCACGAGCGGGAAGCGCAGAGCTAATCGCTGCACGCGTCCTTGAATCGGCAATGAAGGGGGAAGGGGGCCGCTCACAGCAACAACCAGGTGACAACCAGGATGGGTTGGGAGCCGTATCGGTGGGCCTGGACTCTATGTTCGTAGCGGGAGCGATCTACGCCTGCGCGGTCCGCGTTCCAGAAAATGAGCAACGAATGAGATCGGCGCTGGTGGCAGAGTTCGATCGAACAGCTCGCGGAGGTCTGACCCCGGATGAACTGGCAAGTGCGCGCTTACTCGCCGGCAGCTCGGAACTGGCATTGATGCAGTCACAGGCGAATCATGCGTTCCGCTATGCTCAAGCGGTTTTTTATCGCCAACAGGCTTCGGATGTGGACAACTTTCCGGATCTGGTCATGAAAGTTACACCAGATGATGTGAAACGCTTAGTGTCTAATTATTTTAAACAGTCTTCCATTAGTGCGGGTATTGTTCGTGGTGCGCCGCAACAAACTCCTACACCAGTTCAAAAATGAAAGAGGTGGCGTGGACTGTCTCATCTGCGCCACATTGCGGTTGTTAGAAATTAGAAGATGCGCAGACAAATAGCCCACGCTGAGTTATTCTTAGAGACTAAGAGTCAGGCGCAGAACTCGCATCTGTATTTCTACAGATCCTTGCCTAATGCCATCTGGTCGACCTTCCACAAATACGTGGTCACCAGGAAGTCGATGTCCCTCTGATAGCTGATCGAGATTTGGACACCTTTTTCACTGCGCGAAACGAGGTTGAGGCCGCTTTCGGGCAAGTTGTATTCGGCGCTGAGTCGTTTCATATCCTGTGCAATTCGGTCTTCTTTCCAGCCCCGTACCGCCGCAATTCGCGCAAGTTCATTGACCTCGTGGACTACTTTCTGCTGCTCGATGTAGACTGGCGCAACTTTTAAGACCCCAAAGGCAACGGCGCCTGCGAGCAGTAGTCCCAGCAGCGCCTTGATCGAAATTGCTCCGCGCTCGCCCGGGCGCGCCCCAGTGCCAGTGACGTTGCTCATACTCTTATCTCCGTCGTGTGATTATTCGGCGTTGAGTACAGTGGGGAGCGAGGGGCTCTGCTCAAATCTGCGCTCCGCAAGCGGATTTATCCGCTTTTATAGCTTAATTAAGCGCTTCTTCGAGTGCTCCTCGGATTACCTTCAGGGGCACGTCAGATCTGATCACGACCTTACCAATCTCGACCGGCAGCACGAGCGTAGTCCTGCCAGCTTCCACCTTCTTGTCGCGAAGCATTGCTGCAAGTATATCATCCAGCGCAAGAGTTTTTACGCCAGGCAGTGTTCCAACCGCGGCAACGGCGCCCTCGATTAGCCTTCGCTCATCAGCTGGCAGTAAGCCTAATGATTCAGCCATTAAAGCTGCCGCACGCATGCCAATTCCCACCGCTTCGCCATGGAGGAATTTGCGATAATGAGTCACAGCTTCCAGAGCATGACCGACTGTGTGTCCGAAGTTTAAGATTCGTCGAAGACCACCCTCACGTTCATCGGTGGCTACAACCATTGCCTTGATCGCACAGCATCGGGCGATCAGGTGTTCCAACTCTATCGGATCAAGTTTTTTTAACAGTTCGACGTTTCGAGTGACGCGATTGAACAGCCGGCGATCTCTGATAACGCCGTATTTGATGGCTTCATATAAGCCAGCTTTGAATTGCCTTGGCGATAATGATCCAAGGACTTCCGGATCGATCACTACAAGAGAAGGTTGATGGAACGCCCCAATTAGATTTTTCCCTAGCGCGTGATTGACTGCCGTTTTGCCTCCCACCGAGCTGTCAATCTGAGCCAGCAGCGTAGTCGGTACCTGAATCAACCGGATTCCCCGCAGGTATGTCGCCGCCACAAATCCGGCAAGATCGCCTATTACTCCACCGCCAAGGGCTACGATGACGTCGGTGCGCTCCACGCGCCGTTCAATCAGAAATGTTAAGAGCGATTCCGCCGTGCCCAGGTTTTTGAATCTCTCCCCGTCGCCCATCCAGAAGCGGTCCACTTTGAAATCGGCGCGCGCCAGTGATTTTTCAGCCTTGCTGCTCAAAAGTGATCCGACGGTCGCGTTGCTCACGACCACCGCCCGCCTGGAACGGTCGCCAAGAGCGGCGCGCGAAAGATTCCCGAGTTCCGAAATGAGGCCGGCGGAAATCTCTACCGGATAGCTACGCGAACCGAGTTTTACAGGCACTGTCTTCATTCAATGGAATCCAGTGGACAAGAACCAAGACGTTGTGATTCAGACCTGTTAAGCCAATGCAGCGTTGAACTCGTCGATGAGGGAATCGAACTGGATGGGCCCGATTCCTATCTGAGAAGCCATTTCATCCGCGGTATATCGATCGCCAGTCTCCCAAATCTGCTTAAGAAAATCGCCGGCTCTTAACGAACCCCACCAGCGTGAGCCAAAACGAATTTTCAGATAATCGCGGAGTGAGACCTCAAACGCCCACGCGCGAAGGTAACTGGCTGAGTAAAAGGAGTCGTCCAGATCGAATAGGTACTCTCCGGGGGCCGTCTTGAAGCTTGTAGATTGAGTCTGAAGATCGGAATAGAGCCCCGCTGCATCCCCGATATTCCCGCTGCGATGAATTCGCTCCTCAAAAATCAGCTTCGCGACGTAGCGGCGGACAGTCACGAGCCTCGCAAGCATGACCGACCGGATGAATTCGCGGCTGTCTTTGATCCTAAGGAACGTCGCCAGCCACTCTTCGTCGGAAATGAGATGGTTGAACAGAAACGCGTAGGTTTCGGTCAGCGCGTAATCGCCGGAGTATTTGAATTCGGGGGGAAGATGTGTCGATGTCCATCCGTAATGCTGAGCGTGACCAGACTCATGAAGAAATGATTGATAGTCCGACTGTCCACCGGATGGCCGAATGACCAGTTTAATATCATCAGGGATCATAATAGGAGTACAGAACGCTCGCGGATTTTTTCGATGCCGGGGTTCGCTGTCGATGGTGATGTTGTTCTGCGCAGCTACTTTGATTCCTAAACCTGCCATCGTCTCGCTGTATACCGAGATCATCTGCTCCGAAGGAAACTGATCGTCGAACCCAGTAAGGTGCAGAAGATACATTGCATCGGACCGTTCGGCTTCCTCCACTCCGATTGAAAGGGCTCTCCTTAAAGCACCGTCGAGACGCGCCAGGTAAATAGTTTGAGTGCTCGAAAGGAAGGTACTTACCTGATTAATGAGTGTTGAATAATCCAATCCTCGAATCCGTTCAAACAGATCTGCGTAACTCTGATAATCCAACGAATGCGCTGTTTCGTAGAGTTTCATTAGGCGCTCCGCTCGCAGATCGTTTGATGATTCGATCAGATTTAGGCGCTTGCGATGCAGGCCCCTTCGATTTTGGCGATCGGCTTCTGTGGTGATGGCGACAGTCACATCCTGGAAGGTCATCTCGCGACCTAACCAGTCGATCGACGCCGCTGCCTCATAATCACTGATCTCCTCGGTAAGCTGTTTGACGGAATCTTCCAGGAATTGCTCGACAGCGAACGCATACAGACGTCGGATAGACGTGCCTTCGATTCCGGCATCACGGCCCAAACCCGCCACCTGTCGTTGGAACGTGTTGAGCGTCTCACGATCAAATAAATGGCTGAAGCGTTCGTAAATGGAGGCGATTTCGAGCGTGCTCTTCTGCCCAGAGTGGAAGAGATAGTGTTCGCGCGCAGTGGCTACGTAAAACTCGGCGAAGTCGCGTCGATACTGATCAAGCATCAGGTTCCCGGGGTCTTTCGAATCTTTGAAGATATCGGCGTTTCAAAAGAGGTGTCAAGGGAAGCAAGTTGGTGGGTGTTGCTCGTTTCTCGTGAAGAGCGTTCCATCAAGAAACGAGTACACAAATTCTTCTTCGGAACAGGGCTTTTGGAATGCGTGATTTCGAATAATCTTTATAACTTTGTGGTGAAAAGTCCGAAATAGTCGTGAAAAGTCAAAAAAAGAGGCGACGCAGCGTGGGAAGACTGCGTCGCCTTTCTCTCTGGTTACTGTCCTCACCACAGCAACCGAGAATCGAGAACAGGAAGTGATGTTGTCATCACCCGTATCTCTTGCCCCACTCACCATTGAGCAATCAAAGTGCCAGACAGAGGGATCACTCAGATCGGGTACGGAGTGTTCATTTCATTGACTTATTCGCCTATTTTTGAGCTGATCCGCAAAGATCAATCACTTGATCACGTGTAAAAAGTACATAAGTGGAAGAAATATTTACCGCAGAACCTAAAGGCCGATATTCGGACAGATCGATCTTCAAAGCCCGCTTCAAAAAGTTGTAAGCTAATTCGCAAAAAAACTAAGTTCGGCTGTTCTAATTTCAGGCAGATTTGTACACGGATTCAGGAAACACGACGGTGTGACCTTTTGAGAACGTGACGTTATACTCAGAAAGTGCACATTCTGCTTGCCACAACGAACTCCGGTAAGCTCGCCGAAGTGAAGCAGATATTGGGTGAGCGCATCGAAATAGAAATAGTCGGTCTCAACGCGGCCGAGTCAACTGAAGAAATAGAGACCGGAAAGACTTTTATTGAGAATGCTTTGCTGAAGGCAAGACATTACTTCCGAATCAGCGGAATTCCAACGATTGCTGATGATTCGGGGCTTGAGGTTGAGGCGCTCAACGGCGCTCCGGGAATCCACTCGGCTCGATATGCCGGGCCGGACGCCGAAGACAAAGACCGAATTCAGCGATTGATCGAGGAAATGCGAGGCGTACCTCCTCAGAGACGAGAAGCGCGGTTTACCTGTGCGGCTGCGATTGTGTGGACAAGTGGGGAGAAAGTGTTCGAGGACTTCGTGTCCGGAAAGATACTCGAGGCACCGCGGGGTCAGGCGGGGTTTGGGTTTGATCCCGTTTTCTGTTATGAGCCTTTGGGAAAGACCTTCGCGGAGATTTCATCCTCGGCGAAAGCCGAGGTAAGTCACCGCGGCCGGGCATTTCGTCGGCTCGCCTCGTGGTTGGATGAATCCAGGGTGCTGGGGTGATGATCTTAACCGCCAGTGTAAAAGAGTTTTTTCGTGGATTTTGTCCGGGCCGGAGATTCGCAGTCGAGGCTGTTAGTCCTGTCGCCGCCGCTGCTTGACACCCCGAGATCGGGTGATAAAATTGTGAATACCGCGGATAGACCTCTGTTTATCAGATTAAGAGGTGACCTGATGAGACAAGCGACAAGATTGTTGGCGCTAGCGGCACTTGCTGCGATCGCGTACGCCAGCGTACCGGCAGAAGCAGCTGCCGGCCGTGGGTCAATACGGGGCGTTGTAATGGATGCCAGCGGCAGTCCATTGATTGGTGCCGCCGTATTCATCCTGGCTGACGCAGAGGCGGCAAAGGAAGACAAGATTGTAAAGAAAGCTAGCACCGACGCTGAAGGCAAGTTCGCTGCAGTGGGCATTCTCCCCGGTCGCTACCGGGTCAAAGCAGAAGCCGATGGATTCAGGCCGATTGAGATCCCCGCAGACGTAAAACCTAACAAGGTCACCGTATTCGATTCCATTTTGCTGCGCCGCGTTACGACTCTCTCAGACGAGACCAGCCTTAATCTCGATCCGAAATATGCCGCCCGCAGAGCTCGAGGCACGATCTTTCACTACGATGAACCGAAAAAGGACACAACCGTAGCTGACGCGGACCCCGCGGTTGCGTTGACAGAACGATCCAGCGAGTTTCACGGCGCTGTGAATGCGTTCGGGCAATCAACGGTCAGCAGCATTCCTGATGTGAGCTCTTTTGTTGGGACCAACTTTGCTCTATCCGAACAGATTGGAAAGGATGCAAATCTTGTTGTAAGCGGGCAACTCGGTTATGGCGTAGGTGCCCCTCAGAGTTTGAGAGCCCTTGGGACAATGCACGCTTCCGATCGACATCGCGTTTCTGTTGCGATGGGATACGGACGATTTACGTTCTCTCGGCACATCGGGACACCCAGGCTCGGTCAGTTTTCTGTTTCTGCTACAGATACCTGGCAAGTGGCCGGACCAGTATTGATAGTTTACGGGATGGAATTTGCGCGTTTCGCAGAGGGCGGGTCAGGCAGCAGTGTTTTACCGCGGTTTGGAATCTCGTTGGACGCGGGAGCGCGAACTCGAGTGTTCGCGGCGTTGACTCCTGGTTCCTCGACTGACACACAGTCGAGGGTTAATCTGGAATCGGGCGAAATTGAATTTGCTGAGCCGAAACCGGTGCCGATCGCCGGTGGACAACCGGTGATGGAGCGAAGCTATCGACTGGAGTTCGGAGGCGAACAGGTTCTATCGGACAAGTCATCTATTGAAGTGATGGCATTCCTCGATACGGTTGCTGGGCATGGTGTAGGCCTGCTTTCGATTCCAAACGAGGCTGCTCAGAGTGATGCTGTGTTTCGCAGTGAAGAGCAATCTGGGCGCGCCCGTGGTCTTAGAGTCGTATATCATCGCCACGTCAACAAAGTCATTGACGGCTCGGTCGGTTATGCTTTTGGTGAAGGCCAGCAACTCGACCAGCGTGGGATAACAACTCCAGCGAATCTGTTCAGCAATAGTCTCTTCCACATGGTGTCAGCAAAAGTGGATGCAAACTTTGCAGCAACAGGAACGAAAGTCTCGACCGTTCTAAGGATCGCGCCGGGACAAGCGATGTTTGCGATTGACCCGTTTCAGGGACAGATTTCTACTTATGATCCCAACCTCAGCGTTTCACTAACGCAGGAGTTGCCTACCTTTGGTTTCATTCCGGGCCAATGGGCAGCGGTTATTGATTTGAGGAATCTGTTGGACCAGCAGGCTTCGGTAGCCGACGAAAGAATGGAGTTGATCGCAAGCCGTTTTCATCGATTGGTTCGCGTTGGGTTGGCTCTCCGATTTTAGCGAAGCGTTCTCGTAAGTATGCTTGTTGAGTTCGGCCAGGATTAGACAAATTACGGTCCCGACGCCGCTCAGGGTTCTGCTTCGTTGCTCCCCACGAATTTGGATTTTGCGGCGTCTCGATTCGCGCTTGCGAAGTAGAGTCTGCGTCAACCTGAGCCCCCTGCGCTGTTCAATCCTATCGCTGTTCCAAACAAGAGATGGGGCGAGCTTGGTTAAGCTTTCGTTCTTCAAACTGAAGGACTTGCCGTTTGTATCCGAAAAAATGGAGGGTACTTCCGAAAATATGGAAGCGGCGTCTTTGTGGACTACCAGAATTCCGCTAAAACGTTGGGAATTTAGTTGGTTATGAAGAATCAGAGGGGCGGGAATAGGAGTTGCACCCACCCAGTTAAATCTGAGCTTCCCGCTTAGGCTCAGATTCAGGCCAAAGGGGTTCGGGAGATGAAAGACCGAATGAGCACTACCAAACACATCGCCATCCTGGCGATTACTGTTGGGCTCGTTGTTGTCGGCATCCTAAATCTCCGAGACCGATTGAGCCTTCCGCCCGTGGCTGATGACGGAATCGAATGGATAGATACACCCGAAGGAGTACAAGCGAAGTCTGTCAGTAGCGATTCACCGCTTGCATACTCTGTTCGCAAAGGCGATTACGTCAAAGCGTTCTTTTATGTCGGCAAGTACGACGACCGAGCCAAATCTGCTACGCACACTCTAGATTACGAGGAAGTAACGCGCGCTGAAACGCTTGCCCGCTACCTCGAAACCCAGGGTGTAGGCAATACCGCTCGATACGCAATTCTGCATCCGGATCCTGTTCTGAAGAAGATCTATGGGATTAGGGGACGCCCCTACTACGATGTCGACTTTGTAGTAGTTGCTCGCGATCAGCATCTGGAGCGAGGACTCTATCTCGCTTTCATCGCTCTTGTTTACCTGGCCATTGGATTATTTGTTTTCTTCAGACAAAGTCGAGCTAAACTCACATACCATTTCTTCGCCTGGTTCCTGCTGTCATTCGTAGTTTACTTTTATCACTCCACGCGTGAGTTCACTAAGCTTGATGAAATAGTCTTCCTACTTAGCGGCGTTGCATTAGCCCTGCTTGCTCCCGTGTTTTTGCACTTCTGCGCGAAGTTCCCGGTGGGCAAGGCGTGGTCAATGCGATCCCGGCTCATCGTCGCGCTGCTTTACGCCCCGGCTATCGCGCTAACAGTACTGAACATTCTTTGGGTGTACAGTCCGGGCGTATTCAAGAGTGAGTCACTTATTCCTGTCCGAAATTTCCTCGATCGGGCGGAGCTCGTACACTACTTTTTGTTTTTCCTTGCCGGCAGCGTCCTTTTGGTGCGCACCTTTGTGAGAGCCGACCGGCCATTACTCAAGCAGCAACTCAAGTGGATAATCTGGGGCATCGGGTTGTCTGCGGTTCCATTTGCATCATTCTATCTAATTCCGGACTTATTGAATCTCGAAGCGACTCCTGTCATGCAGGTATTAGCTTTTGGGCCGCTGATATTGATTCCGCTGTCGTTTGGCTACTCGATCATTCGTTATCGCCTGATGGATGTCGACGTGATAATGCGTCGCAGCTTTGTGCATGCCACCGCAAGCATCGCGGTGGCTGCGATCTATATGGCCGTGCTGCTGGGCGTGGGCGACCTTGTGAAGTTTATCTGGAAGACTGCGGATCTGAACTCGTGGAGGACGCGAGTCATCGTAGTCGCCGGAATGCTGATCGTCACCATGCTGTTTGCGCCGATAAAAAACAAGCTTCAGGTGTGGGCTGATCGATGGTTTTACGGTGAGAGATATACATTACGCACGGGCCTACAGGATTTCGGCAGAACACTCGCTCAGACAACCGTACTCTCGCAGCTTCTCGACTCACTCGTGAGACGATTGTCGGATATGCTGTCGGTCCGCAAGGTGGCGATCTTTATCGAAGACGCTGGTTCGAGTTCGGGATTCCGGTTGGCGCATGCCGCCGGGATAGACGATGACGTGAGCCTGCCGGCAGACATCAAGAAGACGGTAAGGATTCGCTCAGCCGGTCGAGGGTTCATTGTCGCGCGGGATCTCCGAGACCAGGATACACTGCCGGACGGTGAGACTCTGGAACCGGCTGGACGCGGATATCAGGAGCTCAGCTATTTCGTTCCGTGCGTGGTCCGAGACCGGATGGTTGCAATCATAGGCATCGGACAAACGACTACAGATGCGATGTTGACCAGCGAAGATACGGACCTCCTTCGCGCATTGTCCGGTTATGTTGCGGTGGCGATCGAGAACAGCCTGCTGTACCGATCGGAAATGGAGAAAGCCGAAGAACTCGCCCGTCTGAAGGAGTTCTCCGAAAGCATTATTGAGAGTGTAAACGTCGGCATTCTGGTAGTAGACTTTGACGGCCGCGTGACTACCTGGAACAGCTCACTCGAAGAGGTATTCGGCATCGCGAGAGAGCGGGCGCTGAGACGAAAAGCGGAAGACATCTTCGATGCTGACCTCATCGACACGATGAGGAACGTCATTGGCGGAGAGAGTTGGGCGATTCGCGACACTCGACATATATACAAGTACAATGCGTCCACCGAAGATGGCCGTCCGCTCACGCTTAATATCTCGCTTGCCCCGTTTGAGGCGGCGCGCGGAGTGGTGACCGGCACGCTGGTTGTAATTGAGAATGTTACCGAGCGGGCTCAACTCGAGCAGCAATTGCTCGAGCGCGAGAAGTTGTCTTCGATCGGACTCCTGGCGGCGGGGGTTGCGCACGAAGTGAACACTCCGCTGGCGGGTATTTCTTCATATGCGCAAATGCTGCTGCAACAGGTCCATGACGGCGATCCGAAACGTAAGCTTCTCGAGAAAATTCAGGTTCAGACGGTTCGAGCATCTGGAATAGTAAATAACCTTCTGAATTTCTCTCGCACCGGCGATGCGCAATTTCGCGAAGTCGATATAAATCGTGTGCTCGAAGATACGCTTCAACTGCTGGAGCCTCAACTGCGGAATGCGAAGTTCAAGATCGCGTGTACGTATGGTGAGAACCTTCAACCGGCTTATGGGAGCGCATCAAAGCTTCAACAGGTATTCATGAACCTGATCTTGAATGCGAGGGATGCAATGCCAAACGGTGGTCGTCTCACGGTGCACACCCGAGCCGTCGATACATCACTGGTTATAGATTTTCGCGATAGCGGAGTTGGTATTGCGCCCGAGAATATCGCCCGCATCTACGATCCGTTCTTTACAACCAAGGATGTCGGTCAGGGAACCGGTCTTGGCCTCGCGTTGTCATACGGAATCATTCAAGAGCACAATGGGCGAATTTTTGTTGAAAGCCGGCCTGGCGAGGGTGCTCACTTCACAATCAAGCTACCCACCGTATTCGCGCGTCAGATGCAAGCCGCTAGCGATTAATTCCATGGGGCGTTTCTTTCGCCCACGGTATCAAACTCTATGGCAAAAAAAGGCAGTATCCTCGTAGTGGACGACGAGGAGGTAATGCGGGATGTACTGGACAGCCTGCTAGCGGCTGAAGGTTATCAGGTTGAGCTTGCTCGCAGCGGGGAAGAAGGCCTGGATAAGTTTCAGCAGCGGCCGTACGATCTGGTTCTTCTCGACGTCTCCATGCCCGGGATGGGAGGCCTGAGCACACTCGAAGAAATACTGAAGGTTGACGCCGAAGCAGTGGTAGTAATGATTACCGCCTATGCCACATTTGATACCGCGATTTCCGCAATGCAACGCGGTGCATTCACCTGTATAAGCAAACCCTTCGACAACAGAGAGATTCTTAAACTGGTTAATTCCGGACTCCGCCGCCGCCGCAAGGATGAGGAGCGCCGTACTCTTAAGCAGACGCTGAAGAAGAGCACCGAACCAAGGGAGACAGTCGCGAGAAGCGAAAAAATGCTCGAGATTCTTGCCTTTGTCGAGCAAATTGCACCGGCTCGGAGTACCGTTCTGGTCACCGGCGAAAGCGGCACGGGTAAGGAATTGATTGCGCGCGCGATACACAATCAAAGTGCGCGAGCGGATAAGCCGTTCATTACGGTCAATTCCGCAAATCTTCCGACGGAATTATTAGAGTCAGAGTTATTCGGACACACGCGTGGTGCGTTTACCGGTGCAATCGCGGCACGCAAGGGCTATTTTGAGGTTGCAGACGGCGGATCGATTTTCCTCGATGAGATCGGAAACATCTCCATGGAGACTCAAGCCAAGCTCCTGCGGGTCATTCAGGAGCGAGACTTTTCTCCACTGGGAGATACGACTCGCCGGCAGGTCGATGTGCGGATAATTGCGGCCACCAATGTTGACCTGAAGCAGGCGGTCGACGAAGGCACTTTCCGTGAGGATCTTTTCTATCGCCTCAATGTCATCGCCATCGCCCTGCCGCCGCTTCGCGAGCGGCGCGAGGATATTCTCCCGTTAGCACAGCATTTCATCCGGAAGTATGCAGTCGAAAACAACAGGGAAGTTTCGGATCATATCAATGCCGAAGTATTGTCGGCGCTCGAGGCTTACAACTGGCCCGGTAACGTGCGGGAGCTCGAGAACGTGATCGAACGTGCAGTAATTATTGCGCGCGGAAAAACTGTCGAGCGCGAAGACTTGCGCGAAGAAGTGCTCAATCCCCAGAGAGTGGTCGCGCAAGTCGGAGGGCAAAAAGTCGCAACACAAATAGATCTATCCAGAGGAATATCGTTTTACGATGAAGTGAACCGCTTCCAGATTGAATTGATCCGGCGGGCACTTGAGATCACCGGCGG
>Ga0126384_10001305_pt1 | contig 14749 bp, 11 predicted proteins | sample PanSoiMetPlot_36_FD_92543 | JGI IMG/M metagenome (GOLD analysis project Ga0126384, IMG submission 92543) | Tropical forest soil microbial communities from Panama - MetaG Plot_36 | ecosystem: Environmental > Terrestrial > Soil > Tropical forest > Bulk soil | place: Panama | collected 2016-02-17 | reverse complement strand
TAGGCGTTCAGGAAATGAAGATACCCGCGCCCCTGCGTTGTGGGGACACCGTGCACATTAAGGTCAAGGTCCTGGCCAAACGCGAGACCTCAAAACCCGACCGCGGGGTTGTGACCTCTGCACAGCAGGTCATCAACCAAAAAGGCGAGGTGCTATTAGAGTACACGGTGAACCGCATGATCCGGCGAAGGCCGGCAGTGTGAGAATCGGATGGCAATACTTTAATTCGCGGCAGGTCTTTATGGACTCTACTCTCATCTCTTCTCTCTGCGACATTGTTGGCTCTGACGGCATAGTCGTGCAGTCCACTGCACTCTCCGTCTACGAATGCGACGGCTACACCCTGGAGAAAGCCACTCCTGAGGTCGTCGTCCTCCCGCGTTCGACCGAAGAAGTGGCAGCAGTCGTCAAGCTTCTCCACAAGCAAAAGGTCGCCTTTGTTCCTCGCGGCGCTGGAACCGGCTTGAGCGGTGGTTGTCTGCCGGTAGAGGCCCCGGTCATGATCGGCACCAGCCGCATGAACCGGATCGTGCACATTGATTTGCTCGACCGTTACGTCATCGCTCAGGCGGGAGTGGTGAATTTGTGGGTGAGCAATACGGTCAAGAAGCAAGGTTTTCAGTACGCGCCTGATCCCTCCAGCCAGCAAGCCTGCACCATCGGCGGCAACGTGGCCGAGAACTCGGGTGGTCCGCATACGCTCAAGTATGGGGTGACCACCAATCATGTTTTAGGACTTGAGATCGTGCTGCCGGACGGTGATGTGGTCACCCTGGGCGGCGCAGTCGAGGACGTGCCTGGGTACGACTTGCGCGGCATCACCATCGGCTCGGAGGGCACCTTCGGCCTAGTGACCCAGGCGACGCTGCGCCTTACGCGTCAGCCGCAGGCGTACCGTACCTTTCTCGCGGTCTTTGAGTCTGTGCATGAAGCGACACAGACTGTCTCCGACATCATTGCCGCGGGCATCGTTCCTGCCGCCTTGGAGATGATGGACAATCTTATCATCCAGGCAGTGGAAGCCGCTTTTCGTTTCGGCTTTCCCACCGATGCCGGCGCTGTGTTGATTGTCGAGCTAGACGGTCTGGCTGCCGGGCTCGACCCCCAGACTACCAAGATTATACATGTATGCCAGCAAAACCATGCCCGCGAGGTGCGAGTCGCTCGTGACGATGTTGAGAGGATGGCGCTGTGGAAGAGCCGCAAACGAGCATTTGGTGCAGTTGGTCGTCTGGCGCCGAACTATTGTACCCAAGATGGAGTCGTACCACGCACCAAGGTGCCGGAGATCCTGCGGGTCATCACTGGGGTTGCGGAGAAATATCACTTGCGCATCGCTAATGTCTTTCACGCCGGTGATGGCAATATCCATCCGATCTTGCTGTATGATGAGCGCAACGCCGATGAAACTGGCCGTGTGGTCAAGGCCGGTCAGGAAATACTCCAAGCGTGCGTTGATCTTGGAGGAAGCCTGACAGGTGAGCATGGGATTGGCGTGGAGAAGATGGGGCAGATGCCGCTGATTTTCAGTCCGGAGGATCTGCTGGTCATGAGCCAGATTCGCTCAGTCTTCAATCCAGACAATCGCTGCAATCCCCACAAGATTATTCCGACACCTCACGGCTGCATCGATGTACGGGTCCCCAAAAGACAGGCACCGCTATAAACAGGACTGAGCGACGAGGACCGAGGAATGGCTGAAGTAGGAGACCGCCAGCAGTTTGCGATTGATGGACTGAGACCGCAAGGAGCGGTCTATCCTGAGACCGTCGAGCAAGTTTCCCAGACGCTAAGGGCCGCGGACGAGCAGGGTCATGCTATCGTTCCTGTCGGGTACGGAGCGTTTCTTCATCTCGGAGGCAGCCTACGACGCTATGACCTAGCACTCTCTTTGCAACGTTTAGAGCGGATCGTTGATTATCAGCCCACTGACATGACGGTGACCGTCGAGGCAGGGCTCACCCTGGCTCGGTTGCAGAAAATATTAGGTGAGCACGGCCAATGGTTGCCAATTGATCCGCCCTTACCTGAGCAAGCAACAATTGGTGGTGTTATTGCCGCTAACTTGAGCGGTCCAATGCGTCTGTCGCAGGGGACGGTCCGCGACTTCCTCATCGGCCTCAAGATCGTCCAGGCGGATGGCACGGTGATCAAAGGCGGTGGGCGTGTGGTCAAGAATGTGGCTGGCTATGACCTGCCCAAGCTTTACTGTGGTTCGTTCGGCACTCTCGGAGTGATTGTCGAAGCCACAGTCAAGGTGCGGCCGCGGCCGGAAGCCCAGGTGGTGCTCTCGTTCACTTTCCCTTCAGTTGAGCAAGCAATAGAACTGGCGTTGCGTCTCTTGGGCTCTGAACTGCAACCTTCCTTTCTTGAGCTGGCGAACTTCGATCTGTTGGAAGAAGAGGGCAGGGATAATACCTATCGTCTCATCGTCGGTTTCGCTGGTATCGCGGAGGAGGTTGCATATCAGCGGGCTCGTGTTCGTGAATTGATTGAAAGCGGGGAACCTGCGATCGAGGAGTGGCAAGGGGCAAACGAGCAAACGATCGTGCAGACGCTACGCAACTTTCCTGTATCTGGCGAAGCGCTGCTGCGCTATAAGACCAGTCTGTTGCCGACTCGGGTGGCGGCATTTTGTCAAGAAGTGCAAGCCGAAGCTGGCCTGCGCGGTGTGTCTGTCCGGCATCTCGCCCGTGCCGGGAATGGTATCGTCTATAGCCGTGTCTTACCTTCCGCAAAGGTTTCTCCTGAAAAATTGCTTTCCCTGGTGGACTGGCTGCGTATTCTCACCAAGAAGCTTGAGGGGTATATGGTGATTGAAGCTATTGACCCCATGCTCAAGGAGCGAGTGGATGTATGGGGACACGTTGGCGGCGCGTTTCCGCTGATGAAGAGGCTGAAAGAAACCCTTGACCCACACGGCATTCTCAATCCCGGTCGATTCGTAGGCGGAATCTGACGATTGCGGATGGTAGAATGCGGAATGCGGAATAAAAAAGCTGAGGGCTGAAAGCTGATAGCTACTTATGACTCATACTGATTTCGTCGATCCGCAAAAGTTCTTCGACTGCGTCCATTGTGGGCTCTGCCTGTCTTTCTGTCCAACTTACGTCGAGCTGGGTACGGAGATGGACTCACCCCGCGGTCGCATCGCCACCATGCGCTCGCTGCACGAAGGGCGCTTCGGCCTTGACGTTGAAGTGGTCCGTCATTTGGACTCATGCCTGGGATGTCGAGCCTGCGAAACTGCGTGCCCCTCTGGCGTCCACTATGGGGAACTGATCGAAGGGGTCAGACCTTTCATCGAACAACATTACGTGCGTCCGCTGCCTGAGCGACTCAAACGCTGGGCGATCAATACGATCTTCCCTAATCCGCTGGGCATGCGCCTCTTCTCTGTGATGCTCAAGACCGGCACTGCCCTGGGTTTGGGTCGTCTCGCCCGTTCACAAAAACTGCCGCAGCAGATCCGCTATTGGTTTGGGTTACTCCCAGAAAAAGGCGCTATTTCCTCGGCAACCTTGCTCGAACGTTATCCTGCAATCGGCGAGAAGTGTTACACCGTCGCCCTCCTCTCGGGTTGTGTGATGCCCGCACTGTTTGGCGCCACGAACCAGGCGACCGTGAAGGTGCTCCGCCATAACGGCTGCGATGTTCTCGTGCCAAAAGCTCAGGGGTGCTGCGGGGCGCTGCTCCTGCACAACGGCGAGAAGACTGGCGCCCTCGATCTTGCGCGCCACAATATCGAGGTATTCAGCCGACTGGAACTGGACGCGCTCATCATCAACGCGGCCGGCTGCGGCGCGATGATGAAAGAATATAGTAAGCTGTTCAAAGACGATCCTACGTATCGCGACAAAGCCGAGCGGCTGGCTGCCAAGATGAAAGACGTGGCCGAGTTCCTCAGCAGCATCTCGCTGAAGACGCCAACGCGGGAAATTAGAGCGAAGGTCGCGTATCACGACGCTTGCCATCTTGCCCACGGGCAGGGGGTGCGCGAGCAGCCACGGGCCCTTTTGCGGTCGATTCCTGGACTGCAATTGACCGAGTTGCAGGAGTCTGACTGGTGCTGCGGCAGCGCTGGCACCTACAACCTGACCGAACCGGCCATGGCTCGGCGGCTGCTGACTCGCAAGGTGGACAACATTCAGGCGGCTGAAGCTGATCTCGTGGTCACGGGGAACCCAGGTTGTCTCATGCAAATCCGCGCTGGCTTACAGCAACGAGGCTTACCGATCAAAGCGGTGCATACAGTCGATCTATTGGCGGAGGCATATGAAGGGTAGGAGGTCTTGGGACGATTAGTTCCTTGGAGAAAAAGAAAAGGAAGGGAATCATGACTGCACAACGACTCTTTTCCCAAGCTGAACTCGATGCCTTGTGTCGTTCTCCGAAGGAGCAGATGGTAGCAGTACTCGAGAGCGGTAACAAAGCAGCGGCCAAGCAAAAGTATGCTGAGCTGGAAGATGCGTTCCTTGCCTTCCACGACATTTACTACCACTGGGTCGCCACCATTCAAGAATTTATCTATGAGCGCTACGGCCACGATGGTCTTGCCAAAGCCGCTCCGTTAGGGGCAGTTCTCGCAGAGGCACTCAAGCTCAACATGAGTGTGGGCGAGGTGCTCAACTGTAGCAAATCTGCCAAGGATAGAATGGCAAGGCTCATTGATACTGGAAATCTGCCGGAGGTTAAGAAGCTCTACGCCTATCTGGAGAGAGGGTTTCAGGACTTGCACGACCTCTACCGCGAGTGGACCTCCCTCCTCCTTTCCTATGTCTATCGGGAATATGGAGTGGAGGTGCTTGAGCAGTGTTTGCGCTTCAGCAGTGAGAAGCGCTGGATGCCGTGGATGCTGGAGGACATTACTCACGATCCCAAAGAACGAATCCAAAGCTGGATTTCTTTGCTACTGGGCAACTTTGCCACCATCAGGGTTGAGGAGGACGACGAAAAATTCACCATCTTCCAGGATCCATGCGGCAGTTGTGGCCGCCAGATTCGTGATGGCTGCTATAAGCCACCGCTCAATCTGGCTGTAGTCAAGGAAAAACATCCCGTTACCTTCAACAGCGGAGAGGTCACCGTCTATCAAGCTCACCTTGCTGTTATGCACACGATCATGCCGATCGAACGTATTGGCGCCCCCTGGCCGGCAATCGTTTGTCCGGGAGGAGCAAGCGGCGGCCCTTGCCGGATCTTTATGTACAAAAATCCTCATATTGCTGCTCCGGAGCACTATAGGATGGTGGGGATGGCGCAGCCGTGAAGGGTGTTTTCGGTGTAAGGGCGCGATTCGAACGCACGGTCCTAGGATTAGGAATCCGACACGCTCTCCAAGAGATTGCCACTCTCAAAAGCCGAGCGCGGACGGTATTGAAAACGAAAAAGGAAGCAGTAGCGAAGGCAGACACTGGGGCCGAGGTCGGGATAAACTCGGCCCCGCAGCGCTTATGATGATAGGGAGAGCATCCCTACGGGGGTACTCATGGTCAGTACGCGCGCCTAGCTGCAGCGCAGCAGCTTGCCCGAGTGGACGCCGGTCTCCTGCGCATCCGCAAAAGTCACCTGGCCGTTGACCATGATCCACCGATAGCCCTCCGGCCGCTGCACCAAGCGTGACCCGTTATTCGGCGGCACATCGTACACGACCTCTGGCTCCTTAATCGCAAGTTTCTTCAGATCGTAGACCAAAATGTCCGCCGCCATTCCTTCCCGCAGACACCCACGATCTTTGAACCCCGCTACCCAGGCCGGCATGTAGCTCAAGTGATAATGCGCCTGCTCCAACGTGATCTTCTCAGTGTCCCGCACCATCCATGTCAACAGATCCGTGGGATAGGACCCCAAGTTCTGGAACTTGGTGTGCGCCCCGCCATCGGAAAAACCCGCGACGGTCCGATGGCTCAACATCTCTTTGCAGTTGTCCGGGTTCTGGTTCCGCGTCGGCGTCAGCCATTGGGTCTTCCAGTCGTCTGCCGCCGAGACATCCAACAAGGCATCAATCACGTGTTTGTGCTCGGCCTGGGCAATGTCCCGCACCGACCGATCCTGATACTGACTGCGCAAGTCGTCGCGGTAGATCTTTCTGCACACGAAGTCAGCAATGTCCCCCAGGACTTTGGGCTGCTTACTCTGGTCATACTCGGCCTTCATCCCTTGGCGCAGGATCGGGTTGGCTAGCTTGGCCTTGCGCTCTTCGGCACTACCCAGCGTGGCCTCCCGCCAGGCATCGACATTATCAAAGAGGTTCCACTGGTCGGTAAAGGAGAAGCGGAAATTGGCGCGGATCGTCACGGCATGCCCGACCAGGGGCACGCCCTTCTTATTGTACTCGTCCACCACCTGCAGCATGGTGCGGAACACCTGTGGTCGCTCGTCGATCGCGGCCACCGCATTAAAGATCAACGGCTTGTTACTGGCTTCGGCCAGGCGCCCTCCGAAATCCATATCCCGCCGGGGCCCTTCGATGCCTTCATCGATGGCCCCCGATACCTGGGCAAACTGAATAGTGCCGCGGTCATACTTGCGCATAGCCTGAGCCAAGGCCAGATAGAACTCATCGGACATGATGTCCGAGACCATCAGCGTGCCATCGTAGTCCCGCTGCACCGAAGCCCCATACCCGGTCAAACGCTGGGCCGCCCACCCATTGGCGCCGGCCGCCATCGCGTCGTCTAACACCTGGATGATTTCCGCCATCTCTTTTTCGTTCGGTTGACGACTCTTTGCTTGGTCCCAGCCGCCCATGACATAGCTGACGAGCGGGGTGACAGGCACCAACTGAATCATGTTGACCCCTTTGGGGAGCCGCTCAATGTGATCCATCCACTGGGGGAAGGTTTCCCAGGTAAAGGGCATCGTGGCCTTCATCGCCTCATAGGGGATCGCTTCGTTGCGCTCCATTGACCACATCGAGCGGTCCGCATCCTTATGGCGTACCGGCGCAAAGCCAAATCCGCAGTTGCCATTGGTGACCGAGGTCACCCCGTGCCAGCTGCCGATCGAGCATGACGGATCCCAATGGATCGGCGCATCGTAGTGGCAGTGGAGGTCGATGACCCCCGGGGCGACAATCAACCCCGTGGCATCGAGCACCTGCTTGGCCGCACTGCTCTTGAGGTGGCCGATTTTGGTAATCTTCCCCTCCTTAATGCCCAGGTCGGCCTTGTAGGGTGGGAGCAGGGTCCCATCGACAATCGTACCGCCCTTAATGATCGTATCGAACTCCGCCATAACAAACCCTCCTTTTTGGGTGTGGTGTATTGACGACAGACATGCCAAGACAGAGAGACGACAGAGCCGGGGTGCTTATGGGAAGAGAAAGCACACCGAGAGAGATCCTGATGTTTCATAGCGCTGGGCGTCCTCCATCACCAGGGGATGGTTACTCCTCTTTTTCCCGCCTGCCGGTGTCCGACCGCATGTCCCTCCTCCCTCTAGCACTCTGTGCGTCGCAGTCAAGAGGCACAGGCACAGACTCCCTCTTTCCCTTCGCCATTCAGCGTTCTCTTTCATGGACAGCCTGAGCAGGTGCTTTGGGAGTACTCTCCAGGTCAAGCTCTGCCGAACTACGGCCTGAACGAGTGGCCATTATGCTCACCGGTCATAAGACTCGGGCGGTATTTGACAGATACCGCATAGTCAGCGAGGGAGACTTACGAGAGGCTGCGCAACGACTCGATCGCGCTGTTTCTGCGTCGAATGGTCACACTTTTGGTCACACTGCAGCGCTTGTGCAAAGAGAGAGAGCCGTAAGTCATTGAAAAGATTATGCCCCCGGCGCGATTCGAACGCACGGCCCCAGGATTAGGAATCCTGTGCTCTATCCGCCTGAGCTACGGGGGCACATGGGTAAAACTTATTGCATGGTAGGTACTTGCACGAGTTGAGGAGATTGTGACTCTCCTGGAAATGAGGCGATGGTAGTTGAAATGGTAGTTGTTCGTGAGGAGAACGTTCGATTCAGCCGCTGTGCGGCCTCTTTCAAGTCGCTGTCCGCTACAATGTGGTAGCGGTCGAATACAGATCGGGTCTTATGTCCGGCTATCTGCATCGCTACCCTCTCAGGGATACCTGCTCGCACCATGTTTCTGACTGCCGTTCGTCTAAAGTCGTGCCCAAGCTTACCAGGCAACTGGGCAGCCAGGCAAGCCTTCCGCCAGCTCTTATAGAACGTCTTCACCTGCTTCCCGTGGTCATGGAAAACCCAAGGGCAGTCAGGGTACAAGGTCTGGTGTTCATGCCACTGGTTCATGAACATGGCATGCAGCTCCTCAGTCAAGTAGATCAGCCGTCCGTCCTTGTTCTTGGTGTCTCCGACTTCCGGGCGTACCGTTCCCACAGTCAGGTCTACCTGCGACCACGTCAGGCGTAGGACTTCGCTTCTGGTTCTCCAACCTATACAGTAGACAAAGGTCACCACAGGACGGAGATGCTCGGGCAGCTTGGCTAACACCGCCTCATACTCTTCCTGTTCAAAGAACCCCTTGCGCGTATTGTTCTCTTCCAATGAGGGAATATACGGCTTCCTGATGATCTTCTCTGCCTGTAAGGCCAGGACAGCTATGCCTGGCAGGCGCAGGCACTGAACTTCGCGGGCAGGCCCGAAGACGCCCTGCGGATGGCGGAGCAGGCGATGCGGCTCAACCCCCACTCTCCGCCCTTCTACGTATTCGAGGTGGGCTGGGCCTACTGCTTGACCGGGCGGTATGCCGAGGCGGTTATCGCGTTGGAGGAAACTATCAGCCAGAGCCCTAATTTTCCGCCTGCCCATTTCTATCTGACTGCTAGCTACGTGGAGCAGTGGGCCTTTCAACAGAGTCCGGACTCCCGGCCGTTGGCGCAGGCGTTGGCGGCGGCGCAACGGCTCATCGCCCTCAATGACTCCTTCCCCCGGGTCATCGGATGTTGGGGTATGTCTATTTGTGGCAAAAGCAGTATGAGCAAGCCCTCGCCGAGGTGGAGCGGGCCCGTTGCCCTTGATCCCACAGATGCGTGGGGCTTTGCGGTGCTAGCTGAGGTGCTGAGCTATGTCGGCAGGCCGGAGGAGGCTGTTAGGATGGTAGAGCAGGCGTTGCGCCTCAAGGCCCTTTATACGGACAGGCACTTGGACAGCGTCGGTGCTGCCTATTCCCTAGCCGGGCGGCCTGAGGAGGCGATTGTTGGCGTAAGCAGATAACATCGAGAGAGAATCAGGCAGACCGATGCTCCCATGCCGTTAGAAGTGCTTGGTACGTCTTGATTGATGGTTATTTTCGCTCTATATTCGCCAAGCGAAGAGAAGGAGACTCTCGCCAGAGCCGGAAGGAGGAGGCGATGGAGGTTGTTTATGAGTGTTGTGGTGGGTTAGACGTGCACGCCAAGACCGTGGTGGCCTGCCTGATCTAAGGAAGGGCACAGGGAGGTGCGCACGGCCGGTCGAAGCAGGCTGGGCGGCCACGCACGCCAAGGGCCTGTACCTGCAGGCGAAGTAAGGACTTAGCCGCCTACTTTACATAGCAGGTGAATGCAACAATAGGAGAAATGACGATGGCAGCGACGTTTGAATCGCGCACTCTCAGTGTGCGCATCAATCGTGCCCCCCAAGACGTATACGACTTCGCTTCGGTTCCTATGAACTTCCCTAAGTGGGCATCAGGTTTAGGCAGGTCCATAGAAAGAGTGAACGATGAATGGATTGCGGAAACGCCGCACGGACCAATGAAAGTCAGGTTCACAGAGCGGAATAGTTTCGGAGTCCTGGATCATTACGTAATTCCAGAGCCGGGTGTGGAGGTTTACATTCCTCTGCGCGTTATTGCAAATGGCACCGGCAGCGAACTTATTTTTACCCTGTTTCGCCTCTCAGACATGTCGGATGAAAAGTTCGCAGCGGACGCCGAGTGGGTGATGCGGGATCTCAATGCCTTGAAAAGTCTGCTGGAAGCATGACGGCTTTTGGGCATTATTTCGCCTTCTGACAAGCACTTACAAAACTCTCTCAGGGGTTTTGTCTCAAAGTCCTTAGGACGCACAGAAAGGACACCGCGCATAGCCAGGCAGAGATTAGTACGCCTTCAGCGGCAGGAAGATTCGAAAGCGGGTGCCGGAGCCAGGTTCGCTTTCGACCTCGATCCTCCCGTCGTGTGCTTCCACCAAGGTCTTAACGATGAAAAGTCCCAGTCCTGTGCCGTCCTTACGTCGAGCCCCAGCCGCCCGTCGATATTTACCGAAAAGTATCGGGATCTCTTCGGTCGGAATCGCCGGTCCAGTGTCAGCCACCGTCACGACCGCTACTCTTTGCCGTGAAGATGAACTGATAGTGACTTGCCCCTGTTTAGGTGTAAACTTGAGGGCATTATGGATGAGGTTTGCAAAGATCCGTTCGAGCGCGAGGTGATCACCTTCGACCCACGGCGGCTTTTTCTGCAGCCGTAACTTGAGGGTGATCTGTCGATGCCGAGCCTCACCGGCATACTGTCGTCCAATCTGATCCAACAAGTCGTTGAGACTTACGGGTTCCTTAGTGAAGGTGAGCTGATGATCCTCTATGCGTGAGAAGTCGAGGTAGTTGTTGACCAGAGAGAGGATAGTGAGGGCATTACTTTTGAGCCACTGCAACACCTCATCGTGTTTCGTGGGATCGCGTTTGCCAGGCTCTCCGAGCAGATAATCCGCATACCCTAGGAGCGCAGTGAGCGGGTTCTTAATATCATGTGTAAGCATGGTGAGAAACTCCGCACGTTGCTGCTCCAAGGCTTTTCTCGCCGAAATATCACGCGCCATTACGAATACGCCACCTGGCTGTCCTTGCGGATCGCCGAGAATGTTGTCTCGGATCTCAATTGGCACGACATTGCCATCTTTACGGACAGCCTCTAACTCCACTATGGCCGGAAGCACCGGGGGCCGTTCTCCAGCCAGTGCTCGATGGACTCGCGTTTCCAGTACGACGGCAGAGGCCGGTGTCAATATTTTGCGGTAATGCTGTTCGATGAGTTCGTCTCGCAACCAGCCCAGCATCGCTTCGAGGCCGCCATTCACAGCGGTGATAGTTCCCACTAGGGTAAAAGATACGATCGCATCACTGGCATTCTCAAAGAGATTCCGATAACGTTCCTCACTAGTGCGTAGTTCCTGCTGTAAGCGATGCCGCTCGATAGCATAACGGAGAGCTCGTGCAAGCGTGCGGGACTCGACTTGCCCCTTGATCAAATAATCCTGTGCTCCCTTCTGGACGGCTTTAATAGCAAATTCTTCATCGTCGAGTTCGGTCAACACTACGATCGGCACCTGGGGAGCACACGTCCGCACCTTCCTGATTGTGTCAAAGCCCCAGCTATCAGGAAGCGAGAGATCTAATAAGACCACGGCAAACTGCTCTTCTCTCAACCGTGTGATGGCAGTACTCAACCGCTCGACATGCGCGAATGTAAACTGCACGGAGTTCACGGCTGTAAGGGCCTCGCGTATCATGCGGGCGTCTCCGGGGTTGTCCTCGACCAATAACAGGGTCTGCGGTTCGTCTTGTATCATCTTTTCCTTTATTCCATAGGCAGCGTGAAATAAAAAGTCGAACTCCTCTCAGGGTCAGACTCCACCCACAGGTGCCCCCCATACCGCTCGACAATCTTCTTACAGCCAGCCCAATTCCAGTCCCAGGAAACTCGCGGCATGTGTGGAATCGCTGAAAAATCACGAGAATAAGCTCGGCAAATTACGGAGCAATACCAATCTCGTGATCCTGCATCGTAAAGGCCCAGTCCTTGCCATCTAGATTCGCTGAAATGTGAACTCACCGAGGCCGTTCTCCACAGAACCTCAGCGCGTTGCGAGCAACTTCTGTAAATCTAGCCCGAGTTGCGCCGCCTCGGCAAGTACAATGGGAAGCTTTGAATACAGTGTGCCCCCCTACACCTTTCTTTTCGTGAAGACGCGTGATTACATATGCAAACGCAAGAACCGAGAATAAAGGAAGAGAAAAAAGCGAGACGCTTGTTTCGCCCTGATTTTTGGTCACCATAAAAAGGCATGGAGGAATAGACGTGGGGAGGAATGTGGCCATGCAAATCTTACTCGCAGAAGATAATCCGGCTGCCGTGCGTTTACTGCAGGAGGCCTTCAAGGAGAGCCGGATAGAGAGCAGGCTGAGTGTGGTTCCTGATGGGGCAGAGGCCCTAGCCTTCTTGCGCCGGAAAGGCCGGTACACTGCTGCTCCCCAACCGGACCTCGTCGTGCTCGACCTCAACATGCCGAAGAAGGATGGTCGCCAGGTGTTGGCTGAGATGAAAGCCGATCCCCAGTTGCAGATTATTCCCGTGATGATCTTGAGTAGTTCCTCTCTGCCGCAAGATCAGCAGACGGCCGTAGCACTGGGCGCAGCGCGCTATATCGTGAAGCCACAGGAATTCTCACAGTTTCTGCAACTGGCCCGTGTCATTGAAGACGTATGGCTCACGCACCGGCTCTAAATAAAACCACACTGAAAGGAAAGTGGCCTTGTTGCTGCAACCCGCTAAAATCAGCGAAATCCATGATTACAACACTTTCCCTCGAATGTGGACTCATTTTAAGCGATTTTCATTTGGCTTTCGTCAGTTGCTTATCCTGACGACTTTGAATGGCATCATACCCCGTTCACAAGCGGATAATCCGCTCCTTGGACACGCTCAGCTTGCGCAACGCATTCCGCGTGTCAACGATCAAATCCGCCGTCTCGGCCACCAGAGGGTCTGACTTCCTTTTTTCTTTTCTCTTCCTAAAGGAGATTATCAAGTAGTCCTCGACTAACTCTTCCGCTTCGGCAGACTCAAAAGCAACACTCGCTGTGGTGAAATCCTCTACACTCGGTCGCAATCATCCGAGTTCTTTTCACTTGATGTCCTATATGACTGGCTGGGGGCACTTAGTGACACTTCACTACAGAGCTACGCTCCAGCAAAAAGAGCGGTGATGTAGCTAGCGATACGTTTGCCGTGCGCATGTCAAGTATGGGTTTTGCCTCGTACCAACTCCCTAACTGCACTGTAGAGCGGTTCTGACACTCTCGGCGCGGCAAGGATGAATTTTTTGAAGATTCTCGTTCTTGTATCTGGCATGACTCTTGCACAGGACAAACTGAGGTAGATCTCGTCATGAGAAAACAAATCGTACTTCTGAGAATCCTCTTCTTCCCTCCTATGAGCCAGTCCCAGGTAATACACAGGCACTTCGCTTGATCGGGTAGGTGACTTATGGATCAGACAACACAAACTCGGAGAGTCCTCTGTCTTCTGGTCGGTTCGCTCGTTGCGGGTTCTTTCTACGCCGCAGTTTTGTTCTATCCCCTGCGTTCACTGTGTTTCTTTTGTCTTGGGCATCCATGAGAAGCACCTAGGCTTCAACAGAAAACCCAAACACAGCAGGCCAGAAAAACTGACTCGCGACGTGTACGGCGGCAAGTACATGTCTTGGAGGCGCTAGGTACAAGGTTCTACCTGGTAAGGGCAATTCATGAATTGCCCTTACTTCGGCGGTAAGACCGTGTTCCGGAGGCAATATGTACAGGGTCCTACAGCTAGGCTTCATTATTGGCAGCCTGGTGGTTTTTCTCTTTACGACAGGTTGTGCCAGTCATACAAGGACGGTGAGAACAGAGACGGTGTATCCTTCGGAGCCAGTCACGGTCGAGCATCAGACGACGACAACGGAGACGACGGATACAGGAGGATGCGGAGGCGTGCTGAGCTGCACCGTCGAGGTTACCGGTGAAGTAATAGCTCTCCCATTTCGTGCTGTCGCCGGACTGGTTCGGGTGATCTTCTAAATAGACCTGTCCTGTCTTGCTTTCGTTTCTGACCGTTCTAGGATGGAAAAGAGGGATTCTGTTTTCCACATAGGGAAGGCGAGACTATGGCGAAAGCAAAGATTCTCGTTGTTGATGATGATCAGAGTCTCCTGAACCTGTTAAAGTTGCACTTAGAGGCTGCTGACTATCAGGTTGCCTTAGCAGAAACGGGAACCGAAGCAGTGGCCTGTGCCACTGAAGAAGTCCCGGATCTTGCCATTGTCGATCTGAGAATTGGAGAGGAAAGCGGGATCCATGTCCTGGAAAAACTGCTTCGTATTCAGCCTACACTGCCGGTGATTATTGCTACGGCCCACGCTACGATTGACACGGCGGTAGAGGCAACAAAAAAGGGCGCACATGATTATATCGCCAAGCCTTTTAAGACAATTGATCTTCTTCACCGCGTAGAAAAAGCCCTGGAAATGTATCACTTGAAAGGGGAGGTCGAGCGCCTGCGCACTTTGGTCCGGGAACGATATCAGTTCGACGAGATCATTGCTTGTAGCGAGCAAATGCAAGATGTTCTACACCAAGTCGTGCAGATTGCCGCCACTGATTCTACAGTGTGCGTCTATGGAGAAAGCGGTACGGGGAAGGAACTGATTGCTAAGGCTCTTCATGTTACCAGTCGTCGGGCACTTGGGCCATTTGTGGCGATTAACTGTGGCGCGATTCCCGAAGGATTATTGGAGAGCGAGCTATTTGGCCATACCAAGGGAGCCTACACTGGTGCGGATCGGGCCCAAAAAGGTCTCCTGCAACAAGCAGACGGTGGCACTCTTTTCCTCGATGAAATTAGCGAATTATCTGCTGCCTTGCAGGTAAAGTTTCTGCGCGTAGTGCAGGAACGCGAGTTCCGCCCTTTGGGTGCGGGACGGCCCATCAAAGTAAACCTTCGTCTGGTTGCCGCGACCAATCAGGACCTGCAAAGGTTGGTGT
>Ga0126384_10001304_pt1 | contig 14751 bp, 13 predicted proteins | sample PanSoiMetPlot_36_FD_92543 | JGI IMG/M metagenome (GOLD analysis project Ga0126384, IMG submission 92543) | Tropical forest soil microbial communities from Panama - MetaG Plot_36 | ecosystem: Environmental > Terrestrial > Soil > Tropical forest > Bulk soil | place: Panama | collected 2016-02-17 | reverse complement strand
GCATCGATGTCGAGGTCCTGCGCGGCGGATCGGGCAAGCCGGTTCTGCTGCTGCACGGATTTCAGACCATTAGCCCCAAGGCGCCTTTCCTGTCCGAGCTGGCGAAGCATTGCAGCTACTTTGCGCCGTCGCTGCCCGGCTTCGGCGCCAGCATGCGGCCCAAGGATTTCGACACCATCTACGACCTCGTTCGCCACACACTCGATCTGATCGACACCGTGCCGGGCGACAAAGTTACACTAATCGGCTTCTCATTCGGCGGCTGGCTGGCGGCCGAGGCGGCAGTCGTGCGCCCGGCCAAGCTTGATCGGCTGATCCTGGTTGATCCCGTGGGCATCCGCATATCCGATCGCGAGACGCGAGACATCCTCGACATCTTCAACGTCCACCCTGATGTCGTGCGCGACAGTACTTTCCACGCCCCCGACCGTTTTGCGCCCGACTTCGACGCTATGGAGGACGCCGAGCTCGTCACCTACGCAAGAAACAGAGATGCACTGTGTCTCTACACCTGGAACCCTCTGCTCTACACTCCGCAGCTCAAGGGCTGGTTGCGCCGTATCGATGTTCCGACCCTGGTGCTGTGGGGAGCGTTTGACGCCATTGTTTCACCCGACTACGGCCGCGCCTACGCCAAGCTGATCCCGGGCGCCCGTTTCGAGCTGATCGAAAATGCGGGTCACCAGCCCGAGATCGAGCAGCCCGCCCGTTTTGTCACCCACGTTGCCGGATTCATGAGCGGTGACTGAGGCCGGACAAATCTCGATCGGAGGACAGGCAGCATGAGAGCTTTCTACGGCTGCGAGGTGACCTACCCATTCGTCCCCCAGCACGTGCTCGACGCCGCCGACTCGGTGCGCGCGAGCCTGCCCAACAAATACTGCGACCCCAAGATCGCCGCCGATCTGTTCCACGAAACGCTGGATGAATATCTCGTCGCCGACGATGTCGGCCTCAATGTCATGGCCACCGAACATCACGCCGGCATCAACAGCCTGATCGGCTCCAACCCCACCTTCGTCGGCGCAATTGCCCGGCAGACCCGCAAGGCTCGCATCTTGAGTCTCGGCACGCTGATTTCTCTGCGCAAGGACCCGGTCCGGATCGCCGAGGAATACGCGATGATCGACGTCATCTCACGCGGCCGGCTCGAGATCGGGCTGGTCAAGTCTGGCGGCAGCGAGATGGCCTCCAACAACGGCAATCCCATGCAAAACGAGGATCGAATGTGGGAGGGCATCGATCTCATCTCCAAGGCGCTGACCCATCGCGAGGGTCCGTTCAGCTGGGAGGGCAAGCACTTCACACATCGCCATGTGAACATCTGGCCGGGCCCCTATCAGCAGCCGATGCCCAGGCTGTGGGCGGCAACTGGCGATCCGCGCTCGACGGCCGAGTGCGGCCGGCGCGGCATCATCAACACGCTCGTGCTGCGTGGTCCCGAGGGCACCAAGAAGGCCTGGGATTCCTACAAGCAGGCGAGACGTGATGCGGGCTTGCCGCCGGCCACGCGCGACATGTTCGCCTACGCGGCCATGGTCTATGTCGGCGAAACCGATGAGGAGGGAATGCGGATCGGCAGCAAGATCCTCTGGTTCCTCAACACCAGCCTCAAGTCGGCACCGCAAATGGCGAAATTCCTGCCCGGCGCCGCTCCACCGGAGGCTGCGCCCCAGATCTACCGCAGCAAACCGAAGGTCACTGAGACGGGCGACGCCAAGACAATGTTGTCGCCCCTGCACCAGCCAGAGAAGGGGGTGACCAAGTCCGCCTCCCAGAATGCCGCCGCGCTCATCGAGATGACCGCGGAGCAGGCCGTGGCCCAAGGCATCCTCTTCGCCGGCAACCCCGACACCGTCTACCGCCAAATCATGGAGTTCCAACGCAAGGCCGGCGCCTTCGGCCATCTCAACATCATTGGCCGCTCGGGCTTCCTCACCCATCAGGAGGCGGTCAGGGGTATCAAGATGTTCGCCCGGGAGGTTTTGCCGCGCCTTGAGGAAGGACCGAAAGCAATCCACGACGTTGCCGAGTAGGCGATTGGGTAGAAATGTTTGCCGCTAGGCGGGCCTGGCGCGGACCGGTCCTTATGCCAACAAGGATGACGAGGTGCTGGGCACAAAGCGGCGCGGCATCGAGGCGGTGGCCACGTGTTCGAATGTCACGATCAAGCTTGGAGGCATAGGCATGCCCTGCACCGGGTGTGATTGGTATTCACGGGAAAGCCCATCGGCACCTCGTTGACCCGCGCCCGAGGTGAGGTCAACGCCCGGAGGGAGTGGTGATGGCTATCAGGCCCTCGATGCGGTCGCGATGCGCTGGCCGAGCTGGGTGCCCAGTGACGGCCTGGTGACGGAAATGATCAGCCGCGCAGTGCGCTCGCCGACTAGTGTTTCCAGACGTGGGTCAGTCAAGTCTGGCAAGCCCATCAATTCATCGAGCAGGTTGATCACGACCACGGCGCCGTGGATCGGTGCTTAGGAGCGGCTCGGACGCAGCGGAGAAACATCTGCGGGAGCCTGTTGTCGCGAACGCAGGGCTCAAACAGTCGATTGGCAATGAGATCACGTCAGCTTCGGTTTGCGATGGGGTGCGCATCGCCCTATCCACGCGCAGGGCTCTTGGTCGTCGACGCCGAGAAGATGGAGATATGGGGCAGGGTTTCGGCTCGTCTTTTTTTCGGCTTGCGTTTCTCTCGGTTGCGCGCCGCTCTTTGTTGGCCGTGGCAAGACTAACTGCGTGCTCGCCGCGTGGAGCATGCTCGCCGGCAATTTTCAAAGTTTCGCAAGTGCACGATCGCATCGGTACGTGGTTCAAGCGGCCGTTCGCACGCGCGAAGCAATGACTGCGATGTTTCCTCGACCCGGATTCTGCTCTACGCTTGGATCGCCATCCGACCGCTCCCGGACGCGAGGAGAAGGAAATGGGCTACCAGACCATCGATGTTCGCAAGCTGACCCCCAGCATCGGCGCCGAGATCCATGGGGTCGATCTATCGAGGACGCTGGGCAATCAGCAATACGAGGAGGTTCATCAGGCGCTGATGGAGAATCTCGTGATCTTCTTTCGCGACCAAACGATCAGCGCGGATCAGCAGATGGACTTCGGTCGCAGGTTCGGCAAGCTGCACATCCATCCGGCCGCACCAAAGGGGCTCGAGCAGCACCCCGAAATCCTCGTGATCAAGGCCGACGAGCAATCCAAGCGCGTCGCAGGGGAGGAGTGGCACTCGGACGTGTCGTGCGATCCTGAACCGCCCATGGGGTCGATTCTATACCTGACGACGGTGCCGCCCGATGGCGGTGGCGACACGATGTTCGCCAACATGTATCGAGCCTATGAAACGCTCTCCGAGCCAATCCGGAACCTGCTGGTGGGTTTGACGGCGGTGCACGACGGCGAGCATGTCTATCGTGGCCGCTACGGTTTGAAGGATGAGGGAAAGGTATTCCCGCGTTCGCAGCATCCCGTGATCCGCACGCACCCGGTCACCGGCAAGAAGCTGCTGTTCGTCAATCGCGGCTTCACCACGCGCATCGTGCAGCTGAAGCGAGACGAGAGCGCTGCCGTTCTGGAGATGCTCTTCCGGCACATCGAGACGCCGGAGCTGCATTGTCGATTCAAGTGGCAGGTGAACTCGATCGCGTTCTGGGACAATCGCTGCGCGCAGCATCATGCCTTGTGGGATTACTATCCTGCCAAGCGCTATGGGCATCGCGTGACAATCTGCGGGGACAAGCCGTTTTACCGGGCCTGATAGACCCTCCCCAGTGGGCCTCTGTTGGCCAAGGCCTACTCTACCAAGCGGCGCGAAAGGAGTGCGCATGATCCGCAAGCTGTTGCGCACGCAGGAAGCTGAGACCGCCAGGGTCGAGGCGCTTTCAAATGGGGTGCCGGCTATCGTCCGGCGATCATCATGAAGGTGTCGTATTTCGAAACGGGGCGATATCGGGCGCCGTCGGACTTGCCGGCCATCTGGCCGATGCCCGCCGCGGCCTATGAACCAAGCGAAGGTGCGCGTGTCTATCAAGGAATGATCGAGCGGATCACCTTCGCAGAACAACTGGGCTTCGATTGGATTAGTTTATCGGAGCACCACTATTCGCCTCGCATCCTGACCCCATCACCGCAGGTTGCCGCCGCCTACCTCGCAGCCCACGTCCACAAGATCAAGATTGCTCTGCTTGGCCCGATCGTCTCGCACAGCAATCCGGTGCGCGTCGCCGAGGAGCTGGCGATGCTTGACACGATCTCGGATGGACGTCTGGTGGTCGGGTTGCTGCGCGGGACGCCGAACGAGACGCTGACCTATGACCTCAACCCCCAGGAGACTCGGGGGCGGACCGACGAGGGCATGGAGTTGATCCTGAAGGCGTGGACCGAACCGCACCCCTTCAGCTGGCAGGGCCGCCACTTCCGCTATCGCACGGTCTCGGTGTGGCCGCGTCCGCTGCAGCAGCCGCACCCGCCAACGTTCGCTCTCGGCACCAGCCGGGAGGCTGCAGAGTTCGCCGCCCGCAACCGGATTGGGTTTGGTGTCTCCTACGGCCCGTTCGAGATCATGGCAAAGGCGACCGGTCACTACCGCGACGAGTGTGCGCGCCGCGGTTGGCAACCGGCGTCGGACCAGATCATCTTCCGGGCCAACATTATACTAGGCGAGACCGATGCGCAGGCACAGCGTGCGATGGAGGCTTACCCGTTGCGGGCGGCATTTTCTCTCAGTGAAGGCGTTGCCCGTGCGCTGCTGGAACTGGACACCCGCAACATCGCCGGCGAGATGAGGCCGGCAACCATCAACCGGCCCTTGCCGGTCAACTTTGTTGGCGGGCCCGACACGGTCGTTAATCAAATCCGACGCTGCCGTGAGCTGACCGGAGCTGGCGTGATTGATCTTGGCTTCAATACGCCGGGCACAGCCGACCCGGCCGCCCTGTTGGATACGCTGAGCTTGTTTGGGCGCAAGGTCATCCCGCATATCCGCGACATCTAGGAGAAACACGATCGTGACGGATATCGGGGCAAGATTTCGCGAACGCTCTATCGAGGTGGATGGTTTCGGCGTTCGCTATCAGGAAGCCGGGGCGGGACCGGCCTTGGTGCATCTGCACGGTGCGGGCGGGTTGCGGTTGACACCTGCGCTCGAACTGCTCAGCCGTACCTTCCGTGTGATTGCATTCGAAATGCCGGGCTTCGGCACAGCTGAGAACCAGAGAACGCAATCGATCCAGGATCTGGCGACAACAATGGCGGTGGCGGTCGAGGCTTTGGGTCTCACTCAGATCAATCTAATGGGCACCTCGTTTGGCGGCGCGGTCGCCTGCTGGATGGCGGTTCAGCGCCAGGACTTGGTTGCGGCCCTCGTCCTGGAAGCACCCTCCGGGATCCGTCCAGAGGGAAGCGAACCCGTCTCCGGCTCGCCCGAGGAGGTCGCTCGAATGCTCTACGCCCACCCGGAGCGAATTCCTGCCGCACCTGCGGTCGAACCCGCGCTGGCTGCGCGGCGGTTGGCGTTGGTGCGGCGGTTGCGTGGACCAGGACGTGACGCGAGGCTGGAGGAAGGACTGCGCGGGTTGGGTATGCCGGTCCTGGTGTTGTTTGGCACACAAGACGTCGTGATCCCGCCAGCGATGGGACGGGTTTACAAGGATCTGCTTCCGAATGCGCACCTGATGTTCGTTTATGATGCCGGGCACGCCGTCATGGTGGAGCGGCCGGAGGCCTTCGCTGAGGCCGTCGGCGATTTCCTGCAACGGACCGACGCCTTTGTCATCAGCCAGACACGAACCGTGGTCTTTCCCTAGGCGCCGGTATTGTCCGCTCTCGTGCTGTCGGGGCCGAACTTCTCCGCGGCATTCATGAGCTATGTCGCAGGAAGTGGCGCCCTGGGCTCGCGGCAGGCAAGCAGACGCCAATGTGCACACTAAACAATCGCACCTACTCGGCAGCCTCTGCTATGGCCGGCGCCGCCTGCGCGCCGCGGACGAGGCGACCGGGGAGAGATCCTGTCGTCTGGCCCTCGCGCGTGACGACCTGACCCGAGACCAGCGTGGCAAGGTAGCCTTCGGTGCGCTGGATGAGGCGGCGGCCGCGACCGGGCAGGTCGTAAACCACCTCCGGCGCGTGGACGTTCAGCCGATCGTAATCGATGACATTGATGTCGGCCTTGGCGCCGCGGCGAATGATGCCGCGGTCGTTGAGCCCGATGGCCCGGGCGTTGTCGCTTGTTAACCGCTTGATCGCCCAAGGCAGCGGCAGGCGCGCGCCGCGCCTGCGGTCGCGTGTCCAGTGCGTCAGCATGTAGGTAATGGCGCTTGCATCGGAGAGAATGCCGACATGGGCGCCTCCGTCACCGAGGCCGATCAGCGTATTGGGGTGGCTCATCATGTCGTGCACGGTATCGAGCGTGCCATAGGTGTAGTTGCTCAACGGCCGATAGAGGATGGTCTTGCCACCCTTCTCAAGCAACAGGTCGTAGGCAACTTCGGCGGGCTTCCTCCCTTCGCGTGCAGCGATGGCGGCAACGCTCCGCTCGGCCGGCGGCTCGTAGTCCGGCGGATCGCACAGCGGGAAGATGCGCTCCCACTTCGTGACACGGCGCAAGAGCGTCTCGTCCTCAATGGTCTCCAAGATAAGCCGCGCGCGGAACTCCGGTTGCACCAGGCGCTGCATCTTCTCCGGGAAAGGCAGGGCCTCGATCTCCTTCCAGCTCGGGCGGCCGATGAACGGATTTTGCGAGATCTCGAAACCCAGCATGATGCCGGTCGGACGGGTCAGCACCTGGCCCATCATGGGCAAGCCGGCCTGCTGCGCCTCTGCGATGCGAGCCATCAACCGGCGCCACTCCTCCGGCTTGTTGTCGCGCTGCAGGATGGTGATCGACATCGGCCGGCGCGAGCGTTCGACGAGACGACGCAGCAGCGCCATCTCTTCCTCGGGTTCGTCGAAATCGGAGATCACCTGCAGCCAACCTGACCCTGCTTTGGCCAGGGCCTGCGCAATTTCCGTCAGCTCGGCCTCGTCGGCTTTCAAAGTCGGTATGTGACGGCCATCAAGTGTCTTATGGTTGATGGTGCGTGAGGTCGAAAAACCTTGGGCACCCGCCTTGACGCCCGCGGCTGCCAGTGCGGCCATGCGCGCGCGATCATCAGCCGTCGCCGGTTCGCGGTCAGAGCCGCGCTGGCCCATCACGAACACACGCAAGGCCGCGTGCGGCACTTGCGTGACGACGTCGAGATCATAGGGACGTGCCTCGAGCGCATCGAGGTAGTCCTCAAATGACTCCCAGTTCCATGGCAGACCTTCGGTGAGCACGACCTCCGGGATGTCCTCGACGCCCTCCATCAGCTTGACCAGCATATCGCGCTGCTCGGGCTTGCACGGCGCGAAGCCGACACCGCAGTTGCCGATCATGGCCGTTGTAACGCCATTCCAGGAAGAGGGCGTAATCTCGCTCGACCACGTGACCTGCGCATCGTAGTGAGTGTGAAGATCGACGAACCCGGGGGTGACAATCATTCCTTTTGCATCGATCTCCTCAGTACCAGTCCCGGAGACCGTTCCCACCTCGACGATGCGTGCGCCGGAGATTGCCACATCGCCGTCACGTGGCTCAGAGCCGGTACCGTCGAAGACGGTACCGTTACGGATGACGAGGTCGAAATGGTGGTCCATGGCGGCTGCTCCGTTGCTACCGACCCCCGAAAGGTTACGGGTGCGGTTGTGCGGGGTCAACGCAAATGCTGGCGCCTTGGGGCGGCTGAGGTCTACGCGTATCGGTGGATGAGCGCCCGTTCAATGCGATCGGCCGTCGTTCATTGTCTGATCATTGCGATGACCTGAAGCGGCGCGTATCGTACCACTGGTCGTGTCAAAGGTGCCTACGTGTTAGCGAGCAGATCATGAAACTCAGTCTCGACGGCGTGCGCGTGCTGGAGTTGGCGCGATTTCAGGCGGGGCCGCGCGGCGGCATGATGCTGTCGGACCTCGGCGCAGAGGTCATCAAGGTCGAGCGCATCGGCGGCGAGGAAACCCGCACAAATCCCCCACTTGTGCGTGGCCAGAGCGTTTATTTCACGGTTTACAACCGTGGCAAGAAATCGATTTGCCTCGACCTGCGCAGCGACCCAGGAAAGGACATCTTTACCGAGCTCGTTCGAAAATCGGATATCGTGCTGGAGAATTTCCGGCCCGGCACGATGGCCTCCATGGGCTTCGGCTACGAGGCGCTGAAGGCACTCAAACATGACATCATTCTCGTCTCTGTCTCGGGTTTCGGCCAATACGGCCCCTACCGTGACCTCCCCGCCTTCGATCCGTTGGGCCAGGCGATGAGCGGGCTGATGAGCCTCACCGGGCGGCCAGTGGGTCAGCCCGTCGGCACCGCCTTCTCTTTGGTGGATCGCACGACCGCGCTGCACGCTACCATCGGCACACTCGCGGCGCTGCGCCATCGTGATCGCACGGGCGAAGGCCAGGTGATCGACTGCTGCCTGCTTGATTCCGCGCTGACGATGGTGGAGATCCCGAGCATTTACTATCTCGACACGGGTCAAGAGGGGGGCGAAGGTGGCCGGCCGCCGTACCGTGCCAAGGATGGCTGGGTGGTAATCTCAGCCGTTGGGCGCGAGATGGTGGAAAGGCTTTTGCGGATCATTGACCCGGGACGCGATCCGGCCAGGTCTTCCAGCGAGCCCCTGAACTCTTCCGTTGGCCGCAGCGATGAACGCCGCCAGCTGCTGGAGAGCTGGTGCTCCCAGCGCAGCGTCACGGACATCGTGGAAATCCTGCAAACTGCCGGAGTTCCGGTCGCTCCCGTGCGCAGCATCCCGGACGTAACCCAGGACGCACACACGTGGCAACGAGAAATGCTGGCCAAGCAACCGGACGCGCTCGCAGGGGAAATCCACGTTCCCGGCTTGCCGGTGAAGATGTCCGCCACGCCCGGTCGAATAGGTCCAGTTCCCACACCTGGTCAACACACGGATGAAATCCTGACTGCGCTCCTTGGATACGATGCAAGGCGCCTCCAATCTCTGAGGTCGGCGAAGGTGATCGCCTAGCGTAGGTTGTCAGCATCATCTACGCGTACCGGTGAATGCCAAGTTGGTCCGGGACCGCCGCGCTGTGCGGCTCCCTTGGCTGCCGACATGAGAAGGTTGTAAGGTGCCTTAGCTGACCATGGAGGACGCCTTGCTGCCACAACGCTCACCCTGGCTGTGGCCGGCTCTGACAATCGTATTCATGATCGCAATGCAGCAGACCGCGATGTCCGCCGAAGTCCCCCGCGAGCGCACCTTGCAAGAAATCAAAGAGGAGTCGATCGCACGCGTCGAGCGTGGCGGTTATCCCCTCATTGGACTTGATCCGGCCGATGTGCGCGAGGCGTTTCAATCCATTACCACGCTCGACCGCGATGAATGGGCTGCCGCCTGGATTGCCCTTGGCGACCGCTATCATGCGAAGGCTCACGCGGCGACGGCCAGCAACCCTGATGAAGCCCGCGCCAACTATCTGCGGGCTTGGCGGCTTTACTCATTTGGCCGCTGGCCAGTACCGTCCTCGCCCGGCAAACAGCGCGCCTACGCCAAGGCTCTTGAGGCATTTCTGGCCGCCGCCGAGGGATTAGATCCGCCGCTGCGGGTCGTGCGTATCCCCTTCGAGCGTTCCGAGATTGTCGCCTACATGCGCCTTCCCGGCGCAAGTGCTCCCGTGCCGGTCGTTTTGGCGATAAGCGGTCTCGACAGCCGCAAGGAAAACCTTATCGATTCCTTCGCCGCAGTTCTCCCCCACGGCATAGGCGTGATCGTCGTCGACGGGCCGGGTACCGGAGAGGCGCCGCTCAAGGCCTCAGACACCGCCGAGCGCATGTTCTCGCGCGTGATCGACTATCTGCAGACGCGAAGCGAAATCGACAAGGCCCGCATCCTTGTGCACGGCGTGAGTTTTGGCGGTTACTGGTCAGCCAAACTCGCCATTACCGAACGTGGGCGGATCAGGGCTGCTTCGGCGCAGTCGCCGGCGGTCCACGAGGCCTTCCAAGCCGACTTCGTTGAGAAGAAGCTGCTCAGCAACCGGGAGTACCTGTTCGACTACGCACCTGCGCTGATCTCGATCTTCGATGGCGTCAAGAGTGTGGATGACCTCAAGATCGCGTTCCCGCGCCTGTCGCTGGCCTCGCAGGGATTGCTCGACAAGCCTGCCGCTCCAATGCTGATCATTGGCGGCGCCCTCGACACACAGGTCCCGATCTCCGATGCCTACCTGCTGCTGGCGAGCGGAGATACACCGAAAGAAGCCTGGATCAATCCGAAAGGCGGACATCTCGGTCGCCAACCAAGAATTTGGCCTGATCCCGTCATCTTCAATGAGGTGCTGGTGCCCTGGATCATTCGTCAGGCCAAGGGGAGCGCTGCGCCGTAAGGTCGTTCACGGGGAGCCGACAAACGAGGTCCGCATGATCACCGCCCTTGTCATCTACGACATGCCAAAGACGATCAGCCGCGAACAATGCCTTGCGCACTATCGCAAGATCGCGCCAGGCTTCCTGGAGGCCCGCGGCTTCATTCGCAAGCAGTTTATCTACGGTATCGACGGAAAGATCGCGGGCGGCGCCTACATGTGGGCGACGCTGGATGATGCCAAGGCATTCTACTCGGGCCCCTGGCTGAACGGCATTCGCGAGCGCTACGGAAGTGAACCGAAAATCACGTACTTCGAAACCTTCGCGATCGCCGACCGCAACGAGGGTGTAAGCTTTCCCGTCACCTCATGACGCCCGCCTTCGTTGCCGCGCGTTCCTCTGCGGCATGACAAGCGGCTCGGTTCGGTGTCGCAGCCGATCAGGCCAGCTTGGTCGCCCGAGGCCTATAGGTGGAAAGGCGCGCCTCGGGGCCCGCTCGGCGAGCGTCTTTGAGACGAGCTCGACCTTGCCCGAGGGCGTCGCTGGCATCACCGTATCGAAAAACGCGAGCTGGCCGCCGATCGCCCGGGTGTGCACCATGCCGTGGAGCCGCTCGAGAAGGCCTCGCGCTTCGTGGCAAAGTAGGTCTCGAAGCCACGGCGGAGCGTTATGCCGCTTACCTCTGCAATCGCCGAGCGCTCTGGCGTGCTTCGATCGGATCAATTCCATCCTGCCGCTGCTGTCGGCACGCGGCAGCCTTCTGTCTGCGAGCTTGACCTCGGCCAGCGAGCCTGGGCCCATCTGCCATTCGCGGCCACCGACGGCATAGCGGTAGAGCCAGCTCTTGTTGAGCTTTCCCGACACCGTCTTCGTCACCTGCAGACGGAAGCCGCCACCGTCGGCATGCATTCCCATTTGGGCGTTCGTTACCTCGAGCTGTGACCGCCGGTTAAGTGTCTGGAACACCTTAGCAACCCCCGTCGGTCTACCCATGTCTTGTTCGTGGACTGAACCAAACGACGGCGGACGAGGAAAAGCGCCAAATTGGCATCAACGGAGCAAAATTATTGGGTTTTCTGGATGTCTTCGGATTTCGCTAAAGTCCGTTGGCGGAGGGAGTGGGATTCGAACCCACGATACGGTTGCCCGTATACACGCTTTCCAAGCGTGCGCCTTCAGCCACTCGGCCATCCCTCCTGAGTATTGGAGACGGCGCGAATATAGAGGGAGCGGAGAGGCTTGCAAACGCCACAGTTTAGGGATCAGCCTCGGTACGCAAAGTGCACTATGCTATTGCAGATTTTGGTGGTGGCTGAACATGGGATACTTGAGGTTTCTCGCCGGGGTGCTGTTGCTCATTGCCGTGGTTGCCGGCGTCTATGACGGGACCCGCGTGCTCGACAGCAGGGGCGGCGACGTCGCTATGACGTCATTGGGCGAGCACTGGTCGAAGCTCGCGCCGCAGTCCTACAAGAATGCGCAAGCCGCGGTGCGGCGCTATACCCATCCGCTGGTCTGGGACGGTCCGATTCAGCAGCTATTGTCGGCGCCTACCTGGGCCGCTTTTGGCACGTTGGCGTTAGTCGCAGGCTATCTCGGCCGCCGCCGCCGGCGCGTCAACGTGTTCGCCAACTAAAGCTAACGCTTGGCCGGGCCCCGCCGCGGGCCTCCAGCCGCAAAATGAGGCGCAGCTTGCGGGCGGTGGCTGGGTAATGCGAACCGCCATTCGCCGAGGACAACCGTCTTCGGATCGACCGGTAGATCCGAGGGCCCAGCAGCTGCATCCGGGCCGCAAAGATCAAACTAAAAACCGCGCGGGCGCCGGATAGCCTCGACTGGAGCCAGCATAGGAGGGCGGCAAGATCAGAAATGCCAGCGCCAGGAGGGTCTTGCCGCTTATCACGCTCTATGAAGCACGACCGGGTGGGCCGCGGGCCGCGTCTCCCCCATCCGCAGCCCCGCCGGCGAGCATCCTGGCGCCTGAGGCACCAGCGCACTATATAGAACCTGGGCCAACGTAGAACGACGGTTGCTGCAATGTTGTTTGGTCGCAATAAATCCGAGATGCCTACAGCCGCGACGGCGCTCAAGGGGCACCCCGACGCCATCGCGACGGCAAAGTTTCATTACCTCAACAAGCACCCGCTCAAGGGCCCCTATCCGGACGGGCTCGAGATGGCAATGTTCGGGCTCGGCTGCTTTTGGGGAGCGGAGCGCAAATTCTGGCAGATGGGGGATGGCATCTGGGTGACCGCCGCCGGTTATGCCGGCGGGCTTACTCCCAACCCCACCTATGAGGAGGTGTGCACCGGGCGCACCGGCCACAATGAGGTTGTGCTCGTGGTCTTCGATCCCAAGAAGATCAGCTATCAAGAACTCCTCAAGACCTTCTGGGAAAGTCACGATCCGACGCAGGGCATGCGCCAGGGTAACGACGTTGGTACGCAATACCGGTCCGGCATCTACGTTTACTCCGCAGCACAGCGGCAGGCGGCCGAGGCTTCCAAAACCGGCTACCAGAAGGTGCTGGCTGCAAACGGCTACGGTCCGATCACCACGGAAATCGTGGACGCTCCGCCGTTCTACTTTGCTGAAGACTATCACCAGCAATATCTTGCCAAGATCCCACATGGCTATTGCGGACTTGGCGGCACGGGTTTGAGCTGCCCGGTCGGTGTTGGCGTCAAAGCTGACGCCTAGCTTGGGTATTGGGCAGGATCCGACCCGCACCGCGTCGTGGCGGACGTGGGTCAACCGGCTCAATGGACATTGCCGCCACTCATGACGAAATAGGCGCCATGGCTATCGAAATTGCTGACCGACCACGGCGCGACTGGCTGCTGGCCCTCCGTCGCGGGTTTGCACAGCGGTGCCCGAACTGCGGCAAGGGAGCGCTGTTTTGGAAGTACCTAAAGGTTAGTGATAGCTGCCCAGTTTGCGGCGAGGCTTTGTATCACCACCGCGCCGACGATGCGCCCGCCTATTTCACCATCGTCATCGTCGGACATTTGATCGTCGGCGGGGTCCTCGCCCTGCACAAGGCTTTCGCCCCGGCAGAATGGGTGCAGCTTGCGATTTGGATGCCGCTGACCCTGGTCAGTTGCCTATGGCTGCTGCCGCGCATCAAGGGTGCGCTTGTCGGGCTGCAGTGGGCGCTCTACATGCACGGCTTCGATGGCTCCAAAGCCGACGATCCGGTCATTGAACCATAGCGCCGAGCAGCTGGTGATGACACCGGCGGTGCCGCCGTTCACGTCTTGTTGCAGCAAGTCACGCGGCCGTCACGCTGTCGTCTAGAACTACAGTCATTGGCAAACATGCCGCGACAACCTGATGGCGAGCCTCGCGAGCCTGCGGGATTTTCGGCGCCGCCGGGACGGGGCATGCTGTTGTTGGCGTCATTTTGCTTTTGGCTCACGGGGTGATGCAATGGCCATGTCGCTCAAACAGCGCCTGATGGAGAACTTTCTGCCCTCCTCATTCTACTATCGGCGGCGCTTCGACGATGAGGCCACTTGGGGCGAGCATGAGCTCCGTGCGCTCGACCAAATCGTGTCGCGCGGTGGAACGGCGGTAGATGTCGGGGCCAATGACGGTGTTTTTGCCTTCGCCTTTGCGGGCATCGCCGATCGGGTCGAGGCTTTCGAGCCGAATCCGGACTATGCGCGTTTTGCCCGGCGGATGTTGGGATCGCGTGCGCGCGTGCACGAGATCGCGCTCTCGAACAAGCCGGGAACCGCGGAATTTATCGTCCCCGTTTCGGAGGACGGAACCGTATTGCACCTGGGTGGGAGCCTGAAACTCCCGACCGCATCGCCGAAAGCCTTGCGCTTCAATGTGGCGGTGCGGACGCTCGATAGCTACGCTTTCGAGGAGGTCCGCGTCATCAAGGTTGACGTCGAGGGCAGCGAGATGGAGGTGCTTGAAGGTGGTCAAGAAACGATTCGGCGCCATCGGCCAGCGCTCATCGTCGAGCTGCTGACGGGGACGCACAGCGATCCAATCGCCCTTACGGAGCGCATTTGCGCCACCTACGGCTACAACTCCCGGATCGTCACCATCGATGGGGCGGTGGTCGATGCCATCCCGGTTATGCGCAGTCTGGGCTCCAATACCACTTGGGGATCTCCAATCCGCAACCGCAACGTCTTGTTCCTGAGCGAACACCAGCGGGGGTCCGCTTAAGTGGACCTGCCCTCGCGTGTCGGTTGACTTCAGCACCGGTGGCGGCGTGCGAGACAAGCGGTCGATCTGGAGCGCGAGCCGAAAGCGCCCATCGTATTTATATTTGCGTGCTGTCGATAGCCTTGCCGCATTTTTTGGCAGCGCAGCCGCAGCGATACTCTCTC
>Ga0126384_10001303_pt1 | contig 14758 bp, 10 predicted proteins | sample PanSoiMetPlot_36_FD_92543 | JGI IMG/M metagenome (GOLD analysis project Ga0126384, IMG submission 92543) | Tropical forest soil microbial communities from Panama - MetaG Plot_36 | ecosystem: Environmental > Terrestrial > Soil > Tropical forest > Bulk soil | place: Panama | collected 2016-02-17 | reverse complement strand
TGGACGGCGTTTACGCGGCCAATGACGGCACCGGCGGCGGCGCCATCGCCGCCATGAAGGCCGCCGGTCTGAAGCCGCTGCCCCCGGTCACCGGACAGGACGCGGAGCTCGCGGCCATCCAGCGGATCCTCATCGGCGAGCAGTACATGACCGTGTACAAGGCGATCGCGCCAGAGGCGGAAGGCGCTGCCGAGCTGGCGGTCGACCTGGTCAACGGCACGGCGGTGCCCAGCTCGATGACCAATGGCAAAACCGTCAACAACGGCAACAAGGACGTTCCCTCTGTGCTGCTCACACCGGTAGCGGTCACGAAGGACACCATCAAGACCACGGTGGTCGCTGACAAGTTCTGGACGGCGGCCGATATTTGCACCGCACAGTACGCATCCGCCTGCACGGCGGCCGGCATCTCGTAGTCTTCTTTTCGTGATAGTGCGGCGGGCTCACGCGGGCCCGCCGCAAACCTCATCTCCTTTTCGAGGCGGAGGGCAGATGGAACGTAACGGACGGCATCCGATCCTGGAGCTGCGCGGGATCTCCAAGCATTTCGGCGCCGTCCAGGCGCTCAGCGGCGTCGACTTCGAGGTCTATCCGGGTGAGGTCGTCGCCCTCGTCGGCGATAACGGCGCCGGCAAGTCCACGCTGATCAAGGCCATCGCGGGAATCAACCTGCCCGATACCGGCGAGATGATCTTCGAGGGCAAGCCGGTGACGGTCCGTGGACCTCGTGATGTGACGCGGATCGGGATCGCGACGGTCTATCAAGACCTCGCGCTCTGCGACAACCTGGACGTGGTCAGCAACCTGTTCCTCGGGCGTGAGGAACTGGACCGCCCAGTGCCGGCGCTGGACGAGGAGTCAATGGAAAAGCGCGCCATCGAGGTCCTGTCCACGCTCTCTGTAAAGCTGCCCAGCGTCCGGACCCAGATCGCATCGCTGTCTGGTGGCCAGCGCCAGTCAACTGCGGTGGCGCGATCCGTGTTGTGGGACGCCAAGGTGGTCCTGCTCGACGAGCCGACCGCTGCCCTCGGTGTGGCTCAGACCCGACAGGTGCTCGACCTGATCAGGCGGCTGCGCGACCACGGGCTTGGCGTCGTCGTGATCAGCCACAACCTGGCTGACGTCTTCGATGTATGTGACCGCATCGTGGTGCTTCGTCTGGGCCGGCGCGTGGCGGACTTTCGCGTTGAGGACGCGAGACGAGAGCAGGTTGTAGCCGCCATCACCGGCGCCGACATCGGCATCCTCGCCGAGGATCAGCTCAACACCATCAACGAAAAGAACGAGGAAACGATCTCATGAGCACGACCGTCGAGTCCGTCGAACCGAGACCGGCCTTCGACCCGCGTGAGTGGGTCGCGGGGCTGGGCCGCCGAGTCGTTCAGGGTGAGGTCGGTTCGCTCTCGGTCATCCTCGGCATCATCGTCATCTGGGTCATCTTCTGGCTTCTCAACTCGAACTTCCTGACGCCCCGCAACCTGACCAACCTGGTCTTGCAGCTCGCAGCGATAGGCACGATCTCGGTGGGGATCGTCCTCGTTCTGCTGCTCGGGGAGATCGACCTGTCGGTTGGATCCGTGAGCGGCCTCTGCGCAGCCATCATGGCGGTGCTCAACGTGAAGCGGGGCGTGCCCGCGGTGCCGTCGATTCTGGCCGCAGTGATCGCCGGTACTGCGATCGGGCTCGTCCAGGGATTCTGGTTGGCGCGCCTGCGGGTGCCGTCTTTCGTCGTGACGCTGGCAGGCTTGCTGGCCTGGCTTGGCGCGCTGCTCCTGGTCCTCGGCCCTACAGGAACCATCAACCTCTATAACCCGACCATCGATGGACTCACCGGCACGTTTTTCCCAACCGCCGTGGGATGGGGGATCGCGATTGCAGTGATCGTCGTCTACGCGGCCATGGGGCTGCTTCGCCGCCGCCGGCGGGCCCGAGCAGCTCTGAGCTTGACGCCGTTCATCGAGTACATGGGATCCGTGGCCGTGATCGCCGTCCTGTCCCTGGCCGCCGTGTTCGTGCTCAACTCCGACCGTGGCGTGCCGCTCGTTCTCTTGATCCTGCTTGGCTTCATCATCCTGTTCGACCAGGTGCTCAGGCGGACGCGCTTCGGGCGATATGTCTTCGCAGTTGGGGGTAACGCCGAGGCGGCACGCCGAGCGGGTATCAACGTGGCTGCGATCCGGATTGCGGTCTTTGCGCTCTGCAGCACGATGGCGGCTTGCGGCGGCATCCTTGCGGCGTCACGGCTCCTGGCTGTCAACCAGTCCTCTGGAGGCAGTGATGTGCTGCTGAATTCCATTGCGGGGCCAGTGATCGGCGGCACCAGCCTCTTCGGAGGCCGCGGTAGCGTCTGGACGGCGCTCACGGGCGCCCTGGTGATCACTTCGATCAACAACGGGATGGACTTGCTGGCCCTGTCCTCCTCTATCAAGTTTCTGGTCATCGGCGGCGTGTTGCTGGCGGCAGTCACACTGGACGCGCTCGCTCGCCGGGTTCGCGAGACGGCCGGCCGCGCGTAGCCCACGGAGCCTCCGTTATGGTGGCCCCGGGCCCTCGCTCACCGCCTCCTGTCCTTGACCACCTGTCCGCTTTTGACCACGACGACGGCGCGCTCGGGCTGGTCGAAGATGCCGGGATCGGCCAGCGGGTCGCCGTCCAGTGCGACCAGGTCGGCCAGCTTGCCTGGCTCGAGCGTCCCCAGACTGTCGCCCACTTGCATGAGGCGCGCGTTGTCCCGGGTGGCCGAGAGGAGGGCTGCCATGGGGTCCTCCACAGCCGAGCGCAGGACCAGCTCCAGGCCGTGCCTGGTCTGATCAGGCCCCAGCAGGTCCGAACCGGAGCCGATCAGCACGCCCACCTGGCGGGCCAGCAGGATGGAACGTCCCATCGCCGCCTCCGCTCCCTCGACCCTGGGCACCACCTGCTCGGGCAGCCCCCAGGCCCGCCACTGGGTGGCCATCAGGTTCGCCACTGCCAGGGTCGGCACCAGCGCGGCGCCGGCCCCGGCCATGGCCCTGGCTGTGTCCTGGTCGAGGAACGATCCGTGCTCTACGCAGGTCACCCCGGCCGCGAGCGCGTTCCGGATCCCGCGCACGTTATGGGCGTGCACGGTGACGTAGCTGTTTCGCGCCTCCGCCTCCTCCACCGCGGCTCGGATCTCTGCAACCGAGAGCTGGGTGTCGTCGAGCGAGTCGGTCAGCGAGACCACTCCGCCGGTGACCATCAGCTTGATCTGGGTTGCACCCCGGCGGAAGTGCCGGCGAGCCGCCAGGCGGACCTCGTCCGGGCTGTTGCAGATGGCTTTGGCCTGGTAGAGACCGGGCACGGCGACGGGACACCAGCAGTCGCTGAACGGCACCTGGAAGCTGGCGTGGCCGCCGTCCTGCACTATCGATGGACCCGACGGGAAGATCCGAGGACCTCGCACCAGACCCGAGTCAATGGCACGGACGATGCCGCCGTCAAGTCCGCCGGCGTCGCGAACGGTCGTGAAGCCTGCATCCAGCGCCAGCTCGCAGTTTCGGAATATGCGAGCCGCTATCACAGCGACCGAAGTGGTGCCACCGTGGGTCAGCTCGCTCGAGGGGAACACGTACCCGAGGTGCGTATGGGCATCGATAAGACCGGGCACCACAGTGAGCCCGGAAAGGTCGACGACCTCGCCATCGCCCGCGACAGCCGCACGCAGCGAGGCGATCCTTCCATTCTCGACAACGAGTTCCCCACCTCGCACCGGGTCCGCACCGGTGCCATCGATGATGGTGGCGCCGGAGAACCTCATCCAGATCGGGTGGCTGTCGGTGTGCCGGGAATGTCGCTCATCGTAGGGAGGAAGCGGAGGCGCCGACCCGGCCTGAATGATCGGCGCGTCCGCCTAGCGGACGCGGGTTCCAGCGCCGGGCCAATCGCCTGCTGTTTACGCCGGTGATGCGAAGTCACCATCTCGACCAGCCGAAGGGCGAGCACAGACGCGTCGCACTCAGAGTCACCTCGAACGAATCCCTTCTTCTCCAGCGCCCGCAGCAGGCGGTGGGTGGCGGCGCGGCTGAAACCGAGCTCACGAGCGAGCGAGTATGGCGCCAGCCCCACCGGCGACTCGGCCAGGGCCCGCAGGAGGCGAGCGACGCTCTCCACGGACTGGATCGAGGCGCGATCTGGTGTCCTGGCGCTGGCGGCGATGGTCCCGAGGCTATCAGATGCGTGTGCTGATCCTGGGCGGCACCGACTTCGTCGGGCGCCACTTTGCGGAGGCGATCCCCGAACGCGACCTGACCCTGTTCAACCGCGGCCGGACCAATCCAGGCCTCTTCCCGGCAGCAAGGCACCTCACCGGCGACCGGTCTTCTGACGTATCTGCTCTGCGCGGCCGAGGCTGGGATGTCGCCATCGACTGCAGCGGTCAGTTTCCCGACTGGGTTCGGCGCTCGGTGGAAGCCTTGAAGAACACGGTCGGGCTCTACGTGCACATCTCGAGCACGCTGGTCTATGCGGACAAGAGCCGGCCCGGGTTGACAGAGTCTGCGCCGACGCTCGAGGGCACGCCGGCACACGAGCTCACGGCCGCCACCTATCCGCACCTCAAGGCGGAGAGCGAGAGGGTGGTTCTGGGTGTCATGGGCGCTCGCGCCTTGATTGTGCGCGCCAGCCTGGAGGTCGGGCCGTACGAGACCGCGGACCGGCTGCCCTACTGGATCAGGCGGATTCGCGAGGGTGAGACCGTGCTGGCGCCGGGGCGCCCCGAACGGCCGGTGCAGCTGCTGGACGCCCGCGACCTCGCGGCCTGGGTGCTGAAGGCGGCTCGGGTAGGGCTCAACGGCGTCTTTAACGCCGGCAGCCAGGCAGGATGGCTGACCATGGGCCGCCTTCTCAGTGAGACTGCAGCGGCCCTGGGCCGCGACCCGCACCTGGTCTGGGCCGACGACCAGTTCCTGCTGAGCGCGGGACTGCGGCCCTGGGTCGACATGCCGATCTGGCGTCCCGAGACGGACGAGGACCGCGGCTTCCTGATGGTCGACTGCTCGGCGGCCGAAGCGGCCGGCCTTTCGATGCGACCGCTGCAGCAGACGGTACTGGACACACTGGCCTGGGACGTGGCGCGAGGGCTGCCCGCGCTCAAGGCGGGAATCACCCCGCGACGGGAGCAGGAGCTGCTGGAGCAGCTGACAACTGGCAATGAAGAGCCGGCATGAGCCTGCGCCAGGCTCAGAGCAGTTAGCTCTCCGCCGTGGCCGGACCCGATGGCTCCCACTCGTAGAGCATGTCCTGCCAGGCGATGGGCCCCGTCAGCATCGGCACCTCCCGGCCGAACGGCTCCCAGGTGCAGAGCTCCAGGGTGTTGCCCTCGGGGTCGCGGAAGTAGATCGACGTGGCGTCGGCCGCGTAGTGGCCCATTGGCCCGGCGAACGGGACGCCGGCCTCCGCCAGACGTCGACTGGCGGCGTCCAGCTCCCGCGCCGTGCAGCCGAATGCGTAGTGAGGGAACATGCTCGGGTGGTCGCGCCGCGGGAGATCCGCTCCGTCGACGGGCGGCAGGAACTGGATGACCTGGGCACCCATGTGCACCATCCAGTAGGGCTTGCGGCCCGCGGCGACCGCCTCCGGCGAGAGCCGCGATACGTAGAAGACCGAGGCTCCCAGCACGTCAACGTAGAAGCGGCCCAGCCGCTCGGCGTCGCTGACGGGCAGGGCGATATGGTCTACGCCGGTCAGACCGAGCCGGTTGGGCGGAATCGCAGCCCGCAGCCTGAGGTCTGGTCGGGATTCGTCGTTCGCATCTCGAACGTCCTGCCCCACACGCCCTGCTGAGGCTCTTTCCTCGGCGAGCTGGGAACGCCGGATCTTTCCCGCCTCGTTTCGCGGGAGGCGAGCGATGAACTCAAAGCTCCTTGGCACCTTATAGCGCGCCAGGCGCGCGGCGCAATAAGCGGCGAGCTCGTCCGGGCTGGGCCGCGCGTGACCGGCGCGAATCTCCACGATGGCGTGCGCGGTCTTTCCCAGGTCGGCGTGCGGGATGCCTGTGACGGCCACGTCGGCCACCGCCGGGTGCTCGCTGAGCGCCGCCTCAACCTCGGCCGGGTAGATGTTGGCGCCGCCCGTGATGATGAGGTCGACCCGGCGATCGGCGAGATACAGGTAGCCGTCGGCGTCGACCCAGCCAAGGTCGCCGACGCTTTCGAAGCCGTCCTGGGTCCGCTTCGCCTGGGCCCCCCGGTACTCGTAGGTAGGCCCGGGCAGCGTCGAGCGCATGAAGATCTCGCCGACCTCGCCGGCGGGGAGCTCTTTCTGTTCCTCGTCCAGGATCTTCATCTCGCAAAAGTACGGCTTACCCAGGCTGCCCGGGTGGGCCAGCCACTCGTCCCCCCGGATCATTGTGGAGCCGACTGCCTCCGCTGCCCCGAACAGTTCGAACACTTTCTCGGGGCCGATCAGGTCGATCCAGGCTCGCTTGACCCAGGGTGGACATGGCGCGGCCGTGTGCATGATCGCCTCCAGGCTCCTCAGGCGCGACGGCTCCAGCTCTGGCAGGCGGGCGATCCTGGCCATCATGGTCGGAACCAGGAAGGCCCACTGGACGCGGTGACGCTCGATCAGGTCGACCGCCAGATGGGCGTCGAAGCGCTCCATCACCACGAGGGTGTGGTCGGCGAAGAGGCCCAGGTGGCCAAGCCCGAAGGGGCTGTTGTGGTAGAGGGGGCCGGCCACCAGCTGGACCTGGTGGGGCCGCATGCCATAGGCGGTGCGCCCGAAGCCATCCGGGTCGCGCGCCCACGGATTGGGGTCGACGATGATCTTCGGAAGGCCCGTTGACCCGCCCGAGCCGATCGCCTTGCCCGGGTGCGAGGTGACGTCAGGGAGAGGCTCCAGGCTCTCGCCGTTGATCGCCAGGGCGAATCCCTCCCGATCGTCGACCAGCACGGTGGGGCCGGCCAGCGCCAGCATCTTCTCCCGCTCCGCGGGCGGCATGGCTGGACTGATCGGGAGGGCGCAGGCGCCCACCTTCCACGCACCGAGCGCGGCGTAGTAGTGCTCCGGGCTGTTGGGGAGCGCGATCACGACCATCGTGCCCGAGCCGGCGCCCAGCGCTTTCAGCCGGTGCGCGGCCTGCGTCGAGCGGCGGTCCAGCTCGGACCAGCTGACCGCCTGCTCGCTTCCGTCTCGGTGGGCAACGACGAGTGCGGCACGGTCGGGATGGACCCCGGCCAGGAAGGCGACGCGGCTCCCCCAGGAGACAGGTCCGCTCACAGCCGGCGTCGCCCTCCCCGCCGCCGCCTTAAAAGACCGCGGCCTTGCCGCCCCGGCGTGCTCGCATGCAGCGTCTCCGTGGTCCGGGCCGGCGTCAGCACAGTGTCGTGGTGACTGTCGACGACGATGGCGTACGAGGGGAGCTCACGATGATTGCGCATGGGCCGTGCCGGCATTATCGGCACCGGCCGTTGGGATCCGGTTGCGACAGCCGTCGCATGGGGCGCCATCGCGCGCCGATTGACGGCTAACCTCACTGCCCGAGGTGGACCTCGGACTCGTTAGTTCGGCCGCAGGCGGCCATTCCTCGCTCCCGTCCCCACATCCGCGGGCGCGGCACCTGGGGTACGTTGCCCGCAATGACGAGCATTGACGCGGTCTTCCTTGACGTCGGCGGAGTGCTGACGCTGCCCGCTGTCGCGGAGGCGTCCCGCTTCCTGACTGCGCACGGCGCTGAGGGCACCCCGGAGGAGGTCGAGCGCCTTCACTACCACGGCATGCTGGCCCACGACGACGCGGCCGGCTCCGCGAGATCCGGGCGGCCCTACCTGACGGGCTTCCTGGAGGCGGCCGGGCTCAGCGCTGACCTGGTTGAAGCGTTCGATGCGGCAATCCGCCCCGCCGGCTGGCAGACCACAATCCGGTCCTCGCTGGAGGCGCTCCCGGCGCTGGCCGCGACGGGCGTGCGGCTGGCGATCGTGTCGAATTCGGACGGCACGGTCGAGGAGCGACTGTTCCGGGCGGGCGTGGCCCAGGTCGGCCCCGGGCCCGGCATCGCCCTGCAGGCCCTGATCGACTCTGGCGTCGTCGGCATCGAGAAGCCCGACCCGCGGATCTTCGAGCTGGCTCTGACCGCGTGCGGTGTCCTGCCCGAGGCCGCGGTGCACGTCGGCGACAGCCGGCGGACGGACGTCGCCGGGGCTATGGCCGCCGGGATCCGGCCCTTGCACATGGACCCGTTCGATCTCTGTCCAGACCGCTCGCACGAGCACATCCGCACGCTGGGCGAGGTGATCGAGTTGATCCAGCGGCACTGGGCGTGAGGGCCGTGGCCGGAGCTATGAAAGCAGCTGTCAGCACCGGATACGGCCCCCCTGAGGTTGTCCGGATCGCAGAGGTGGAGAAGCCCACGGCGAGAGACAACGAGGTGCTCGTCAAGGTTCACGCGACGACCGTGAACCGGACGGACTGCGGCGTCCGGGGAGGCAAACCCTGCCCTCGGGCTCATCAAGGCGGCAAAGATCCGGAGCGGGCAGGACATCCTCGTCCATGGCGCGACCGGAGCCATTGGCTCGGCAGCGGTCCACCGCTTGAAGAGTCTAGGTGCCCAGGTGACCGCAGTCTGCGACACCAGGAACGTGGAGCTGGTCAAAGGCCTGGGCGCCGACAGAGTCGTCGACTACACGAACCGAGACTTCACGACCGACGATCAGAAATACGACGTGGTCCTCGATGCGGTCGGCAAGAGCACGTTCGGCCGATGCAGGCGGCTGCTGAAACCAGCGGGGATCTACGCGCATGATGGTGCCGGACCGGCCGGACTAGCAAGCGACTTGCGAACTGCAGACCGCCCCGTCTCCCGGCGGCCCGATTCGGGAGCATGGGCGAGGTGGTGCAATGACAGGGGGCGTCCCCCTGCTCCGATATGGCCGCATCCGAGCCCGCTGCCTCAATACTCGTCGCCGACGGCGATCCGCGTGTGGTCACCGGCCTTATCCGGGAGCTGGAGCACCGCTTCGGTCGGGACTACCTGTTCATAGGAACGCTCAGGGCGGAGAGCGGACTCGGAATCCTCGAACGGCTGGGCTCAGTGGGCCGGCAGGTCGCGCTGGTCATCGCCGGCCTCACGTTGCCGGACATGCCGGGGCCCGAGTTCCTGAGCCGTGCGCGCATCTTGCATCCGCTGGCGAAGCGGACCATCCTCGTCAGCTTCCTGGACTTCGAGTCAAGCAAGGCGCTGCACCGAGCCGTGACGCTGGGCCAGGCTGACGGCTGGCTGATGAAACCGTGGGGCCCTCATGACCCGTCCCTCTACGCCCAGGTCGGCAACCTGCTCGACGAACGGCATGAGGACACGGGGCGGCAGCAGTTCGTCGTGCTTCGCGTGGTGGGTGACTGGGAGGCGCCGCGCTCCCATGAGCTCCGCGACCTCCTCGAACGCAACGCCGTCCCCTACCGCTTCATCGCCGCTGCCACGGTCGAGGGCCGTGAGTTGCTGCGCCAGGCCAGCTGCGGAAAGAACCGGCTCCCGGTGGTGGTTCTGTTCGACGGCCGCGTGCTCGTCCAGCCGACCAGCGCCGAGGTGGCGGGTGTATTCGGCGTCGCGCCTCAGCCGGCCGCGCGGCTCTACGACGTCGCCGTAGTGGGCGCGGGCCCGGGCGGCCTGTCGGCGGCGGTCTGCGCCGCCTCGGAGGGGCTCCGAACGGTCCTGATCGAGCGCGAGGCCGTCGGTGGTCAGGCCGCGACCAGCTCCTGCATCCGCAACTACCTGGCCTTCCCCCGCGGCATCAGCGGCCGGCGCTTTACGCTCGGCGCGCGGCAGCAGGTGGTGCTGTTCGGGGCTGAGCCGGTGTACGGCGAGGCGACCGGGCTGCGGCCGGAGGGCATGGAGCGGGTCGTGCTGATCCGGGGCCATAGGCCGGCCGTCGCCAGCGCGGTGGTGATCGCGACCGGGGTGAGCTACCGGCGATTGGGGGTGCCGTCCGTGGAGGAGCTGGTTGGCGCCGGCGTCTTCTATGGCACCGCGCTGACCGAGGCCCCGGCCCTCCGGGGAGAGGACGTGGTCGTGGTGGGCGCCGGCAACTCGGCCGGCCAGGCGGCCCGCCACCTCTCCCGGTTCGCGCGTCAGGTGACGCTCGTCGCGCGCGGCGAAAGCCTGGCAGAGTCGATGTCGGACTATCTGATCGGCGAGCTCGGGACCCTTGAGAACGTGACCGTGCGAATGGGGACCGGGGTTGTGGACGCGGCGGGCGCGGGCCGCCTGGAGCGGGTGACGCTGGAGGTGGCCGGGTCGGGCGACAGGCAGACGGTCCGCGCCACCGCCCTCTTCGTCCTGATCGGCGGTGAGCCGCGCACGGAGTGGCTGGCCGGCGTGCTGGAGCGCGACTCGGGCGGCTACATCCGCACCGGGCGTGGCCTGCCGAGCGCGGACTTCGCCGGCGCGGGCCCCGCACCGGCGCGACCGCCGTTTCCCTTCGAATCCAGCCTGCCGGGTGTCTTCGCCGCCGGCGACGTGCGCGCTAACTCTGAGAAGCAGGTGGCGGCGGCCGTGGGCGACGGGTCGGTCGTGATCAGGATGGTCCACGAGTACCTGCGCGGCCGGTAGCGTCGGCCGCAAGCGCGTTCCGTTACATCCGCTGGGTCAGGTTTCCATCGATCGGACCAGGTCGTGCGGAGGCCCGATCCAACTCGAGGAACTCCGATACGTGGCCGAGCCGCAGGCCGGCACGTATGTGGACCGGGACCCTTCCGCGGCGATCGTCACGGAACACTCGGGGATTCACCAGGCGTTCCGTCCTTCCCCGCGTCACCAACTCGCAGCCCATCGCGACGACCACGTTTTTCACCCACTCGGCACCGGACCCATAGGTGAGCGCGAACAGGTACCCGTTGGGAGTCCTGAAGACATTGACCGGTGTTCGATACCGGCGACCCGATCGTCTGCCCGTGTGGAGCACGACGCCGAACCCAGGCAGGCGCGTCGCCAACCCACCGAGGAGGCGGTTGGTCACGTGGCGGTTGAAGGTTGCCATTCTCCTGCCGAGCGCCACGACTAGGCCTCCGGTCCTTGCACTCCGGAAGATGCGGATGCACCGCGAGCGCCGCCGGCCTCGTTGACGAGAGGCAGGCGCGCACTGAAGTCCGCCGCGCCCCCGACGCGACGCCGGCGCGCCGCTGCCATCTCAGACCGTCTCCTCCAGAATTCTTCCATCGTTGAATTGCCTCCGCAGAGTAACCCCAGGGCATCTATAAGTCAACAACCGTAGAATTGTTGCCGGGCGACAGTCTCGGCGGATCAGGTCCGATGACCAACCCAAGTCGGTCAAGCCGGGATGCACTCGGTGCCAATTAACTCAGCCTCGCTGGGGCGCGTCCACTCCTGATCCTTGACGTCGGTCATGGACGACACCCGTTACCGACAAATCTGCAGGACCTCCGCGTAGCGATATCGAACCCAAGGGGTCTCGGCCGCGCTTAGTTCATCGTGAAGATCTCCTTCACCTGCATAGAGGCAGTCAGGCGACAGTAAAACCGCCCACGCTGGCGCGCTCGAGCGTCCTGACGCTTCCGGTCGCAAGGTCAACGATGTCAAGGGCTTTGCCACTCGCCTCCATCGCGAAAAGGGCGGCCCCATCGCTGCCGGCCCACACCGCCTGCACCTTACGGCCCTGGAGCCAATGGGCACGAACTCCCAGGTTTGATGTAGACAGTGCGTAAAGGCCGTCTGATGACCCTCGCGTCCCGGTCGTGAACAGCGTCTCGCCGTCCGCCGAAAGCGCCGCCGAGAAGTTCGGTCCCTTGGCCTGTACCTCCTGGATGAAGGGCAGCCGCAGGGCGAGGGCGGGCCGGATGGCCCGCGTCGACTTCAGGAGCCGGCGCAGCACCAGATCTATCTCGGTCGCGTAACCGTCCCACGAGTCGTAGACGTAAAGCATGCGTCCATCGGCCGAGAATGCCGGAGCTCCCCAGAACGGATTGCCGATCCGGGCCGAGGTGTGGTCGGTCACCTGGAAGCGGCCCAGATCGAGCCACCACACGGCCCCGTCGAAGGCGCAATAGCCGGCCACCGCCGTCCCGTCGGCGACCAGGTGCAACATCTGAGGATCTGGGCTGTTGCAGCTCAAGGGGGAGGCCGATGCCGCAGAGGTGCGAGCGTCTATGCCGACGCCCTGTCCATGCGCGGAAAGGAGCAGGATCTCGCTCCGACCCGGCGGCATGAGCAGGAGCCGGCCGTCGAGAAGCGCCAGGAGCGCGGCTCCGAAGGCCCCACCGCTGCCTCCTGAAGGCAGGGTCACCGACCCGGATGCGACTACGGCGCCGCGCTCGGCATCGACGAGCAGCAGTCGGGTGCCGGTGGCATCGGGCATGATCCAGAGCCAGCGACCGTCACGGCTTACGCTTGCCTGCAGCTGGCCGGACCAGGGCAAGTCGATGCTGCGCAGTACATGGCCGTCAGCGGCGCTGGCCACCTCCAGCTTTCCACCGGCAGCGATGTAGATCTGGCCGCCATCCGCGGAGCGAAGTCCGGTGCTGCCATTGCTGGCGTTATGGATCGGCGTTCCAGGCAGGCTTAGCTCACGGCCATCGGGGCTGATGCCGACCGTGCCGCCCGCGGCCGCGAACCAGGCCACGCCCGCCCCTGGCGCTGCGAAGGTGCGAGGTGGCGGCACGGCCCGGACGGCGGGCGATACCCTGGCGGTGGGGGTGGGGGTGGCTGTAAGCACGGGCGCGGTCGAACCGCCGCAGGCCAGGGCCACGAATCCCAGCACAGCCATACGCCTGGGCCTCACGACCTTACTACACCAACCTTGTTCGGTCGGTTCCTGTCGAGACCGCCCCCGCGGCCGCTGCCATCCTACCGTCGCCGCCAACCTGAACGCGCGTCGTGTGCAGGCGGCTGATCCCAACTTGGTAGCAATCCATCTGCCCATTCGCGCAATTACTCTTGACCCGATGCCTGCCATTGTGGAGGTGGACCACCTCACCAAGAACTTCGGACCGGTACGTGCCCTCGACGACCTCTCCTTCTCAGTCGCCGAAGGCGAAGTCTTCGGGTTTCTGGGCCCGAATGGCGCCGGGAAGACGACAACCATCCGCATCCTGCTGGGCCTTTTGCGCCCCGACGCAGGCACCGCCAGGATTGGCGGCCACGACTGTTGGAATGATCACAGCAGGGCAGCCCCCCTTTTCGGAGCTACGTTGGAGCAGCCCGGCCTCTATGGCTACCTCTCTGGCCGGGACAACCTCCGCCAGTTCGCGCGGATCGTGGGCCCGGTCAACGAGCGACAGATCACGGATCTGCTGGCGTTGGTCGGAATGACCGAACGCGCCGATGACAAGGTCAAGAGGTACTCGATGGGCATGCGCCAGCGACTGGCCCTGGCCCAGGCGCTCCTGGGGAGGCCTCGCCTGCTGGTCCTGGATGAGCCCACCAACGGGCTGGATCCCAACGGCATCCACGGCCTGCGCCTCCTCCTCCGGCGGTTGGCGAGTGAGCAGGCCCTCACGATCTTCCTATCCAGCCACCTCCTCTCCGAGGTCGAGGAGCTCTGCGACCGTGTCGTCATTCTTCATCGGGGCCAGGTCAGAGCCGTAGGTCCCCTGGTTGAACTCATGAACTCGAAGGGCTACGTCTACCAGATCGACGTGTCGGACGTGGGTGGAGCCCTGGCAATCGTCCGCTCGATCGACGGCGTTCGAGCGGAGCGCGGCACCCCAAGTGATTCGATCACCGTTTTCTCCGGTACCGACCTGGCGCGGGTTATCAACCGGGCGCTCGTCACTGCTGGAATCGAGGTCGATCAGCTTGTACGGACCCAGCGGGGCCTCGAGGACATATACATCGAGCTCACCGGGGTGCCCAGCGCCAGCCCTCTGAGCGCTCCGCCCACGGAGGTAGCGGTGCCGTGATGCTGACAATCCTGGTCCGAAATGAGCTCGAGAAGACGTGGCGCAGCCGCTGGATGGTGTTTGCTGTCCTGGGCGGTCTCTTCCTGCTAATCGCGGCAGGCCTCTACTCCTTCTACGTCTACCACGACCATCGATGGAGCCCTCCACCACCGGTCGCCTGGCAGACCCAACTCCGCAGCGACATCGCCAGCAACCAGTCGACTCTCGACAATCTTCAGATTGTTAAGCAGCCGGCAGGGACCCGTGGGCGCGCGCTTTTCAACGGGCGCGCCCTGAATGACGCGGAGGCTCAGCTGCATCACGCCATCGCGGCCGACCAGTATCTGATTGATCACGACATCGCCCCCCTGTCGGCCTATTCGATGACCAGAGCCGCGCTGTTCGGGCTGGGCGGCATAGTCATGTTTCTTCTGGTCCGGATCTTCGGCTGGTTAGCCTCGGAGCAGATTGCCGGTGAGCGCTCCGATCGCACCATTGCCATCCTGCTCAGCCGGCCGCCCAGCCGCGAGCAGGTGCTTCTCGCCAAGGCGATTGCCTCGTTCCTCATCAGCCTGGCGGTGGTTCTGGTCTCGTTTCTGGTCGCCTACGCGATCGTGGCGTTCATCATGGGGTCGCTCGGCCCGGTCACCGGCCAGGTTGGCATCGCCATCGACGGCAGCAAGCCGCTGAACCCCGACAATCTTGTGACCATGCCCATTCTTCTGTTCCTGCTCATGTGCATCGGCGCAGCCATGCTGGCGGTGCTCTGCGTGCAGGGCATGAGCCTCCTGATCTCAGTGCTGACCACCAGGTGGGCGGCGATCGGCATCACGCTGGCCATACTGTTCGGGGCGAGCCTGCTGAGCGGCGTCGTGGCCGGCATCATTACCTTGATCGGAAGCGCCGAATC
>Ga0126384_10001302_pt1 | contig 14760 bp, 8 predicted proteins | sample PanSoiMetPlot_36_FD_92543 | JGI IMG/M metagenome (GOLD analysis project Ga0126384, IMG submission 92543) | Tropical forest soil microbial communities from Panama - MetaG Plot_36 | ecosystem: Environmental > Terrestrial > Soil > Tropical forest > Bulk soil | place: Panama | collected 2016-02-17 | reverse complement strand
TCTCGCGATGGCCCAGATATCCTGGTGGGGAGCCGATCAGCTTTGCGATTTCGTGCGAGTGCTGGAATTCAGCACAGTCAATCTTAACGATGGCTGAAGAAGTCCCGAAAAGTGCTTCGGCTGCCCTCTCTACCACGTGCGTTTTGCCAGTTCCCGTTGGACCCAGGAGCAGCAACGTTCCGATTGGCCGATCCGGCTGGTCGAGGCCGGCGAGGAAGATCTGGTAGAGGCTGCTCATGACCCGTACCGCGCGCTCCTGACCGACAACGCGGCTTGCTAGCATTTCTTCGAACTCTTGAGCGCGAGAACCTTTTCGATCGGGATCCAGAAACGCAGGGCCCATGGTGTCGCGTGTTTGTTCAGGTCTTCCAAACATGATCTTCCCTCCTCTTAACCCGTGTACGGTTGGTTGTGTAGCTTGGGCGTTGAGGCAGGAAGAGCAACGATCCGGATCTCAGTTGAGAGGAAATCAGCGTGACCGATCAGTCCGATCGTCCAAGCCAAAGTGTTACTGTCAAGGTTAAATCCCCCTCCTGTAAGATCTAGGAGTTAGTCCCACAACTTTTCGGAAGAACGTTGTAAAGTGGCTTTGGCCGGAAAACCCGGCCAGTAAGGCAATGTCGGCGATCGGCAGGTCCGTCTCCGCTAGCAACTTCTTCGCGCGTTCGATTCTCTGACGGACGATATAGTTGATCGGACTCAATCCCATCGATTCCTTGAAGACACGTGAGAAGTGGTAACGGCTCATCCCAACCTCTTGTGCTACCACATCGAGTGCGATGACGTGCTTTTGCTCGATCTTATCGCTGATGAACTCAAGCGCTCGTCGAAGTTTGTGAGGGGCCATCCCTCCCTTCCTTATGGTTACATCTTTTAAACAGCTGTAACGCCTCACGAGCTGAATGGCGAGCACCGATGCGACGGTGTCTGCATAAACCCTTCCGACGACGTTTTCGGCCTTCAGCTCATAAAGCAATGACATCGCAACGTGATTGAGCTGTTCGTCTCTCAGGGCAATCTGCGGTTCGATAACCGTTTGCTCATGGCTTAAGTTAAGGCTCTCCGAGATCTTTTGTACAAAATGTGGCTCAAGGTAAATGTGCAACGCTTCGTGCGGCCTGCAGTCGCGCCAACGCCAATACGAAGGGACAAGAGCAGGAATGATCGCTACATCTCCCGGAGCCAGAAAATTATTGAATGTATGCCCGTTGATGTTCGCAATAACACGGCCTGGCGGCTCGAGGTGAACGATAATGCAGTGGCTATTGAGAGGAGGCAGGTCCATATCGTTATATTCGTTACGAACGTGCAGGACCTTTATGTTTTGCCAGCCGAGATCTTTGCTCGACGCGATTACGGCCTCGGGGTAAACCTCCGACAAATCATTAACCGCGATGCGATGCCCTTTTTCTCTAGAGCCGCGCGTATCGAAGGCGTTCTTTGAGTGTCTCTTCCTGGGTAAGAGCGCATGAGGCAGATAACTCAGCGCGTCGATTGTCTGCATCTGATACATCAGTACCTTCCTTCTTATCCCTGGAGTGCCCTTTAGGCCCACATCGGGCTGCAGTCCTGGGTCATAAGAACGTTTAAATGAAGCTCAATACAGTCTTTCTGCTCGAGTTCAACAGTGGATTGCTTGCAACTGATCCAGCGCTGTCTGTCAGTCGCTCTCTTTTCCTTCACTGGTACACGCGAGGATTTTCGCCGAGCGGTATCATTGCAATCGGACTTTTTTGATCGGCGACGTATAATAAAGATTTGGAGCGTAACGCAGTCATTCGAAAGGTATGTCGAGAGAGGTCTCTGCTCATACCGGTGAAAACGCAGGCATGTTGAAGTTAGATTCCTTGTCGCGGCGAGTTGCCCACGCCACTTGGCGATATGGCCTCGCAATTGTGAGTGTCGCCGTGGCGCTGGCTATCACGAGCTACCTGGAGCGCTACACAACGCTCCGAACGCCGCTCTTCTACATAGCAATAATCATCAGCGCATGGTTCAGCGGAATGGGGCCGGGATTGCTTGCAGTAGCGCTCTCAACTCTGGCGCTGGACTATTACTTTGCGCCCCGCGGACAGACCCCAGCGGTAGGCGATGAGAGCCGGCCATTCATCCTCCTTTTCTCACTGTCGGCCATTTTCGCCTGTTGGATCTGCGTCCAAAGGCGGAGGGCGGAGAAGGCGCTCAAGAACGCCCGCGATGAGCTAGCGGCAAGAGTTGAGGAGCGCACTGCCAAACTGAGGCGTGTCAATGAGGAGCTGCATTCTGAGATCGCCGAGAGCAAGAGGATGGAAGAAAAATTGCGGGAGCGTGCGGACCTTCTTGACCTCACTCACGACACTGTCTTCGTGCGCGACATGAACGACGTCATCACCTATTGGAATCGGGGTGCCGAGGAACTGTACGGGTGGTCGAGTAAAGAGGCAATCGGGCAGAGTTCTCATATTCTCATGCAAACGATCTTTCCCAAATCACTGGAAGAGATCAATAAGGAGTTGCTGCGCACTGGCCGCTGGGAGGGAGAACTCATACACACAAAGCGAGACCAAACGCAGGTGACCGTAGCGAGCCGGTGGTCGCTGCAGCACGATGACCAGAAGCGGCCAGTTGCGATCCTGGAGACCAACAACGACATCACCGAGCGCAAGCGGGTCGAGGAAGCTCTGCAGCGACATGCGAACATGCTGGAACAAACGCACGATGCGATCCTCGCCTGGGAATTTCCAGGAACAATCATGTACTGGAATCGAGGCGCAGAACAGCTCTATGGCTTCTCCAGGGAAGAGGCATTTGGCCAACTCAGCCACGACATTCTCCATACGGAGCACCCTTTGCCAACTGCGGTCTTTGAAGAAATCCTGGCTCGCGATGGAGAATGGACAGGCGAGCTGACTCAAACTACCCGCGACGGCCGAAAGATCATCGTCGAGAGTCGTCATGTGCTTATGCGCGAGGCGGGTGATCGTCGCCTGGTGCTGGAGGCCAACCGAGACATCACTGAGCGCAAGCGGGCCGAGGACGCTATACAAAAGGCGCAGGCGGAATTGGCACACGTCACGCGTGTTGCCAGTCTGGGTGAGATGACTGCCTCAATCGCCCACGAAGTCAACCAGCCGCTCGCGGCTATTGTCACCAACGCCAATGCCTGTTTGCGCTGGCTCGCACACCGTTCCCCGAACCTCGACGAGGCCTGCCAGGCCGCCACGCGCATCATAAAGGAAGGCAATCGGGCAAGCGAAGTTATCTCCCGCGTTCGCGGGCTGGTCAAGAAATCGGACCCTGATAAAGACAAGCTCCACATCAATGACGTTATCCTCGAGGTGATTGCACTTGCACGCAGCGAAGTGGTTCGACATCGGGTCGTGCTGCAAACGCAACTCTCAGATGGGTTGCCGCTCATACTCGGAGATCGGATCCAAATGCAGCAGGTAATTCTTAACCTGATCATCAACGCCGTGGAAGCGATGAGCCAAATCACGGATGGTCCGCGAGAGTTACTGGTTAACTCAGCGAGACACGAATCTAATGGTGTACTCGTAGCGGTTCGAGATTCAGGGGCGGGGCTACAGTCTGATATTCTTGACCATCTCTTTGACGCTTTCTATACGACGAAGCCGGATGGAATGGGGATGGGACTTGCGATCAGCCGCTCGATTATAGAAGCTCACGGCGGGAAGCTTTGGGCGTCCGCTAACTCACCGCGAGGCGCAGTTTTTCAATTCTCTCTGCCGGTGCCGCCTGAGAAACTGCCATGACTGACGCCGCCGCAACCGTATTCGTGGTTGACGATGACGAATCAATTCGCGAAGCGCTGAAGAGCGTGATCAGCTCCGTGGGGTTGTTGGTCGAGACATTCGCGAGTGCGCAGGACTTCCTCCAACGCGGTGGCCAGGATGTCCCCGGCTGTCTAGTTTTGGATGTGCGGCTCCCGGGGCTGAGCGGACTCGACCTCCAGAGCGAGCTGGCCAACGCGAACATGTACACCCCGATTATCTTCCTCACTGGGCACGGCGATATTCCGATGACCGTGCGAGCCATGAAGGCCGGGGCCGTTGAGTTCCTGACGAAACCCTTCCGCGAGCAGGACCTTCTGGACGCTATTCAACAGGCCCTCGAGCTCGACCGCACAGAGCGCCAGCACAGGGTTGAGATGGCAGAATTGCGCTCACGATATAACTCGCTGACACCTCGTGAAAGTGAAGTGATGGGGGAGGTCATAACGGGGCTGCTCAACAAACAGATCGCAGCAGCGTTGGGCACAAGCGAAACCACGATCAAGCTACATCGCGCACAGGTTATGCAAAAGATGCGAGCTGATTCATTAGCAGACCTTGTCAGAATGGCGGAAAAACTAGGAATTCCATCCACAAAGCATTACTAATCCTATACGAAAGTATTATAGATATCCGCGCGCTTACATTGCTATCCTTTCCGTAAGACCCCGAGAGGCTATTGGAAGCTGGAAGAAATGGAAGGTGTGTGTGTCCGACATCCCCGTAATCTCAATCGTTGATGACGATGATTCAGTTCGCGAGGCCCTGGCGAGCCTCATGAGATCGGCAGGTTACATACCCAAAGTGTTTTCATCCGCGGGGGACTTCTTAAACTCAGAGTATTTTGATGAAACAGGCTGCTTGATTCTCGATGTGCAGATGCCGGGGATGACCGGCATTGAGCTTCAACAGCACCTACTCGCGTCTAAGCGCACCGTACCGATCATATTTATCTCCGCTCACGATGATGCACAGGCGCGAGTGCGGGCACTCGAGGCCGGCGCGGTTGTGTTCCTCAAGAAGCCGTTTAGCGATGACGCCTTGCTCGAAGCAATAAATTCATGTTTCGCAACTGAGACGGGCGGTGACGATGATCGTCGCGATCCTGGTTCGACTAGCGGAAGTGCCTGAAGGTGTGGGACGCACTCCGAATCTACTCTGTAGACCTGGAGGCTTTATGGCGACGAGTAGAGAAGAGCTTGAATGCTCCCGGATGGCTGATTCGTCGAGACTCGGCGAAGAATCACAATATCTGCGAGACGCTGTTCAGCGGCTCGATGTCCGGACCCCTCCGAACCCGGATGAGGTCTCGCGGCTAATCCTGGATTGGTCTCTTGGAGATAGGTCGGCGCTCGACAAACTGATGCCGTTGGTCTACGGGGAGTTGCGCCGGATCGCCCACCATTACATGAGACACGAACATCCTGGCCACACATTACAGACCACAGCGCTTGTCGATGAGGCATACCTCCGTCTCGTCAATCAAACACACACTCAATGGAGCAGTCGCACACAGTTCTTCGCGATTGCGTCAAGGTTGATGCGCCGAATTCTGGTGGATCACGCCCGAAGCCATCTGTATGCCAAGCGGGGAGGCGGTGCGCGAACAGTCGCGCTCGACGAAGTTGCGGTGTTATCACCGGAGCGTGGAGCGGACCTGATCGCACTGGACGATGCGCTCGAACGCCTTTCATCTATCGATCCTCGCAAAGCCCGCATTGTTGAACTCAGATATTTTGGTGGGCTGTCGGTCGATGAGACGGCGGAGATTCTAGGAGTATCGGGGATTACCGTGAAACGCGACTGGCTGGTAGCTAAAGCGTGGTTGCGTCGCGAGATAAGTGATGAAGCCTGAGCAATGGAAGCAAATCAATGATGTGCTGATCACCGCGATCGAGCGGGAAGGGATTGAGCGCTCTGCTCTGGTAGAGGAGGTCTCTGGAAGCGATGCAGTCTTGCGCCGTGAAGTCGAATCCCTCCTGGCCTCATACGAGAAGGCAAGTAGTTTTCTCGAGGAGCCGGTGGTTGGAGTTGCGGCTCGGCTGCTTGTGGAGGAAAAGATCCATTTGGTGGCCGGTCAGCAGATCGACCATTACGAGATTCTTTCGCTGCTCGGTAAAGGAGGAATGGGTGAAGTCTATTTGGTGCGTGACAAAACATTGGGCAGGCAAGCTGCAATTAAAATCTTACCTTGCCGGTTTACTGAGGACCGGGATAGATTGCGTCGCTTCCAGCAAGAGGCACGCGCCGCCTCAGCCCTCAATCATCCCAACATAATTACCATTTACGAGCTGGGCGAGTTTGACACGGCGCAATATTTGGCTACGGAATTCATCGACGGCGAAACGCTGCTCCAATACATGAAAAACGCTCGCTCCCGCTCTGTTGCAAAACGGGGTCCTGATACAAACGTCAGGATGAACTTGATTGAAGTGCTCGACATATCTATTCAATTGGCAAGCGCGCTGGGCTCAGCTCATTCGGCCAAGATAGTGCACCGTGACATTAAGCCTACAAATATCATGGTCAGGCGCGATGGCTACATCAAGGTCCTTGACTTTGGTGTGGCCAAACTTACCGAACCCTTTCCCGAGGGGGGATACCCTTCTTACGAGGGGTCGGAAAGAGATCTGATTACTACGAAATCCGGCGAGGTGTTCGGCACGGTCGGCTATATGTCACCCGAACAGGTGCGCGGGCTCGCGGTTGACGCGCGCACGGATATTTGGAGCGCAGGTGTTGTACTCTACGAGATGGTCGCCGGGGTTCGCCCGTTTGTAGGGCCGACAAGGAGTGACGTGATCGTTTCAATTCTGCAAAACGATCCGCTACCGCTACGCCGGTATGTGCCTCGCGTGCCCGCAGAGCTAGAACAAATTGTGACGAAGACATTGCGCAAGCACAGAGGCGAGCGTTACCAAACAGCTCAGGACCTGGCTTTTGACTTGAAGAATCTGAAGGAGCAACTGGAGTTCGAGGCCAAGCTCGAAGAGGAATCGCTCCCCGACAAGACTCTGTCGGAGCAGGCAACTGTATTCGTGGTAGACGATGATGAATTCATTCGAGAAGCACTTAAGAGTCTGATCAACTCTGTAGGGTTATCGGTACGGACATTCGAGACCGCTCGGGAGTTCTTGCAAAGCCACAGCCCGGATGTGCCCGGGTGTCTGGTGCTGGATGTGCGGCTCCCCGGCTTAAGTGGGCTAGACCTCCAGCGCGAACTGGCAAACGCGAATATATGTATCCCAATTATCTTCATCACCGGACACGGCGACATACCGATGACGGTGCGTGCAATGAAGGCCGGGGCGGTCGAGTTTCTGACAAAACCCTTTCGCGACCAGGATTTGCTTGACGCAATTCAGCTAGCGCTTGAGCGGGATAGGGTGTTGCGCGAGCAACGGATGGAGCAACCAGAACGCGCGCGTGTTACGCCGCTCTGACTCACCAGTCCTCGTTTTCGAACCGCATCCGAGTCTCGGCCGCTAGCCAATCGATGTCCGCCATGCCGTTCTGATTTCGCAGTAAGGAGTACCGGGTGCGATTGAGCAATTCGCTTCTGCAGCATCGCGAGGGCGCCATCTCGCGGCAACTGTGGCGTAGGCGTCTGCGACTTATGAGCCGTAGCGGCTACGGTTATCTTCGGCGGGAGGTAGTGGGGGAATTACTCACCCCACTACCTGGGTGGATGGGCCCGATATCTAACTTACTTTCTTCCGGGTTGAATCCGCGTCGTATCGCATCATCTTCTGCCGACTTCATTTCCCGATTTGGTTTAAGTTTGTCGTACAAACCCATCTTTAAGGGCCGGCCTTTTGCGATCGGCGGTTTCTCCCTCTACTTGCAAACGCGAGAATTTCCTGCGAGCCGTATCATGCATCTCGCGTCGAGGCACGGGTCGCATAATAGTCACGTTGCAACCCGGCTGTGTGTCGAGTTTTTACTATCGAAGGATGATCGTTAAATGAAGCACTACGCGGTTGATTCCGCGTGTCAATCATGACGGAGGGCGCAAAGCTGCAGTGAATTTGATTGGCTCGTACGACTACTCGCTGGTGGCACTGTCGGTGTTGATCGCTATGCTTGCGTCGTACGCTGCACTGGATCTTGCAGGACGGGTCACGGCTGCCGGCGGTTGGACTCGCGCGGTTTGGCTGCTGGGCGGCGCCGGTGCAATGGGGACTGGCATTTGGTCGATGCACTACATCGGGATGCTTGCATTCGTCCTGCCGGTTCCCGTGGCCTATCATTGGCCGACTGTTCTTATGTCACTGTTTGCGGTCATTCTCGCATCGCTCATTGCGCTGTACATGATAAGCCTGCAGAAAAAAATGGGTGCGATCCGAGCGTTTGTGGGAAGCCTCCTGATGGGTGCGGGTATTGCGAGCATGCATTACACCGGCATAGCTGCGATGCGTTTACCGGCTGTGTGCCACTATGATTCTTTTCTCGTCGTCCTGTCCGTCGTGTTCGCGTTTCTGATCTCTCTCGCCGCTCTCTGGATTACCTTTCACTTTCGAATTCGGATGGCCACGAGCAGCTTGCGAAAAATTGCTGGCGCTGTCGTGATGGGTGCTGCAATCCCCGTAATGCATTACACCGACATGGCCGCGGCCAGTTTCACGCCCACTGACATGCCTGTGGACCTGTCGCATTCCATAAGCATCTCCACACTTGGCACCGCAGGAATTGCCGTAGCTACGTTGATCGTCCTTGGCATGGCTCTCCTGACAGTGTGGGTAGACAGGCGATTCGCTGCTCAGGTCCTGGAGCTTCACGAAGAAAAGCTGCAGCAAAGCGAGGCGTATCTATCGGAAGCTCAGCGATTGAGCCACACTGGCAGCTTCGGGTGGCGGGTTTCCACCGCCGAGATCACCTGGTCAGAGGAAACTTTTCGAATCTTCGAGTACGACCACACAATGAAACCTACGGTGGAGCTTGTTCGCCAACGGATTCATCCGGAAGACGCTGTTCTAGTGAGAGAGACATGCGCACACTCGATGAAGAATGGCTATGACCTCGATCTTGTAAATCGATTACGGATGCCGGAGGGTTCAGTCAAATTTGTACACGTTGTGGCTCGCCCTTTTCGCGATGAATCGGGCGGCCTCGAGTATATTGGATCGGTGATGGACATCACCGAACAGCGCAAGGCGAGCGAGGCTCTGGAAAAGGCGTTTGACGAAATCAAGAAGTCACAGGATCGCCTCCGGCTTGTCATCGACACGATCCCCAGCATGGTCTGGAGTGCTTTACCTGACGGCAGGGTTGATTTTGTCAGTCAATCCTGGGTCGAGTACCACGGGCTTTCTTTGGAAGACGGACAACGCGTGGGCTTTACATCCATTATTCATCCCGAAGACGCCAAGGTGACTGCCGACAAGTGGCGAGCGTCCTTAAGAAGCGGAGAACCGTTCGAGCACGAGGTCAGAACCCGCCGCGCTGACGGTGAATACCGATGGTTTCTTAACCGCGCCGTGCCGTTGCGCGACGAACTCGGAAACATCATTAAATGGTATGCAACGGCTACCGACATCGAGGACCGGAAGCGTACCGAGAATGCCTTACGCCGGAGCGAGGCATATCTAGCCGCAGCACAGCGAATAAGCCACACCGGTAGCTGCGGCTGGAATGTTTCCACCGGAGAAATCTTTTTGTCAGAGGAAAGCTATCGAATCGGCGAATATGACCGGGCGAGGAAACTCAGCATCGATGCTCTGCTGGAACGAGTGCATCCCGACGACATCACTCGCGTGCGAGAGACGCTCGATCGGGGCATGCAGGAAGGGACGGGGTGGGATATTGAACATCGATTGCTGTTACCGAATGGTTCCGTCAAATATCTCCACGTGGTGACGCAGGCGGTGCGAGACGAGAAGGGCGACCTCGAGTTCTGGGGAACGGTGATGGATGTAACCGAGCAGCACCAGGCCAGAGCGGCGCTTGAACAGGCCTTTAATGAGATCAAGAGGTCACAGGATCGGCTTCAGCTCGTTATCGACACAATTCCTGGTTTGGTCTGGAGCGTTTTTCCTGACGGCACTACCGATTTCGTTAATAAAACCTGGGTGGAGTACTACGGCCTCACTTTGGAGGACCTTGCCCGGGAAGGCTGGGAGGTGGTGATCCATCCCGACGATGTACCGAGGGCCCGTGACATTTGGCTCCGAGCTACGGCGGCCGGCAAACCGTATGAGGTCGAACTCAGGAGTCGTCGTGCTGATGGTCAATATCGCTGGGTGCTCTACCGCGCTGTGCCGCTTCGCGACGAGATGGGAAATGTCGTCAGATACTATGGAGCGAATACTGATATTGAGGAACGAAAGCTGGCGGAGATGTTACTGGCCGAAGAGAAACGGCTCCTCGAAATGATCGCAAGGGGCGATCCTCTCGCCCTCATACTTGATGCGTTGTGCTCGCTCGTAGAAGACCTGTCCAAAGGTTCTCTGTCTTCGATCCTATTGTTAGATCGCAACACCAACTACCTTCGGCGCGGTGCAGCTCCCAACTTGCCGATGAACTTCATCGATGGCGCCGCCATCGGCCCTTCTGCGGGTTCGTGCGGAACGGCCGCATACCGCGGAGAGACGGTCATCGTTTCCGACATCGCAGCTGATCCGTTGTGGGCCGATTACAGGGACCTGGCCCTGACGCACGGGCTGCGAGCGTGCTGGTATACTCCGATACTATCCTCGGAAGGCCAGGTGTTAGGGACTTTCGCGATCTACTATCGCGAGCCGCGGAATCCCACTCCGCAAGAGCAAAAACTCTTATCGCAAATCACCGATCTTGCCACTATCGCCATTGAGCGCGACCAGGCTGTAGAGGTCCTTCGCGAGCAGGCCCGTCTCCTTGATCTCACCCACGATAGTGTATTCGTCCGCGACATGAGTGATTTGGTTACTTACTGGAATCGCGGTGCCGAGGAGCTATACGGATGGACAAGAGAGGAAGCGGTCGCCAAGGTTAGTCACCAGCTGATGCCGACGATCTTTCCCGCGCCGCTCGACGAAATCAATGCGGAGTTGCTCAGCACCGGTCGCTGGGAAGGAGAGCTCATACACACCAAGCGAGATGGAACGCAGGTCATGGTGGCTAGCCGCTGGTCTTTGCAGCGAGACGAGCAGGGCCTCCCCGCTGCGATCCTCGAGACCAACAACGACATCACTGAGCGCAAGCGAGCCGAAGCGAAACTGCGCGAGAGCGAGAAAAGATACAGGCATATCTTTCAGAGCGCAGGGGTGTCTATCTGGGAAGAGGATTTTTCTCAAGTCAAAATGCTCATTGATGAGCTGAAGACAAAGCGCGTTAGCGATTTTAGCCAGTATCTAGCTGCTCACCCGGAGGTTGTCGAACAAGCGATCTCAGCCGTGAAGATCATTGATGTCAATGAGGCCAGCGTTAAGCTGTTCGGCGCGTGTAGCAAGTATGAGCTGATGGTCTCGCTTGACAAGGTATTCCTGCCGGAGACTCGGGATGTGTTTTCGAAGGAGTTGATCGCCATCGCTGAAGGGCGCCACAATTTTGAATCCGAAACTGTTTTGCAAACTTTAGCGGGAGATCGACTGGTCGCGTTGTTTACGATTACATTTCCGTCCCCGCCGGCCACGTTTGAGAGTGTGTTGGTGACAATCACCGATGTCACCGAACGCAAACGCGCCGAGCAAGCGCTGCGAAACGCCCAGACGGAACTCGCGCACGTCACCCGGGTAACCACACTCGGTGAGATGACGGCTTCCATCGCCCACGAAATGAATCAGCCGCTTGCTGCCGTCGTCACCAATGGTGGGGCCTGCCTGCGCTGGCTTATGGGTGAGACGCCCAATCTGGAGGAAGCTCGCGAAGCTGCGCGACGTGTGATTCGTGATGGAAATAGAGCGAGCGACGTCATAGCACGAATTAGAGCGCTTCTTCGGAAGAGTGATACACGGAAGGAGAAGTTTGATATCAACGACTCCATTCAGGAAATCGCACTGCTGACGCAGCATGAGGCAGCGCGAAGGGGGATCGCATTGCGGCTGGAATTGTCCGAGGGTCTCTTGCCGGTCTTCGGAGACCCCGTGCAGCTCCAACAGGTTGCTCTCAATCTTGTGATGAACGGAGTCGAAGCCATTGCCTCGGTGAATGATGGGCCACGAGAGTTGGTCATCTCTTCGTGTATGAATGAGTCTGACCAGGTGCTTGTCGCGGTGAGGGACAGCGGAGAGGGGATCGAGACCGAGAATCTGGAAAAGATTTTCGATGCGTTCTACACCACCAAGCCGCAGGGCATGGGGATGGGACTGGCGATCAGTCGGTCCATCGTTGAGAGTCACGGAGGGCGGTTATGGGCCGCACGGAACGACGGTCAAGGCGCGACATTTCAATTCACACTACCGCCTCTGTAGAACGGCGAGAAGAGTTCCATCACGCTTGCAACGAACTAGAGATGAAGTGAGGTGAATTTATGGAAACCAACGAACATTCCGTGGAGTTTGCCGGTAGCCCTCTCGGCCGGCAACGTCACATTTGCGCTTTCTTCAACAGCATCGACGAGGAGCACCGGGTACTTCGCTCGTTCATCAAAGACGGTCTTGAACGCAGGGAGAAAGCTTTTCATATTGTCGACCCGGCGCTAAGGACAGAGCATCTGAAGCGACTCGCCGAAGCAGATATCAACGTGGAGCGGGCCATGGGTTCGGGCCAGCTGGAGGTGCGGCTGTGGGAGGAGTGTCAGTTCCGCGGAGATCGGTTTGACCAGGACGACATGCTGTCATTGATCGAAGAAGTGCTTCAGTCGGGGACAGCAGCCGGCTACCCGCTGACGAGGTTTCTGGGTCATATGGAATGGGCGCTGGTTGACAAACCAGGTCTCGATAACCTGAGCTTTCTTGAATTCGAGACACGTGTCAACTACCTGTCTCCGAAGTACGACGATCCACTGATCTGTGCGTATGATCTGTCGAAATTTAGCGCTAATATGGTAATTGACGTCATTCGGACGCACCCGGTCGTGCTGATCGGCGGGGTGTTGCAGGAGAACCCGTTCTTCGTTCCTCCTGATCAACTCTTCCTCGAGCTACGGGAGCGGCGATCACTCCGCAATAGCGCAGGCACGGAACACTAAATGGCGATAAGTCACCAGACCGAGGTCCTCCGTCTGCGAAGAGCGCTCAGAGATCTCGTGGCACTTTCAGCCATTCCGGCGGCGTGGGTCGGGCGAGAACCGCTTGACGTTGCCGCCGCGCTTGGCGACGTGCTGGTCGGATCGTTGTACCTCGATTTCGCTTTTGTGCGTTTAGGTTCTCCGAACGGGGGCGCTACAGTCGAAGTCACGCGAGGCGATGCATGGAAAGTATTTCCAGAATGGCTGGAACGCTACGTCGCAGCCGTCGGCCGGTTTGCACGTGTGGAGATCGTTCCTGACGTTGGCGGCGACGCGAAAGCATGCCGCGGTATTGTCATTCCGGTTGGGGTCAATGCCGAGGCCGGTCTGGTTGCTGCCGCGTGCGGTCGCAACGACTTTCCGACCGAGATTGACCAGCTCTTGCTTTCAGTGGCCGCGAATCAGGCTGCAATAGCATTTCAAAACGCGCGTCTCATCCACGATCGTCGCAGCGCAGAAAAAGCGCTGCGCATCAGCGAGGCGCGCTTCCGCGGGACGTTCGAAAATGCAGCCGTCGGTATGGCACATACGACATTGGACGGGCGCTTACTGCATGTGAATGACAAGTTGTGTCAGATCACCGACTATTCCCGCGAAGAGCTGCTCGCGCGCAGATACCAGGAGATTACGCACTCCGAGGATGTGGCCGCGAATGAAGAACTGGCACGACGGCTGGTGGCCGGCGAATTTCCAACCTACAGTTGTGAGAACCGTTACATCCGCAAAGATGGCTCGACTGTGTTCGTAAGTCTCTCGGTGTCCCTCCTGCGTGACAATACCCGTCAGCCGTTGCATTTCATCACCATCGTTGAAGACATTACCGCCAGAAAGCTGGCAGAACAGCATCTCCTTCAGGCCCGCAACGATCTTGAGCTTAAGGTAGCAGAACGCACCGCCGAATTGCGGCAGAGCCAGGCTAATCTGGCGGAAGCGCAGAGGCTGAGCCACACGGGCAGTTTCGGCTGGAATCCTTCAAACGGTGAGATCTATTGGTCAGAGGAACTCTTCCGAATCTTCGAGTGCGACCGGGCGATTAGACCCACGCTGCAGCTAATACTTCAAAAAACGCATCCGGAAGATCGTGCCCTCGTCCAACGTGTAATTGATCGCGTCGCGCAGGGGGCGCGGAGTTTTGATCTTGAACATCGATTACTGATGCCTGATGGTTCGGTTAAGTATCTCAAGATTGTGGCACATGCCCGGGAAGAGGCTAAATCGGGCGAGGTTGAATATGTGGGCTCGACGATGGACATAACCGAGCGCAAAAGGGCGGAAGAAGAACTGCGTGAGGCTCAGGCGGAACTGGCCCATATAACTCGAGTTATGACTATGGGAGAATTGTTGGCTTCGATTGCTCATGAGATCAATCAGCCGCTTACGGCGGTCCTCACAAACTCGGCTGCCTGCCTGCGCTGGTTAGCTGGCGAGTCGCCCAACGTAGATGAGGCTCGCGAGGCCGCTCAGCGCGCCATCCGCGATGGGAATCGGGCGAACGAAGTCATTAGCCGGATTCGCTCGCTCATGCAGAAAACGGATACTGAGAAGACGCGCCTCAACATTAGTGAAATCATCGAAGAAGTAGTCCTACTGACGCGGAATGAAATCACACGTAGAGGAGTGACGGTACGGATGGAACTTGACGGCGATCTTCCACTGGTGTTTGGCGATCGAGTGCAGTTGCAGCAACTCATGCTCAATCTGTTGATGAACGGGGTTGAAGCGATGTCTGCGGTGAATGATAGACCGCGAGAGTTGCTCGTCAGTTCCAGCCGTGATGAGTCCGCCCACGTGCTGGTCGCGGTGCGTGATCGCGGCGTTGGGATCGACCGGGCGAATCTCGAAAAG
>Ga0126384_10001301_pt1 | contig 14762 bp, 13 predicted proteins | sample PanSoiMetPlot_36_FD_92543 | JGI IMG/M metagenome (GOLD analysis project Ga0126384, IMG submission 92543) | Tropical forest soil microbial communities from Panama - MetaG Plot_36 | ecosystem: Environmental > Terrestrial > Soil > Tropical forest > Bulk soil | place: Panama | collected 2016-02-17 | reverse complement strand
TTACGCCTTTGTCACTTTTTCGGCCTGTGGTCCTTTCGGGCCTTGCGTCACTTCAAACTCCACTTCCTGACCCTCTTCGAGAGTCTTGAAGCCGTCGCCTTGAATGGCGCTATAGTGAACGAAGATGTCCGAAGAGCCTGGCTGCTCAATGAAACCATAGCCCTTCGAGTTGTTAAACCACTTGACCTTACCGGTTATTCTAGACATACAAACGAATCCTCCTAACGATTCGGTGAAAACGGAACAAGCAGCGAGACTGAAGGTCAGAACTGCTTCTCCGACAGTTAATGCTGTGAGCCGGACGCGCTTTTTGGATAGGGCGGTACGCGAAACACAACGACAAAGCGCTCGCTGATCACACACAATGGCGATTGACGAGCGCGACTTACCAAACAAAAACCCATTGTTTTGTGACGCTTGCGAATCGAAATGCGAAGGCGGGTGAAAAGCCAACCTGCACTGATTGAAACGACGGCGCATGCTAAACGATGCCGTTTTGGCATGTCAAGACAAATTCTCGAGATGCGGTAAAAATACACGCCTTTTGCGGGGATCGCGGTCTACCGCGGAAAGGAAGGGATAAATGGGTTCCATAGATCGTATGGGTCCTGTCGGCCAGATAGAAATCTATGCTATTCGCACGCAATTACGCAGCTCGGCGAAGTGATGCCGGCGCGTTCTTGATGTCGAGCTCGTTCAGGATGTAACCCGCGCCGCCGAATTTGTCTGTGATGAAGAAGACATATCGAATGTCGACAGCAATCGTGCGCCCGCGCGCGTCGTTGTAAAAGAAGTCATTGCCGAGTCCTTCATAGTTTCCATCAAAGACGATGCCAACTTGTTCGCCGTGGCCATTGAGCATTGGTGAACCTGAGTTACCGCCGATAATGTCCGTTGTCGCAATTAAATCAACTGGAACATCTTTGCGCACGGGATCAGCATAGGCACCGAAATCTTTAGCGCGGTAAAGCTGGGTCAGCTTCTCAGGCACGTCAAACGGTTCCTGCCCCGTGTCCTTTTCTATCACTCCATACAGATAAGTAAACGGTGAATAAACCATCGCCTCACGCGGTACGTAGCCTTTCACGTTTCCGTAGGTGAAGCGCAAGGTGGCGTTGGCGTCTGGATAATTAACGCCATGCATCTCGCGCATCGCTTCATAAAACACAGGACGCCAGCGCTGAATTGCCTGGTTAAATTGGGCCTGCGCCAATTGCGCTTTGTCATTATCGGCGTCGAGATCGATCGCAAAACTAATCACCGGATCGTTAGATGCGTTCAGTTGCGAAGCAGTCATATCGAAAAGCTTTTGTACGTCTTCAACGGTTGCAAACAGTTTGCTCTCGGCGATCGCGCGCGCAAGTTGTTCTTCGGCGCGAATTCGGGCTTCGCCGTTAAGAGTGCCAAAGCGCTTCTCGATCGAAGGGACTTTCTGTCCCGCGGGAAGCGCGGCGGCTTTACGAAAATAGAATTTCAGCATCTCGCGCTCGAGAGTCGGGTTGCGCTCGGCAACGACTGCACCGAGCTGCGCTTTCACGCGGGCCACCTGGGCGAGTAATTGTCTACTCTGTTCGGCGGCAGGTTTTTCCTTTTCCACCGCCGCGGCGTAGGCCAACGCAACGACTTGAATCAGTCCCTGCGAATAAGCATTAGCCACTACATCGTTGAAGGCATCAGTCTTTAACAGTTCGTCATAAGCTTTGGCGATGCTCGGGAGGGCTTCACCATACTTCGCTTTGCGTGCAGGATCGGCATCCAGCCACTTATTAAAAACGACTTCTTCCTGTTGCTTCTGTCCGACTATATTCGCGCGCCGCATCGCCAGCACCGAGCCCTGATAATTGATGAGAGAGTTACTGAGGTTAAAGATGTCGCTTTGCAGGCTGACGCGTTTCGCAGCGTCGTATTTCCCAATTTCCTGTAAAACCGAAATTTGCTCGCTAAAATTGTCGATTAAGTGCGGGAATGCGTAGTTCTGGTTGTAACTTACAGAATAGCTTTCACGATATCGTCGCGTACCGCCGGGGTAGCCCATCACAAAGACGAAATCGTTATCCTTAATACCTGCCGCCGAAAAGCTCATATATTTCTTTGGTTTGAACGGAACATTGTTGGCGGAGTAAGTGGCAGGGCTTCCGTTTGGCGCCGTATAAACCCGCATGAAAGTGAAATCACCACAATGTCTCGGCCATTGGAAGTTGTCGGTATCGCCGCCGAAAAAACCAATACTCTTGGGTGGGGCGTAGACAATACGGACATCGCGAAATATTTGATACTTGGTTTTGTAATAGAAGAGACCTTCTGTCAGCCGATCCACGCTGATAGTTATTCCCTGATCCGTCCGCTTACTATCAGGATCAGCTGCTTCTATCTCCTGGGCTTTCTTCCCGATCGCCTGGTTACGCTCTTGTGGGCTCATCCCGTTGTTGACAACGGACATGATCTCGTCGGTAACGTTCTTAATCTCCAGGGTCATGCGGACGGTGTAATTTTTTGCCGGAAGCTCGTCGGCCTGAGAACTCGCCTTATAACCCATGTCGCCGTAATTTTTGTCCGCGGTTGACGAGGCCACCAATGCGTCGAAAGCGACATGGTGATTTGTCAGTAACAAACCGTTCGGTGAGACGAATTCTCCGGTGCCGAACCCCCCGGTTCCGATCTCAACTCGAACAACTGCGTCTTTGTAACTAGGTCCATTAGGATCGTAGAGATCTGTCGGCTTCATTTTCATCCCGCGCTTTGCGAGTTCAGTCCAGTTCAGTTTTCCAACCGCATCAGGCATGAACATTCCTTCATCTGCAAGCGCGCGCAAAGGCAGGATACCCACCGACATTATGGAAGCCAGGACGAGAACTATTACCCGCGAAGATATTGCGAAGCATCGATCCTTGATTATGTTCACGGCGCGACGCCGCCGGGAATTTATTAAAGTCATTAAGGCTGGTTCCTTTCGCAAAGACAGACGAAGACTAGGGATTCAGGATGTTAACAGTGGAGTTTGAATTTGAGAAGCGGTAATGCGAGAGGCGCGATCATGAGCGGTCGCGCCCCGGGAAAGCTATTTCTCCGCACCGGGAAGATAGTCGCGCGGATTCACTGGTTGGTTATTGACACGCACTTCATAGTGCAGATGTGGACCAGTCGATCGTCCAGTTGAACCAACCAGACCGATCGTTTGTCCGCGACTCACTGTCTGGCCGACAATGACGTCAATTTCGGAAAGGTGTCCGTAACGGGTGGTTAATCCATGACTGTGATCGATGTAGACAACGTTGCCATACCCTCGTTGCCAACCGGCCACAATCACGCGGCCACTGGCCGCTGCCTGTACAGGACTTCCGTATTGAGCATCAATGTCCTGGCCTTCATGATATTCGTAACCTCGGCCGCCGAACGGATTGCGCCGGCCGCCGACGCCACTCTCGAGTCTACCCAGGACAGGCCATAAATTTGGTACCACCCCATGATTTCGTAGGAAACCTTCGTATGCACGCAAGACGCGCTCGAGTCTCGCAGTTTTCATTTCAAGCGCCAAAAGCGCTGCCTGGCTATCAACCGGCCGCGCTGGTCCGCCTTGTCCGCGCGGCGGCTCGTTCTCTGACACGCCGGAAGCCTCGGCAATCTTGCGCGAGGTGTCTTCAACCGCATTGACACGATTATTCAAGTTTTGCAGTTCTCGTTGTTGCTTCGCGTTTTCAGCCCGCAGGCGCTGGTTTTCACGTTCAATGCGCAGATGATCAGCTTGCTGGGTCAATCCGTAGAAGCCGTAAAGCAATCCAACCATGATTACGCAGAGAACGGCACCAGAAATCTTCAACCTACGTTTATGTACGCAGATGCGGCGAATGCGAGATTGGGAACGGGAGGTTCGGGTAACGATAAACGCGTAGAAACGGTCGTCTCGGGTCATCATTCTGCTCCTGTCGGTTACCATGCGCGCTGCAAAAGGGGTCGCATGGCGACCGCGAAAGTAACAGACGCCGACAAAGGCGACTGAAAGCTAAATTATGGGAGGTCTTTAAAAAAGAACCTGCTTGAAGATCACTCAGACCCTGCTTGAAGAATGACAGCCGATTGCGCGCTTGGAGTCGCCGGGTAAAACGTAGCTCTTAGACTCTAGCGGCGCATCTGGAATGCTGCCAGAGGGCGAAAGCTATCATACGGAGGTGAAGAAGGCAAACGGTGACAGTCGTGTTGCAATTTGATTGTCGGCAACAAAGGTTGCGGTGAACGGTGGAAGTGTGACGATCCTTGAGAGCGAATCGAAGCGACGTCGCGCTAAGCGGCGCTTGCTTGCTTTAAATATTTTGTGACTCGCGCCGACGGCTGCGACGGTCGCGCACAATCGCCGAGATAATTGAAATCAGCAGCGTCGCGAACGCGACAACGATGATCAGCTTAATCAGGACGAGAAGAATAGCGCCGGCGACAAAAAGCGAACTCTTGATTACCGCTAACACGAGCAGAATCAACGTTAGCACCGTTGTGCCACGAACAATTGCAGAAATGATCGCCATAAGTAAGCCTCGAGAAACAAAATCACCGGAAACGATTGGCGGATGCAGAGCCCAGCTGGCGCGGGCTAACGCGCGTCGGAAAATCTCCCGTTCCGTCAAATCTGCTGGCACCCACTGTCCAGGTCGCCACAACCGATGGCGGTGGATTTGCGGAATCGAAGGCGCGGAGTTCTTCACGCCGCCGGCGGCGCTTCAGGTAATCAAACAACATGTAGGCACCCAGAATTACGAGCGCGACAGGCAGCGTGCGCCTTACCGGAAATTGAATCCCGAGCATTGTGTGCGCGAGGAAGATCGAACCCAGGACGACCAATGTGACACCCCAGGCGATAGGGTTCCCGTAGAGCTGGCGGGTGATTGCATCTTCCTCAGCATCGGGTGCAAGACCCGCGCGCATCAATTGCGCTGTCCGACAGGCGTCGACGGCGGCAAACAACCAGGTGCCGAAGACCCCGAGCACAAAGAAGGTTACGCCGTCAGTAACAACCGCCATCTGGAAGAAACTCGCGAAGATCGCGAAGTGCACTATCGCTTTCGACGTCTGGCCGTTGTAGGCCGCACCTAATCCAGGGACAAAAAGTGACAGCAAGGTGGCGACAAAAGGTGATGTCTTGCGACGAATGACATGAGGATCAGTCGAACGCGACTGCTGAGTGCGCAACATCTCAACCCCGGCGACGATGCAGTCCTGGCAGAAAGGAAAGCCGCGGATGCGGTGATCACAGGCGGGACAGAGCGGCCGCGCGCATTGACTGCATTGCACGGTGGCTGAGTTCTTCGGATGATAATTGCAAATCATTTCACTTAGTCGGTCGCGTTTCTTTTAAAAAATATTTCCGGCTCACTTACCTTTGGATTTGTCCTTTGATCCTTCAGCCCCGGAGTTGTTGCGATTCGAAGAATTCTGATTGTTGTTCGTGTCAGTTGTTTTTTTCTCCTGTCCCTCGTTACCAATCAGATCATTAACCGTGCCGGCAAGCTGTTTCACGCCATTGGCGGAACCTTTGCTCGCGCTTCCCGCAGTTCGCTCGGCAAGTTGCAAGCTCGCATGATAAAGACCGCCGACCGAACCATCCGTGGAGACGGTGTTAGTCAGGACGAACACCGAAACCAGAAGCATCGTGGCTACGGAAGCAAGTTGCGGAGAGACAATTAAGTCCAGTGAACCGCGGACCCACTCGAGGAAACGGGAACTGAGGGATGGCCGCACTTGTTCCGGTAGAACATTGCCAATAGTGCTTTGGAGTATGCGAGCTTCCAGTCCCGAAGGCACTTCCAGTTCATCTTGTTTGGAGGTATAGCAGGCGCCTATCGCACGAACGACATCGCCGGGAAGCGCACTACAGTCGGCACACAATGCGGCGTGACGCTCCCACCGGTGATAGAGCGGCGCGAGTAGGAAGCCATCGAGATAATCGGTCAAATAGTCCTCGAAGTCAGCACAGGTGATTGCCGTCTGCGGCATCGTTTTGAGGAGGATGAGCGCTTCGAGGCCGGCATCGGCGGGCGGCGCCTCAGAAGAAGCGCAGGCAAGAAGGGTATTCTTCACTTCACCCAGCAGATCATGACAAACCGGACAGCGCATCGCATGCTCGGAAAAATCCTTATTGGCCTGCGGCTCCAGTGCGCCGTCAAGATAATCTGTTAACTGATTTTCGAATTCGTGACAAAGCATGCTTTGTCTCCTGCCTCCTGCCGCCTGCCGCCTGCGCCTACTGTTTTTTACGCCTCCACAACTCGCATACGACGAAGAATCTTAGCAAGTTCAATACGGCCGCGGTTGATCCGCGATTTGACCGTTCCTTCAGGGATCTTTAACAAATTAACAATCTCTTGATAGCTCAGCTCCTCAATGTCGCGCAGGATCACGCACGTCCGCAGGTCAGGCGATAGCTTATCGATGCCGGCTTGTACCTGAGCTCCAAGTTCCTGTCGCTCCATCTCCCGCTGTACGGTGCCACCGGCGGCTCGTAAGTGGTACTGATGCTGTTCCAGGTCTTCCGGGGAGTCATCCTGGGGCGCGCGTTGCCTTTTCCGATAATCGTCGATCACGAGATTCCGGGCGAGGCGCATCAGCCAGTTTTGTAAATCACCTTGTTTGGGATTGTATTGATCCAGCGAGCGGTAGACGCGAATGAAGACTTCCTGCGTGAGGTCTTCCGCCGCATCGGCCCGTGACGTGAACCGATAGGCAAGATTGTAGATACGACGACTGTAGGTCTGGACAATCTGTTCCCAGGCCAGGCCGTCACCGGCGCGACATCGCCTCACTAATTCCGCACCTTCGTTGGTAGCCAAGCTTCTCGCGGCTCCCACTAGTTTATCTCTCCGATTTCGCCGGTCGTTTCGAAAGAAAGTGTCGGTTCAAATCCTGACACGACCGTCGTACGCTTCCGTGCCCGACAAAGTTCCCCTGCAGCGTAATCATTGTGCCCGAATGCGGCGGCTTTTTCACGCAATAGGGGCGGCAATCAGTGCCTGGGGGCTCCAGAGTCAGTTCTTGCGCGCAACAGCAAACTGTTATAGGCTCACCGTGCCAACGCAATATCTTGTGGTGGCTGTTTCGGGAAAAGCTTCAATTGCCCCGCTCGTTCAGCACGTTCCTGCTAAGCCATGTCGAAATACCGGAAATACCTCGAGTTTCTTCTACTGCTGTTGTTGGCGGTCGCCATCATCTGGTGGTTCGGCCGACGCCTCGATTGGCAGCAGGTGAAGCTTGCACTTGAACGATCGGACTGGCGGTTGATCATTCTTGCCTGCGCGATTGTATTGGCTGCTTATTTTTGGCGGGCGATCCGCTGGCGCACATTTCTTTCCCCATTAACCAGGGCCAGTCTGCGCGAAGTTTGGATCGCAACCTGTGTAGGCTTTGCGGCTGTCCTGACCATCGGCCGCGCCGGCGAAATTGTTCGCCCTGTGGTCCTGCCGATGAGAGACCCGAACGTGAAACCAGCGGCTTCCCTGGTAACGATAATGATCGAGCGGCTGTACGACACCATGACGGTGGTGTTGGTCTTCGGCATAAACCTATTCTGGCTGCGGCCTTTGGGAGGCCGATCCGCGGATTTCGGTCCCGCGCGGACAGTCGGATTAATTCTGGTTGGGTTGCTGGCAGCAGGTCTTCTGGCCCTGATTTTCTTTAGGAAAAACTCCCGCCGCGTGATTTCATGGCTCGATCGCATCATCGAGGAAGGCGCGGGTCTGCGCAAAAGAATCAAACGCGCACTGCTGAGCACGCTCGATCAGCTCGCCACGGCGCTTTCGGTGTTGTCCAACTTGAAGCTCCTGACAATCAGCATCGGTTGGTCGCTGCTTCTTTGGTTTTCAGTCGCTATTGCGAATCTCCTGGTGTGCCGCGCCTTCGGTCTCAAGTTTGGTTTGCCACACGTTTTATTCGTTCTCGGGTGGTCAATGATTGGCTCCGCAGTCCCCACTCCGGGCGGCGCTGCGGGGGCTTTTCACGCCGTAACTGCCGGGGCGTTGATTCTTCTCGGAGTGGCTCGCGAACCGGCCGCGGCAATCGCGATCGTTTTGCATCTCGTCGATTTTGCGCCGGCGGCGTTGTTTGGGCTGTTCTATTTCTTAAGGGGCGACGTCAACATTTCACGTTTACGCGCCCTGGTTTCCGCCGACGCCGTCGAGCATGCGGTTGAAGACGAAAAGATTGTATTGGCGCGCGGCACTTAGCGCATCTGTTCGCGTCATTATTTTGCAACGAGGATCGAACCATGAAATGCCCGTTCTGTGGTTTTGTTGAAGATAAGGTCGTGGACTCGCGAGAGTCGCGTGACGGCGATGCCATCAGAAGGCGGCGTGAATGTCTACGCTGCGAACGGCGGTTTACGTCTTACGAGCGAATCGAAGAAATTCCCTACATGGTTGTCAAGAAAGATGGGCGGCGAGAAACATTCGATCGAAACAAAGTCATGGCAGGATTGCTCCGCGCTTGCGAAAAACGTCCGGTACCGTCGGCGAAGCTCGACGCGATTGTAAACGCCGTCGAAAAATATGTTCAGGAATCGCCTGAACGTGAGCGTCCTACCAACAAGATTGGCGAATTAATCATGCGACGGCTTAAAGAATTGGATAAAGTTGCTTACGTCCGATTTGCTTCGGTTTATCTTGAATTCGAAGACGTTTCCGAGTTCATGAACGAGTTAAAAACGCTTGTTCGCGCACGGGCAGGCGCGGCAAACAAAAAAGTTTGAGCGGCTTATATGGTCAGAAGTGTAGGTGCTGCCGGTCTGGAGCGAATTGAACTACAACGGTTAACCGAACGTATCCGTCGTTTGTTTACCGTCCTGCAGGAAGCCGAAGAAGCGCAAGCACCGGGTGCCGGAGCCTGGTTGCCGGCCGCAGATCTTTGCGAGACTACGAAAGCCATTTGTGTTCGCCTCGAATTGCCCGGGATTACCGCGGGGCAGATCAAGGTGGTGTTGACGAGCGACAAGGTGCGGATTACCGGCGAGAAAAAAGTGCGCAAGCCGCGGCAGCCGATCGTTTCACACTTGTGCTCCGAACGCAGCTACGGACGTTTTGATCGCGTGATACCCTTACGTTGGCCAATCAGCATGAAAGATGCAACCGCACACTTGGCAAACGGTGTCTTGTTAATTAGGCTGCCGAAACTGAAGGATCGGCGCGGTTTAGAATTTAAAGTGCCGGTAAGAGAAATAGAAGACCCTGAATAATCCGATAACTAAAGGAAATGGCTGAAAAAACACAGGAAGAAATCACCCACGCTCTGCAACCCGGAGAACCCGACCCACAGCTGCAGATTCCTTCAGAGCTGCCACTGTTGCCGCTCCGCGATATTGTGATTTACCCCTTCATGATCGTGCCGCTATTTGTTTCGCGGGAGCGGTCTATTCGCGCCGTCGACGAAGCACTGGGGGAAAATCGAATGATTCTTCTGGTATGCCAGAAGGACCTGGATAAAGAAGAGCCTCAACAGGATGATCTGTATAAGGTCGGGACCGTTGCGGTAATTATGCGGATGTTGAAGCTTCCTGACGGCCGCATTCGCATCCTCGTGCAAGGCGTATCCAGGGCGCAGGTTGAAAAGGTCGACTCGAGTGAAGGCTGCTTACATGCGCGAATTCACGTGATGCCCGAAGTGCTGGCGTCCGAGCGTTCTTTGGAAGTCGAGGCGTTAATGCGAAACGTGCGCGCTTCGATGGAAAAGGCTGCGAATCTGGGCAAGAACATCTCACCCGAGGTAATGGCGATCATCGCGAACCTCGACGATGCAGGCCGTCTGGCCGACCTGTCGGCTTCTAATTTGGAGCTGAAAGTCGAGGACGCCCAGGCGGTGTTGGAAATCGCTGACACAACCGCGAGGCTGCGAAAAGTAAACGACTTGCTGAACAAAGAAATTGAAGTCTTAACGGTTCAGCAGGAAATCAATACGCAGGCGCGGGCCGACATCGACAGATCACAACGTGAGTTCTATCTGCGCCAGCAGATGAAAGCTATTCAGACTGAACTCGGCGAAGGTAACGAGCTGGCGGAAGAGATCCAACAGTTTCGGGAAAAAATTGAAGCTGCGAAAATGCCGAAACCTGCTGAAGACGAAGGGTTGCGACAGCTCAAGAAACTTGAACGGATGCATCCCGACGCGGCAGAAACCGCAACCTTGCGCAACTGGCTGGAAATTATCACCGATCTTCCGTGGTCTAAATCTTCAAAAGACAATCTTGATTTACATAAAGCGCAACGCATTCTCGACGAGGATCACTACGGCCTTGAGAAGGTGAAAGAACGAATCATCGAGGCGCTTGCCGTACGCAAATTGAAAGAAAAACCAAAAGGTCCGATTTTGTGCCTGGTCGGGCCCCCCGGGGTCGGTAAGACGAGTCTTGGCCGGTCGATTGCGCGCGCGCTGGGTAGAAAATTCATGCGTTTGAGCCTGGGCGGTGTGCATGATGAAGCTGAGATTCGCGGCCATCGCCGAACTTACGTGGGAGCAATGCCGGGACGAATCATTCAGGCAATTCAACAAGCCGGGACGAACAACCCTTTAATCATGCTGGATGAGATCGACAAGGTAGGAGCGGACTTTCGTGGCGATCCGTCCTCGGCTCTGCTCGAGGTTTTGGATCCTGAGCAGAACCACACGTTTCGCGACAACTATCTGAATCTCACATTTGATCTGTCAAACGTGATTTTCATGACAACCGCGAACATTCTCGACCCCATTCAATCAGCCTTGCGCGATCGCATGGAAGTGATCCGGCTGGCAGGCTACACCGAAGAAGAAAAGCTCGAGATTGCGCGGCGACATCTGTTGCCGAAACAAATGGAGGAAAATGGCATTTCGGCTCGGGACTTGAACATTTCACGGGGGGCCCTTAGCGCGATGATTCTGCGCTACACCCATGAAGCTGGGCTGCGACAACTCGAGCGCGAGATTGGCGCTGTTTGCCGCAAAGTGGCTCGGCGACTGGGCGAAGGCCACAAAGGCCTGGTCCGCGTATCGCTCAATAACTTGCATGAATTTTTAGGCGTGCCAAAGATCTTGCCGGAAGAAGTTTTGAAGAAGGATCAAATCGGCGTCGCCACCGGCTTAGCCTGGACCGCCGTAGGTGGTGATGTGTTATTTGTCGAAGCGTTGCGGGTGCGTGGCAAAGGTAGTCTGGTGCTGACCGGACAGCTTGGCGAAGTTATGCGCGAATCGGCACAAGCGGCATTCTCGTATGCGAAAGCGCGCGCCAAAGAGCTCGAGATTGATCCCGAGGACTTCAATAACTACGACTTGCACGTACATATTCCGGAAGGCGCTATTCCAAAAGACGGTCCGTCCGCCGGCATTACACTGGCAACAGCACTGGTTTCAACCTTGTCTCAAAGGGCGGTAAGAAAAGATGTGGCGATGACTGGGGAGATAACCCTTCGCGGAAATGTCCTCGCCGTAGGCGGCATTAAGGAAAAGGTCCTGGCTGCTAGGCGAGCCCGCGTTACCAAGATCATTCTTCCGGCCTTGAATCGGCGAGATCTGGACGAAATTCCCAAGGAACTGTTTAAAGACATTGCATTCGTGTTTGTAGAGAATATGCGTCAGGTGTTTCGAGAAGCCCTACGGGAGAGGAAAGTTCCTGTACCATCCGCCACGTCCCGTCCCGCGCGGGTGCCCCAGGCAGCCAGTAGTCGTCGCAACTTCCAGCAGCTTCCAGCGAGCCGTTAAAGATGCAAGATCCCAATAACGGTCAACCTTTTAAGAACATTCTTCTTTGGATTCTGTTATTACTCTTAGTCTTTGCGGCCCCCGTGATTTTGGTTCTTTTATTTAGCAGTTTTTGAACCCGACGTAAACGCGGGCAACGCGAAAATGCTCTCGTAAATCAAAAAGTTCGGGCATACTTCGCGGATCGTTCAGATTGACTACCCCTGACCCGTGTGATAATCTCGGCCAACCTTGCGGTTGAGCATTTTTAAACCGCAAAAAGCCGGAACTTTTCTTCGTTCCGCACTGTTTTATTAGTGAATGCCGCAGGCGCGACTCTGTTCGAAGTCGCAGTCGTGGATTCGCCCAAAGCTTTTCATCAGAGGAGAACAGCGATTGATGACCCGTAGTCCCCTTGGCCCCGGCGCACAACTTTTGGTTGCGGTCGCCGCTCTGTCATTTCCGGCAATAATTCAAGCGCAAATTCCTGGTGGTTCGTCCGCTCGAGAGATTCCGACGGAAGTTCAACGAGCCGAACCGCGCGTCGACCAAATTATCGAACGCGCGAATGATCATTTTCGTCGAGGGAAACAGAATCTGACGGACAACAAACGCGAGCAGGCTCGCGACGAGTTCGACAAGGCCGTAGATGAGATCCTGCTGTCCGGGATGGACGTGCGCGCCAGCCAGCGGCTCCAAACTTTTTACCTCGAGTTAGTTGAGCGTATTTATCGCGAAGAGGTGCCGTTGCAGCAACAGACGCCGCAAACGCAGAATACGACACCTGTCACCGCACAGACGGCTCCGAATCAAAAGGTCGAAACTGAAATTGCACAAGCTCCCAGACAGGTTATCGGCTTCCGCACTCAGGGATTCGATCCTTCGCCACTCGATCCGCTCAGCAAACTGATTCTTACCGAAGAGGAAAAGAAAGTTTCCCAATCCGACATCGCAACCCTTGAAGAAGCTAAGAACGCGCTGGACTTTAAGATAAGTGTTAATCCTCTAATTCAGCAGTACATCAATTATTACCAGGGACGTGGGCGGGCCACCATGGAAGCTGGTCTGCGTCGTTCTGGCCGGTTCATGAAATTGGCGCGCGATATTTTCAGGCAAGAAGGCGTACCAGAGGACCTGGCCTGGCTCGGACAAATCGAAAGCGGCTGGAGCCCACGGGCGTATTCTTATGCCGCAGCCTCAGGTCTATGGCAGTTCATACCGTCCACCGGTGCCGCGTATGGCTTGAGGCAGACGGCCTGGATCGACGAGCGGAACAGCATCGAGCAGGCGACACATGCTTCCGCGCGACTGCTAAAAGCGCTTGGAAAGAAATACAACGGTAACTGGGAACTGGCGATGGCCGCATACAATAACGGTTCGATTGATCGCGCAATTGCCCGCGCCGGTGTCGCGAATTTTTGGGCCATATATCCGCATATTGTGGAGCAGACGCGTAATTACGTACCCAACATCCTGGCCACAATCTTAATCGCGAAGAACCCTGAAAAGTATGGTTTTGGTGGCATCCGCCGAGATCCACCGTTGACTTATGATCGCGTGCCGGTTTCCAGCGCCACGAGTTTACGGCTGGTTGCGGATTTAACCGACACGAGTTTGGATTACATTCAATCGCTCAATCCCGAGTTGAGACGCGACACCACACCGCGCGGCGAAGCTTACCTGTTGCGGGTGCCAACTGGAAAAGCAAAACAGCTCGCGTCGCTATTCAAACACGCTCCTGCAGATCGCCTGGATTCCGCTCGGGTCATCGGAATCGCTCCCGGCGAAGACTTGCAGTCTGTTGCCAATCGCACCGGAGTGCCCGTCGTAACGCTTCAATCAATGAATCCTGGCGTCGATTTCAAGACGGCGACGAAGTTGTTCGCTCCGGCAAACAACGTCCGCCTCACGAACTGGCGGCGCACCGCGACAACTCCTGACACCACCGCTTCTTCGAATCTGACAAAAGTACGGGCTCGCAAGGGTGACACGATTAGCAAGATCGCGGGGATGTATAAACTGTCGGCCGCTGACGTTGCGCGGCTCAACGGCATCGGACCAGACGTTGACTTGCAAGACGGTCAGGAAATCCGGCTTCCCGCTCCAGCAACAACGCCAAACAGCCGCGGTCGAAAGTAATTTAGGATCCCGTTAGTTTCGCTCTGAAAGCGCGCTCTTCTTCGCAGGAGCGCGCTTTTTCGTTTTTTGAACTCTGCCCACACAGATCCGAGGTTGATAAGAAATTGGCGGCATTGATTGCCTTAAGTCTATGCTACAAGACTCTCTCGCATGCTTTTCCGCACCCAGTCCGCCGCCGTTTACGGCATCGATGCCGACCTCGTCGATATCGAAGTTGATTTAACGCCGGTTCGCGGCGAAAATGATCAACCATCTTCTGTCACGATAGTTGGCCTGCCGGATCCTGCCGTGCGTGAATCTCGCGAACGTATTCGCGCCGCGATCAATAACAGCGCCTTTTTCTTTCCTTTTCACAGGACAACGATCAATCTCGCGCCGGCGGACGTGCGTAAGGAAGGCGCGAGTTTCGATCTGCCGATTGCTTTAGGAATCCTTGGCGCAAACGGCGACCTCGGAAATGCCGAGCATCTCACCGACATTCTCGCAGTCGGCGAGTTATCGCTGGATGGCCGGGTCCGTCCGGTTCGGGGCGCGCTTCCGATTGCGCTACGGGCACGGCAGTCGAGGACGAAACACTTATTACTACCGGATGAGAATGCGCAGGAGGCGGCGGTCGTTTCCGAAGTGAAGGTTTATGCAGTAACCGACCTGCGCAATGCAGTTGAGACCATCGCCGCGATCCGCTCTGAAAATTCACCCGCGCCCATAAACGTCGACGCGTCGAATATCCTGACTCATGATGCGCACTACAACGTCGATTTTCGCGAGGTGCGCGGACAGCAAGCTGCCAAGCGAGCTTTAGAAGTCGCCACCGCAGGTGGGCACAACATTTTGCTGATTGGTCCGCCGGGCTCAGGAAAGACAATGCTCGCGAAGCGGCTGCCGACGATTCTGCCCCCACTGGAATTTGAGGCCGCGCTCGAATTAACCAAAATCCATTCGGT
>Ga0126384_10001299_pt1 | contig 14766 bp, 11 predicted proteins | sample PanSoiMetPlot_36_FD_92543 | JGI IMG/M metagenome (GOLD analysis project Ga0126384, IMG submission 92543) | Tropical forest soil microbial communities from Panama - MetaG Plot_36 | ecosystem: Environmental > Terrestrial > Soil > Tropical forest > Bulk soil | place: Panama | collected 2016-02-17 | reverse complement strand
CGGGTCGATCGCGAAGCGATCGGCAAACGACGCGCGCGGCGCAGCCGAGACCGACGGCTCGGGCGTCGGCTGTTCGGCGGCGGAGGCGCTGATGTTTGGATCCAGGCTCGCCAGGCGCATGCCCGGCCGATCCGGTGTCTGTGGGTTTGCTGTCTGCGCGTTTGACGACGTCGCAAACTCCGACGGGAAGCGCGTTTCGAAGACCGAGGCAACCGGCTCCCCAACGGAGGCGGGTGGCGCCCCACTAAAGCGCGTTGCGAATGCCGAACTTTGCGGCTGCGCGGCCGGCTCGCCGGTCGGGCTGCTCGTCCCCCCACTATTGAGGACGAGGCCGACGGCCAGCGCCATCACGCCTGCAGAGATCGATCCTACCCCGACGTAAAGCAAGGCTTCCCCGTCGCCACCCGGCGCTTTGCAGTCCGTGGAGACGGGCACCCGTCTCCCCCCGATTCGGATTATAGAAGACTAAGCAATTGCGGCAAAGAATTGCCCGGAAAGTTCCCTTGGGCCGCACTGGAGGGTGGGGATACCGTGGACAGTGGGGTTTTCGGCCGCTTCCTACCTGGATGCGCCGTGTGCCGAAAAATGAATCAGCATAGGAGCTTACGGCCTGCCGGGAGGGCGATGCGGTCGACACCGGTGCACCGGCACGCTATTTCCCGGCCGACGGCTTATGCGCCGGCCCGGGCTCGAGATGCGCCCGGGGCGATTCGCCAGGTGACCCATGTTCAAGGTTCGCGTCATCCCATGCCTCGATGTGAAGGACGGTCGTGTCGTCAAGGGCGTGAACTTTGTCAATCTGCGCGACGCCGGCGATCCGGTCGAGGCCGCGATCGCCTACGACGCGGCGGGCGCCGATGAACTGACGTTTCTCGACATCACGGCGAGCCACGAGAACCGCGGGATCATGCTCGACGTGGTGCGGCGCACGGCCGAGGCCTGTTTCATGCCGGTGACGGTCGGCGGCGGCGTGCGGACCGTCGAGGATATCCGCGCGCTCTTGCGTGCCGGCGCCGACAAGGTCTCGATCAACACCGCCGCCGTGAAGGAGCGGCGCTTCGTCAAGGAAGCGGCGGAAAAGTTCGGCGACCAGTGCATCGTGGTCGCGATCGACGCGAAGAAGGCATCCCGCCCGGGCGAACCCGATCGCTGGGAGATCTTCACTCATGGCGGCCGCAATCCCACGGGAATCGACGCGATCGCCTATGCGAAAGAGGTCGTGGCGCTCGGCGCCGGCGAGATTCTGCTGACCTCCATGGATCGCGACGGCACCGGCCGGGGTTTCGACATCGCGCTGACGCGCGCGATCGCCGACGCCGTCACGGTGCCGGTGATCGCCTCGGGCGGTGTCGGCAGCCTCGATCATCTGGTGCAAGGTATCCGCGACGGCCACGCGACCGCGGTGCTCGCCGCCTCGATCTTTCATTTCGGCGAGTACACCGTGCGGCAGGCCAAGCAGCACATGGCGTCGGCCGGCCTGCCGATGCGAATGGACGCGTGACGGTCATCGTCATCCCGGGGCGCGGCGAAATGACGAATTAACAGGTTTGGTATAAGAGAGCCGGATGACCAGCTTCACGCTGCATGACCTGGAGAAGCGGGTGCAGGAACGCGCCGATGCGAGCGCGGAGGCGTCCTATACGCGCAAGCTGCTCGACCGTGGCGTCGCGCAGTGCGCCAAGAAATTCGGCGAGGAGGCAGTCGAGACCGTGCTGGCCGCCGTGGGTGAGGACCGCGACCGCTTGATCGGTGAGGTCGCCGATGTGCTCTATCACCTGCTGGTCGTCATGCATGCGCGCGGCGTGACGCTTGCCGAGGTCGAGACGGCGCTCGGCGAGCGCACGGGCAAGTCGGGACTCGACGAGAAGGCTGCGCGCAAGAAAGACTGATGTATCGATGAGATCGCCCACCCACAGACCGCATCCCGAAGAGCGCGGCCGCAGCCCGCGTGTCGCGGAGGAAGGGCGGCTGGTACCGATCATGGCCACCCTTCGAGACGGCGCTCCGCGCCTCCTCAGGGCGAGGCTGGCGACATGATGGACCAGCGCATCGACGACGGACTCTCGCCCTACCGGGTATTCACCCGCGCCGAGTGGGCGGAGCTGCGCCAGGACACGCCGATGACCTTGACCCACGACGAGGTCACGCGGCTGCGCTCGATGCACGATCACCTGGACATGCGGGAGGTGGAGGAGATCTATCTGCCGCTGTCGCGCCTGCTGTCGATGTATGTCGCCGCGACGCAGCGGCTGTTTCGCGCGCAGCAGCGCTTCCTCGGCACCGAGGACGCCAAGATGCCCTACATCATCGGCATCGGCGGTTCGGTTGCAGTCGGCAAGTCGACCACGGCGCGCGTGCTGCAGGCGCTGCTGGCGCGCTGGACCAACGTGCCGAAGGTCGATCTCGTCACCACCGACGGCTTCCTCTATCCCAACGCCGTGCTCGAGCGCGAGCATTTGATGGATCGCAAGGGCTTCCCGGAAAGCTACGACCTGCCGGCGCTGCTGCGCTTCTTGACCGACGTGAAGGCCGGCCGGCGGCCAACCCGCGCGCCGATCTATTCGCACCTCGTCTACGACGTGATGCCGAACCACTGGATCGAGATCGACCGTCCCGACATCCTGATCGTCGAGGGTCTCAACGTCCTGCAGGCCGGACGGCTCCCCAAGGACGGCGAGGCGATCCCGTTCGTCTCCGACTTCTTCGACTTCTCGGTCTATCTCGACGCCGACGAGGACGTGCTCAAGACTTGGTACGTGAATCGCTTTCTCACCTTGCGCGGCACCGCGTTCAGCGATCCGAAATCCTACTTCCACCGGTATTCCTGGCTCAGCGACGCCGAGGCGATCACGACCGCAACGGCGATCTGGACCAGGATCAACCTGGTCAATCTGCACGAGAACATTCTCCCCACCCGCCAGCGCGCCGACCTCATCCTCAAGAAGGGTGAAAGTCACGGCGTCGACGAGGTCGCGCTGCGGAAGTTGTGACGCCAGCTGCAAAGACCTGACGGGGCGTGCGCGACAGAGTTCGGTTCCGGTCGGTGCACGGTGGCGACGATCTCGTCTGCAACCGATGGCGGTGTTCCGCTATGACGAGCCAGCGATTCCGGTCTACGAGCACTGCGTGTAACGCAATGCCGTGCACCGAGGTGTGATGGTATTGTCATGCCAAGGGTCTAACAGGGAAGGGATCCTGCGCCGGGGCATGCGTTTGCCCCCGGTCGAGAGCGCGAGGCGTTCCTCATGGCGGTGTTATTGGCCCAGTGCCCGATCTTCGGGTGGGAATACTCGGTAGGCGTCGAGACCGATGCGGCGAGCTTGGAACTCATTCCCGAGACGTCCGCGCTGGCGCAGTGCCCGTATTGCGGCGCGCGTCACTGGTGGTCGAAGCGCGGTGCACGGCTGTCGGAGACCGGGATCCCGGCCGACCGCATGCCGGCGGAAGGGTAGCACGGTTCCGTCATTGCGGGGTGCCGCAATGGGGGGCCGAGGCGGCCTGACACGCGCACCGCGGGCAATGGTTGGACGATCACACTTGGCGGCTTGCCGAATGACCATCGCGCCGTTGCGCGCGCGGTTGTGGTGGAGCGCGTGATCGATTCAGTTTGAATTGATCAGACTCTCGTTGAATGGATCAGACCCCAGCGCATATTCCGGCGAAGCGGGATCATGCGCCCCCGGCGTGGCGATCGGCGCTCGCGCCGAAATGTCCGATGTAGCGCGCGCTGATCGCCGGCACGGGCAGCACGATGAAGATGTCGGTGGTGCCGAACTGGCGGTCGACCACGGCACCGTCGCCGACGCAGGCGCCGAGCCGCAGATAGCCCTTGATGAGCGGCGGCAGCGCGCGCAGCGCTGTCTCGCGGTCGACCGCCGCCTTGCGCATCCGGTTCATTTCGACGTAGCGGCGCGGCAGCGCGCTGGTGCGCCACGGCTCGGGGGCGCGCGCGAAGTGATGCAGGAACGACAGCGGCAGCGCCAGGCGGTCGGGATCGGTGCCTTCCAGGCTGGCGCAGCCGATCATGACGTCGAGCCGGTGCTGCAGCACGTAGGACCAGATGCCGTGCCACAACAGCTCTACGGTGCGCTTGTTGCGATAGGGCGGCAGCACGCAGGAGCGGCCGAGCTCGAGGAACCTGAGGTCGCGGTGGCGGGCGAGCAGCGCGCCGACGTTGAACTCGGCGGCGCTGTAGAAGCCGACATGGCGCTCCGCCATGTCCTGGCGCAGCAATCGGTACGTGCCAACCACGCTCGGCTTGCCGGCGCGACCGGGCGCGGCGTGATCGACCACCAGCAGATGATCGCACACCGCATCGAACGGATCGACGTCGCGCCGCGCAAGCTTCGCGGCGGCGTCCGGAATCGCCGACATCTCCCGGTAGAACACCTTGAAGCGCAGGCGCTGCGCACGCCGCACGTCGGCGGCGCTGCGCGCGAGGCGGACCTCGAGGGTGCCGAGGCGGCCAAGCACGTCGGCGGTAAGCACCGAGTCGCTGTCGCGCACCCGCAATCCGCCATAGGCGCGCAAGGCCGGCACAATCGCGGGCACACCCGCGAGCGGTGCGCGCAGATGATCGATCCAGCGGCGCGGCGACGTGGTCCGGGCACGGGTGGTCATTCGCGCGGGGCCCCCTGTAGAACGGCGGACCAGAACCATGCGGCAGGCACAGATTTGTGACAAGGCGGTATCCGGCCGCGGGCCGGTCACCTTGGCGGTTCGGGGCTGTGTCGCAAGACGGAATGGATGGGGCGCGGCTACGCCGCGAATGTCTTGCGGCCGGGCGCGAGCAACTCGGCGAGTCGCTCGCGGTCGAGCGGCTTGGTCAGGAACGCGTCCATACCCGCCGCCAGGCACGCCTCCTGGTCCTCGTTGAACGCGTTGGCGGTGAGCGCCACGATCGGCGTGCGTGTGCCGCCCGCTTCGGCGTCGCGGATGCGGCGCGTCGCCTCGATGCCGTCGAGCTCCGGCATGCGCACGTCCATCAGAACGAGGTCGAACGGCTCGCCCGCCGCGCGTGCCGCCAGGAAGCGGTCGACCGCCTGCGCGCCATTCGCCGACAGGGTCGGCCGATGGCCAAGTCGTGTCAGCACGGCGCGCGCCAGCAACGCATTGATCTCGTTGTCCTCGGCGACCAGGACCGCCAGGCCCGCAGCGGCACCGGCGTCGGGTGGCGCGGTGTGGCGCACCTCGCTGTCGGAATCCTCGAATCTTCCATCGGCAAAACGCGCCGCCAGGGAGGCGGCGCGCACCGGCTTCACCAGATATCCGGTGAAGCCCGCATCTTTGAGTGCCGCCAACTCGGCGCGGTTGTCGGGCGTCACCAGCACGAGGCGCCGCGCGGCCGATCGCTGTCCGGCGCGCGCGATCGCGTCAACGGACGGTGACCCGAGCGCGCGGTCGACGATGACCGCGGCCCATTCCCGCGCGGCGAGACGCGTGAGCGCGGATTCGCGGTCGGGCACCACGTGGCAGCCGGCGCCCCAGGCGGTGAGCCGGCGTGCCACCAGTGCGGCCGCCACACTGTCCCGTGGTGCTGCGATCATCACGGCGGCGGTGTCGAGACACGGCCGTTGCGGAGCCGGGGCGCCGTCGGCTGCCGCCAGCGGAATCGTGTAGCTGAACGTCGCGCCGGCGCCGGGCGCGCCCTCGACCGTGATGCGCCCGCCCATACGCTCGACGATCCGCTGCGAGATCGCGAGCCCCAATCCGGTGCCGCCGTGCCGGCGCGTCGAGCCGCTGTCGGTTTGCTCGAATTCTTCGAAAATGCGCGCCTGCGCGTCGGCCGCGATGCCGATGCCGGTGTCGCGCACGCGAAACGTCACGCTGCTGGGCGCGCCGCCGGGTTCGGCCGTGACGGTCACGCCGCCCGCATCGGTGAATTTGACCGCGTTGCCGGCGAGATTGAGCAGCACTTGGCGCACCCGCGGCCCGTCGCCGACCACGATGGCGGGCAGCGCGTCATCGACAAAGGCCGCGATCTCGATTCCCTTGGCGTGCGCACGCGGCGCCAGCAGCTCGACCAGTTCCTCGACCAGCGCGCCGAGCCCGAACGCACGCGCGTCGAGGTCGAGGCGGCCGGCCTCGATCTTGGAGAAGTCGAGGATCTGGCCGATCAGCGACAACAGCGTGTCGCCGGACGTCTTGACGGCCCCGACATAGGTCGTCTGCTCGGGTGTGAGCGCGGTGTCGCTCAGCAGGTCCGCCATGCCGAGGATGCCGTTGAGCGGCGTGCGGATCTCGTGGCTCACCATGGCGAGGAACCGGCTTTTGGCGCGATTGGCCGCGTCGGCCTGATCGCGCGCATCGGCGAGCGCCCGTTCGGCGCGGGCGCGATCGGTGACGTCGCGGCCGACGCTCTGCGTCTCGGTCGTCTCATCGGCGCGCACCGGCACCTCGCGCCACGCGATCCAGCGCGGCTCCACGGCGGTCGCGATCTTCTGGTCGTGCATGCGTGTGCCGTCGGGGCGCATCGTGAGCGGGCCCTGCTCGATCACCGGGAGCTCGACGCGGCTCCCGATCAGGTCGGTCCGCGCGCGGCCGGCGAGCGCGCAGAAGGCATCGTTGACATAGGTGACCTCGCCGGAAGCGTCGCGCCGCACGATGACGTCGCCCTGCGCCTCGAGGAAGCTTTTGGCGCGCTCCCTCGCCTCCTTGATCTCCCAGATGCGGTCGGAGAGGTCCTCGATGCGGATCTCCAGTGCCTCGATCTGCTGACGCTGCACGCGATTGCGGCGGACCATGAGGGCGAGCGCGCCGCACGCCGCGATCGTCGCGCCGGCGAGCAACACCATATCGGCGTGGAAATAGAGGCTCACCTCTCGCGTGCTGCTGTGGGCGACGAGGTCCTCGAGCGCGCATACGGCGAGCGCCAGGCCCGCCAACGTGACGGCCGCGACGACGGTCGGCGCCGCGCGGCGCAAGATGTCGGCTGCGTCGGCACCGTCCGAACCTGGCGCGGGAGCCGCGGCGGTGCTGTGCGGCCGCGGTCGGGGACGCGCGACCTTGCTCTGACGGCGGTCGATCCGCATTTGCGGCGTCCGATGTCCTTTGATGTCAGCGAGCGTGCTTTCGCGCGGTCCTGCGCGCCGCGCCGTATCGTCCGCCCCGATCGCGTCGGCCGTCCTGGCGTCGGCGTTGCGCCAAGACATAGCGCAGGAATCATAGCGCAGGAGTCTTGCCAATCCTTGTGTCGCGCGCGGATGCGCGCAAGGTCCGCGGCGGCAAGGTTGACAAAGGCTTAACGCCACGACCCGAGCGGTGCAGCCATTTGGCGCTCAGCTTCTTTTACGTCACTGGTTCCATTCCGATTTTCGCCCGAGTTCCGGGCGCTGCGGGTAACACGGAACTAAGAGTTGTCGTCGTACCGTCATGTGCTGGTGGCAAAGGGCACCGACATGTTCTGCGTCTTTTCGTGTCTCATGCCGTCGCCCGAGACGATGGCGCTCACGGTGGCGGTGGCCGCGATCGCGGTGTTGGGAATGGGCATCGTGGCGGGCGTCGGCGACCGGCGCGCCAAAATACGCCTACACCACCGCAACCTCCTGCTCGACGCCGCGCTCAACAACATGAGCCAGGGCGTCAACATGTTTGGCGCCGACGGGTGCCTGCTGCTCGCGAACGAGCGTTATCTGCGGATGTACGGACTGTCGGGCGACGTGGTGAAGCCGGGCTGCGGCATCCGCGATCTGGTCGCGGCGCGCGTCAAGAGCGGGACGTTCTTTGCCATCGACGCGGAGCGCTACATCGCCGATCTCTTCACCCGGCTGCAAAGCCGCACGCCCAGCACGAAGACGCTCGAGCTCACCGACGGCCGGGTGATCTCGGTGTCGAACCAGCCGATGGCGGACGGCGGTTGGGTGGTGACGCACGAGGACATCACCGATCGCCACCGCGCCGGCAAGGAGCTGGAGCGGACGCGCAACTTCCTCGACACGGTGCTCGAGAACGTTCCGGCCACCATCGTCGTCAAGGACGCACGCGATCTGCGCTACGTGCTGCTCAACCGCGCGAGCGAGGAATTCTACGGCATTCCGCGCGAGCGGATGATCGGCAAGACGGCGCGCGAGGTCTTCCCCACGGTCGGCGCCGACATGGAAGCGCGCGATCGCCAGCAACTCGCGGCCGGAGGGCGGCAGGTGTTCGAGGCTCGCCCGGTAAAGACGCCCGGCAACGGCCTGCGCATGGTGACGTCGACCCGGTTGTCGATCCACGACGACGACGGCAAGCCGCAATATCTGGTCAACGTGCTCGAGGACGTGACCGCGCGCAAGGAGGCGGAGGCGCGCATCGCCCACATGGTGCATTACGACGCGCTCACCGATCTGCCCAACCGTGCCGCCTTCAACGAATGCTTCGCCGGCACGCTCGAGCGCGGCGCCAGGGAGAAGGAAACCTTCGCGCTGGTCAGCATCGATCTCGACCGGTTCAAGGAGGTCAACGACGTCTTCGGTCCCGAGACCGGCGACCAGGTCCTGCGGACGATTTCCGGGCGCCTGCAGACTGCGGCGGAAGGCGCCTTTCTGGCCCGGCTCGGCGGTGACGAGTTCGCGCTGATCGTGCGCGGCGGCGCGCAGCCGGCGAGCTCGGCGGAGCTCGCCGAGCGCCTGATGGCGGCGGTCGCGGACGAGGTCGAAATCGGCGGCCACCGGCTCAAGGTCGGACTGAGCATCGGCATCGCGATCTACCCGACCGACGGCACCGACGCATCTGCGCTGATCGGCAATGCCGACGCGGCGCTCTATCGCGCCAAGACCGGCGGGCGCGGTTCGATCCGCTTCTTCGAGGCCGACATGGACCAGCGCCTGCGCGAGCGCCGCGCCATGGTGCACGACCTGCGCGCCGCGATCGAGCGCGGCGAGCTCACCGTCCACTACCAGCCACAGGCCCGCCTCGATGGCGAGATCATGGGCTTCGAGGCGCTGGTGCGGTGGCGACATCCCACCCGCGGCCTGATTCCGCCGGGCGTGTTCGTTCCGGTCGCGGAGGAAAGCGGCCTGATCCTGGCGCTCGGCGAGTGGGTGCTGCGCGAGGCCTGCCGCGAGGCGGCGTCGTGGCCGAAGCCGCTCAACCTCGCCGTCAACCTGTCGCCGATCCAGCTCCGGGATGGCAATCTGCCAGGGCTGGTGCACGCGGTGCTGCTCGAGAGCGGGCTCCCGCCCTGCCGGCTCGAGCTCGAGATCACGGAAAGCATGCTGGTCGACGATCTTCCGCGCGCGGTCTCGATCCTGAGCCGGCTCAAGCTGCTCGGCGTGCAGATCGCGATGGACGACTTCGGCACCGGCTACTCGTCGCTGTCGACGCTGCAGGCCTTCGCGTTCGACCGCATCAAGATCGACCAGTCCTTCATCTCGAGCCTTCCGGGCAACCGGCAGTCGGCGACCATCGTGCGCGCCGTGATCGGGCTCGGGCGCGGCCTCGGCCTACCGGTGATCGCCGAGGGGGTGGAGACCGAGGACCAGCTCGCTTTCCTCGCCGTCGAGGACTGCCTCGAGGTGCAGGGCTATCTGGTCGGCAAGCCGCTGCCGATCAAGGCCTATGCGGAGGCGATCGGCCGCGAGCCGCTGCGCAGCGAACGGGTCGCGTAGTTTCGCAATCCTTCCGCAGACGCTATTGCAGCCGCGTGGTCGCGAGCCGCAGCGCGTTGGCGACCACGCTCACCGACGACAGCGCCATTGCGGCCGCCCCGATCACCGGCGAGAGCAGGATGCCGAACGCCGGGTAGAGCACACCGGCCGCAACCGGCACGCCGACGGCGTTGTAGACAAACGCGAAGAAAAGGTTCTGCCGGATGTTGCGCATCACGGCGCGCGAGAGTGCGCTGGCGCGCACGATGCCGGTGAGGTCGCCCTTGAGCAGCGTGACGCCGGCGCTCTCCATCGCGACGTCGGTGCCGGTGCTCATCGCGATGCCGACATCGGCGGCCGCGAGCGCGGGGGCATCGTTGGTGCCGTCGCCCGCCATGGCGACGACCGCGCCGTCGCGGCGCAGGCGCTCGATCGCGGCCGCCTTGCGCTCGGGCAGCACCTCGGCCTCGACTTCGTCGATCGCCAGGCGGCGCGCCACCGCCTGCGCGGTGGTGCGGTTGTCGCCGGTCAGCATGACGACGCGCACGCCCTGCGCGCGCAGCGCCGCGAGCGCTTGCGGTGTCGTCGGCTTGATCGGGTCGGCGATCGCGATCACGCCCGCAACCTGCCGGTCGATCGCAAGATAGATCGCGGTGGCGCCGTCCTGGCGCAGCCGCTCGGCTTGCGTCTCGAGCGCCGCGGTCGCGATGCCGAGCTCCGCCATGAAACCGGCATTGCCGAGCGCGACGCGGCGATGATCGATCGTTCCGCTCACGCCCTTGCCGGTCGGCGCCGCGAAGTCGGCGGCGGCGGCGAGCACGAGCCTGCGCTCGGCGGCAGCCTCGGTAATCGCGCGCGCGAGCGGATGCTCGCTCGATCGCTCGACGCTCGCGGCGAGCGTCAGGATGTCGTTCTCCGAATGACCTGACGCCGTCACGACCGCCGTCACCCCGGGGTGGCCCTCGGTCAGCGTGCCGGTCTTGTCGACCACCAGGGTGGTGACGTGCTCCATGCGCTCGAGCGCCTCGGCGTTCCTGATCAGCACGCCGGCGCGCGCGCCGCGCCCGACGCCGACCATGATCGACATCGGCGTCGCCAGGCCGAGCGCGCACGGGCACGCGATGATCAGCACCGTGACGGCGGCGACGAGCCCGTAGGCGAAGCGCGGCTCGGGACCGAAAGTCGACCATGCCGCGAATGCCAGCAGCGCAACCGCGATCACGGACGGCACGAACCAGCCCGCGACCTGGTCGGCGAGGCGCTGGATCGGCGCGCGCGAGCGCTGCGCCGCCGCCACCATCGCGACGATGCGGGCGAGCACGGTGTCGCGGCCGATCGCGTCGGCGCGCATCACGAAGCCGCCCGCCTGGTTGAGCGTGCCGCCGATCACGCGGCCGCCCGCCGCCTTGGCGACCGGCATCGACTCGCCCGTCACCATCGCCTCGTCGACCGTGGAATGTCCCTCGACGACCTCGCCGTCGACCGGAATCGTCTCGCCCGGCCGCACCCGCAGGCGATCGCCGAGGGCGATCGCCTCCACCGCGATCTCCTCGTCGCCGCCGTCCGGCCGCACCCGCCGCGCGGTCCTCGGCGCGAGGTCGAGCAGCGCGCGGATCGCGCCCGAGGTGCGCTCGCGCGCGCGGATTTCGAGCACCTGGCCGAGCAGCACCAGCACGGTGATCACCGCCGCCGCCTCGAAATAGACCGCGACCGCGCCGTCATGGCCGCGGAACGCGGGCGGAAACAGTCCGGGCGCGAGCATCGCGACGACGCTGTAGAGATAGGCGACGCCGGTGCCGAGCGCGATCAGCGTGAACATGTTGAGATTGCGGGTCGCGAGCGAGCGGGCGCCGCGGACGAAGAACGGCGCGCCCGCCCACAGCACCACCGGCGTCGCGAAGGCGAACTGCACGAGGTTGGAGAGGTTTGCGCCGAGCCAGTGCATCCCGCCCACCAGATGCGCGCCCATGTCGAGCGCGACCACAGGCGCCGCGAGCGCGAGCCCGATCCAGAACCGCCGGGTCATGTCGGCGAGCTCGGGATTGGGGCCGGTCGCCGCGGTCGCGATCTCGGGCTCGAGCGCCATGCCGCAGATCGGGCAGTCACCCGGCCCGTCCTGGCGGATCTCGGGATGCATCGGGCACGTATAGGTCGCGCCGGCGACCACCGGTGCCGGCGGCGCGGGTCCGAGATATTTCGGCGGATCGGCCGCGAATCTGGCGCGGCAGCCGGCGGAGCAGAAATAGTAGGTGCGCCCCGCATGCTCGGCGCGGAGCCTGGCGGTATGCGGGTCGACCGTCATGCCGCAGACCGGGTCCTTGGCGAGATGCGCGGACGCGCCGTCGTGGGGGCAGCTCGCGCCGTGCGCCGCATGCGGCGAAGAATGGGAGTCCGACGAATGGGAATCCATGGACATGGTCCGGGCCTTGACACCTATACCCCGTATGGGTATATAACACCCATGCAGCCCGAAGCCAAGGCCTCCTGCCTCAAGCGTCTCGGCCGGATCGAGGGCCAGGTGCGCGGCCTGGCGCGCATGGTCGAGGACGACCGCTACTGCATCGACATCGTGACGCAGGTGTCGGCGGTGCGCGCCGCGCTGCGCCGGCTCGAGGAGGAGATCCTGCGCGACCACGTCGCCCATTGCGTCGAGCACGCGATCGCGGCCGGCAGCAGGGCCGATCAGCGCCGCAAGGTCGCCGAACTGATGGACGTGATCGGCCGCGCGGCGCGGTGACCGAGGGCGCGAGCCGGCCCGCCGGGCGGTGCGCCGCTTGGCAGACCGAAGCCAAGGCAAAAAAATCCAGCAATTTCGAAATCAGCAGCCATGCGGCCAGTTGAGCCGCTCACGCCGCCCGACGCACGTCGTCTGCCAGCACCCGGTACGACAGCGCCTCGGCGAGATGCAGGCGGCCGACCTTCTCGCTGCCGTCGAGATCCGCGAGCGTGCGCGCGACCCGCAGCACGCGGTGATAGCCGCGCGCGGTCAGCCGCATGGCGTCGGCAGCGTCGTGGATGAGCGCCAGCGAGGCGGAATCGAGCTTCGCGATCTCGTCGAGCACCGATCCCTGCGCGCGCGCATTGGTGCGCACGTCGGTAAGCCCGAGCCCCGCGTAGCGCTCGACTTGCGTCTGCCGGGCACGCGCCACGCGCGCCGCGACCTCGCGGCTGCCCTCGGCGGGCGGCGGCAGAATGAGATCGGCGGCGGTGACCGGCGGCACCTCGATATGCAGGTCGATGCGGTCGAGCAGCGGGCCGGACAGCCGCGCCTGATACTCGGCCGTACAACGCGAAATCTGCCCGCGATGGCACGAGAAGCCGGGCTCGCTCGCGCGCCCGCAGCGGCACGGGTTCATGGCCGCGATCAGCATGAACCGCGCCGGATAGGTGACGCGGTGATTGGCGCGCGCGATGGCGACCTCGCCAGTCTCGAGCGGCTGGCGCAGCGAATCGAGCACACGCGGGTCGAACTCGGGAAACTCGTCGAGAAACAGCACGCCGCCATGGGCGAGCGAGATCTCGCCGGGCTTGGCGCGCAAGCCGCCGCCGACCAGCGCCGGCATGCTCGCCGAGTGATGCGGCGCGCGAAACGGACGGGCATCGGTGAGCGCGCCGCCGTCGAGCTGGCCCGCGATCGAGGCGATCATCGAGACCTCGAGCAGCTCGGCCGGCAGGAGCGGCGGCAGGATCGAGGGCAGGCGCGCGGCCAGCATCGACTTGCCGGCGCCCGGCGGGCCGACCATCAACAGGTTGTGCCCGCCCGCGGCCGCGACCTCGAGCGCGCGCTTGGCGCTTTCCTGGCCGCGGATGTCCTTCAGGTCGAGGGCGGGCGCGGCGCGCGCGCCGATCTTCGGCTGCGGACGCAGCAGCACCTGCGCGCCCTTGACGTGATTGGCGAGCTGGATCAACGAGGCCGGCGCCACAATCTCCATCTCGGGGCTTGCCCAGGCGGCCTCGGCGCCGCAGGCGGCCGGGCAGATCAGGCCCTTGCGGTCCGCATTGGCGCCAATCGCGGCCGGCAGCACGCCGGCAACCGGCGCGATGGCGCCGTCGAGCCCGAGCTCGCCGAGCACGACGTAGCCGCTCAACGCATCGGGCGGTATCGCGCCGATCGCCGCCATCAGGCCAAGGGCAATCGGCAGATCGTAATGGCTGCCTTCCTTGGGAAGATCGGCGGGCGCGAGATTGACCGTGATGCGGCGCGACGGCAGCGCGAGGCCGGACGCGGTGAGCGCCGCGCGTACCCGCTCGCGCGCCTCGGAGACGGCCTTGTCGGGAAGCCCGACCACGTTGAACGCCGGCAGGCCGGGCGCCACCTGCACCTGGACCGTGACGCTGCGCGCCTCAATGCCCTCGAACGCGACCGTGGCGACCCGCTGGACCATGCCGGCCCCATCCCCGATGCAAGCCAAGTGAACAGTAGCGGGACGGCTGGCGGCGCGCAAGAACGTTTGTAGAACAAGCAGAGGCCGAATGCGCATACCACAACACGGCTGCGTACATTCGTCGGTTGGCTGACTCCAGCGTCCGCTAGCATGTGGAGAACCAGCAGAGAACATTTGCAGAACAAAACGAATCAGCTAGGATTGCACCAAGGTCGAAAACACGTGCGAGGCGTCAATATGCTGGATATCACGATGCTGGATATCACGGGACTTCAGGGTCCGCGCGAAAGCGTGCAGGCGACCCTTCATGCGGCACAGCGCGCCCGGCTCGAGGCCGAGCTTGCGGGCTGCGAGATGGAAGAGCTGGCGGCGGTTCTCCACAGCCGGCCACCGGTCGGGCGCTGGCCCAAACTGACGCGGGCGTGCTTCGGGCCGAGCGTGGCGCTGCTGTCGGGCTAGCGCTGCTAGATCCTCGCGCGCGTCACGCCGCCCGCATCGCCTCGATCTTGTCCCAGATCATCGCCGCGATGTCGGGACCGCCGAGCCGCTGGATCGCGCGAATGCCAGTCGGCGACGTGACGTTGATCTCGGTCAGCCAGTTGTCGATCACGTCGATGCCGGTGAACAGGAGGCCGCGCTCGCGCAGCGCCGGTCCGAGGCGGGCGCAGATCTCGCGCTCGCGCGGCGTGAGATCGGTCGCCTGCGCGACCCCGCCGCGCACCATGTTGGAGCGCAGATCGTCGGCGGCCGGCACCCGGTTGACGGCGCCCGCGAACTCGCCATCGACCAGGACAATGCGCTTGTCGCCCTGCGCT
>Ga0126384_10001298_pt1 | contig 14770 bp, 11 predicted proteins | sample PanSoiMetPlot_36_FD_92543 | JGI IMG/M metagenome (GOLD analysis project Ga0126384, IMG submission 92543) | Tropical forest soil microbial communities from Panama - MetaG Plot_36 | ecosystem: Environmental > Terrestrial > Soil > Tropical forest > Bulk soil | place: Panama | collected 2016-02-17 | reverse complement strand
CGTGTTCGACAATCTGGCGCGCTGGACCGCGCTCGACGACGCGGCGCTCGACGACGCGTTGCGCCAGATCGGTGTGAAGCGGATCGACGCGGGCGTCCGTGCCCACGCGCGGCGGCTGTTCGCAGCCGCGCTCGACACGCCCGGTGGCCTCAAGGTGCAGACCATCCATGCGTTCTGCACCAGGCTGCTGCACCAGTTCCCGTTCGAGGCCAACGTGGCGGCCCGCTTCACGGTGCTCGACGAGCGCGCCGAGAGCGAGCTGCTCGACCGCGCCACCATGGGCGTGCTGCTCGACGCCGCACGCTCGCCGGGCACGCCGCTCGCCGATGCGCTCGCGACCGCGATCGCGTCGGCGGCCGACTTCACGCTGCGCGAGGTCATGCGCGAGCTGATGGCGCGCCGCGACCAGACCTTGGCGTGGATCGCGCGGGCGGGCGGCGTCGCGCGGGCGATCGACGAGCTCGCGCGAACGCTCGGCATCGACCCGAAGGACGATCTCGCCCGCGTCGAGGCCGAGCTCATCGACGGTCCCGTGCTGCCGTCGTCGGACTGGGCCGCGGCGGCGGCCTTGTGCGACCAAGGCTCGAAGTCCGACAGCACGCGGGCCGAGCAGCTGCGCGCCGCGCTGGCAGCGAGCGGGTCCGGGCGCATCGAGGCCTATCTCGCCATCTTCCTCACCAACGACCTCACGCCGCGCAAGACCACCATCACGAGCGCGCTCGCCGACCAGCAGCCGCTCCTGGCCGAGCGGCTCGCGCGCGAGCAGGCGCGCATCCTCAGGCTGTGCGAACGCCGCCACGCGGTGATCAATCGCGACCGCACGGCCGCGCTCCTCGTCCTCGGCGCCGCCGTGATCGATCGCTACCGCGCCGAGAAGGAGAGCCGCGGCCTGCTCGACTACGACGATCTCATCGGCAAGACGCTCAAGCTGCTCACCGCCGTCAATCCGGGCTGGGTGCACTACAAGCTCGACCGCGGCATCGATCACGTGCTGATCGACGAAGCGCAGGACACGAGCGAGCCGCAATGGGAGATCATCACACGGCTGGTGGCGGAGTTCACCGCCGGCGCGGGCGCGCGCGCCGCAAACCGCACCGTGTTCGCGGTCGGCGACGAGAAGCAGTCGATCTTCTCGTTCCAGGGCGCCGTGCCGCGCAAGTTCGACGAGATGCGGCGCCACTTCGCGGACGCCTTCGTGGCGATCGGCGGCGGCTGGCGCTTCGTACGCTTCGACCATTCCTTTCGCTCGGGCGCGAACGTGCTCGGCGCCGTGACCGAGGTTTTTTCGCGCCGCGACGTCGCCATGAGCGTCACCTCGGACGCGGCCGGGGTCGCGCCGCATCTGTCGCTGCCCGATGCGGCGCCCGGCCTGGTCGAGATCTGGCCGGTGGTCCAGCCGCAGGTGCGGAACGAGATCGAGGGCTGGGACGCCCCGTTCGACGCGGTGGCGGTGACGAGTCCGCAGGTGCGGCTCGCGCGGCGCATCGCCGACACGATCGCGGACGGCATTCGCAACCGCACGTCGCTCGGCCGCGGCGCCAGGCCGATGACGGCGGGCGACGTGCTCGTGCTGGTGCGCCAGCGCGGCACCCTGTTCGAGGCGATCATCCGCGCGCTGAAGGACCGCCGCATTGCGGTCGCCGGCGCCGACCGGCTGGTGCTCACCGAGCACGTGGCGGTGATCGACCTGATGGCGCTCGCCGACGCGCTGCTGTTGCCGCACGACGACCTCGCGCTCGCGATCGCGCTCAAGAGCCCGCTGTTCGGCCTCGACGAGGAGGCGCTCTTCACGCTCGCCTTCGAGCGCAGGGGCACGCTGCGCGCCGCGCTCGCCGCCAAGGCGGGAGAGAACCCGGCGTTCGCGGCCGCGGACCGGCTCCTGTCGCGCTGCGCCGAGGCGGCGCACGGCGCCATGCCATTCGCCTTCTATGCCTGGCTGCTCGGACCCGCGGGCGGGCGGGCAAAATTCCTGCGGCGCCTCGGGCCGGAGGTCACCGACGCGCTCGACGAGTTCCTCGAGATGGCGCTCGACTACGAGCGGCGCGAGACGCCCTCGCTGCAGGGCTTTCTGGCGTGGTTGCGCGCCGCCGAGACCGAGATCAAGCGCGACATGGAGATCAGCCGCGACGAGGTGCGGGTGATGACGGTGCACGGCGCCAAGGGCCTGGAGGCGCCGCTGGTCATTCTCGCCGACACCACCTCGGCGCCGACCGGGCCGCGTCCGCCGCGACTCCTCGCCCTGCCGGCGCTGCGCGCTGCGCCCGGCACGCCCGATCGTCTCGTCTGGGCCGGCCGCAAGGAGACCGATCCGCCTCCCGTCGCCGACGCGCGGACGCGGGCGCGCGCGGAGGCCGAGCACGAATACCGCCGCCTCCTCTATGTCGCGATGACGCGCGCCGCCGACCGGTTGATCGTCGCGGGCTGCGAGGGCGAGCGCGGACGGCCGCAAGGCTGCTGGTACGACCTCGTGCTCGAGGGCCTGCGCGGCCGCGCCGGATTCGCCGCGGTCGGCGAGGGCGACGCGCAGGTCTGGCACTATCGCAAGATCATGGACGCGGGCGCGCCGCGCGCCGCGACGCCGGCCGAGCAGGGCGAGCTCCCGCTCGCGCCGCCCGCGCCCGCCTGGCTGCGCCGCGACGCGCCGGCCGAGCCGGCTGCACCGGTCGCGATCACGCCGTCGCAGGACGACGCGCCGGCGGAGCGCGCGCCGCCGGCCGGCAGCACCGATCCGCGACGCATCGCGATCGCGCGCGGACTCCTGATCCACCGGCTGATGCAGTCGCTGCCCGACGTCGCGCCCGAGCGGCGCGCCGACGCCGCCCGCCGCTATCTGGCGCGCGCCGGCGCCGACTTTTCGGCCGACGAGCAGGCGGCCTTCGTCGCCACCACGCTGCAGCTCATCGACGATCCGCGCTTTTCGGCGCTGTTCGCCGCCGGCAGCCGCGCCGAGGTGCCGATCGTCGGCCGCATCGCCCGCCCCGGCCTTCCGACGCTCGCGGTGTCGGGCCAGATCGACCGCCTCGCCGTCACGGCGCGCGAGGTGCTGATCGCCGACTACAAGACCAACCGCCCGGCACCGCGCGCGCTCGCCGAGGTCCCGTCGGCTTACGTGCGCCAGCTCGCGGTCTATCGCGCGGTGATCGCGCGGCTCTACCCGGGGCGGCCGGTGCGCGCCGTGCTGGTGTGGACCGACGTGCCCGACGTCATGGAACTTGCCGCGGAGGCGCTCGACGCGGCGCTGGCGCTGGTGACGGCGTAGTACGCATGGCAATGAGCAGCGCCCCTCGCTCTGAGTCGGCGCTCCTCTCCCCGCCCTTGCGGGACGAGGGTCGGGGCGAGGGGCGCTGAGGTGCCGCGATGTGCTACTCGCGGATCTGAACGCGCGGTGACGCCCCCTCACCCCGACCCTCTCCCCCTGAAGAGGGAGAGGGAGAACGGGCGCAGGTGCCCAACCCGCAATGCCCACACTCATACGCGTCACCTCCGTGTGAGCGCGCCTTGACGCTCGCGCCCACGCTCCATACGTTCCGGTGATCGCGGACGGATTCGCCGCTTTCCAACCAAACGAGGTCACCATGGGCGTTGCCAAGGTTTCCGATGCTGATTTCGAAGCCCAGGTCCTCAAGGCGACCGAACCGGTGGTGGTCGATTTCTGGGCGGAGTGGTGCGGGCCCTGCAAGATGATCGCGCCGGCGCTCGAGGAGATCGCGGGCTCGCTCAACGGCAAGGTCAAGATCGTCAAGCTCAATGTCGACGAGAGCCCGGCGACGGCGCAGAAGTACGGCATCATGTCGATCCCGACCCTGATGATGTTCAAGAACGGCGAGCTCGCCTCGCGCCAGGTCGGCGCCGCGCCCAAGCAGAAGCTGGAGCAGTGGATCACGTCGGCGGCCGCCGCCTCCTGATCGGGCGGGAGCTGCGCGCAAGGGCGCACGCCGCTTTTGCGCAAGCCAGACTTGTCTTGATCGCCTCGGCCGCAGCCCCCATGGTTGCGGCCGAAGTCATGTCTGGAACCACCCTCCTCCGTCATTGCCCGCGCAAGCGGGCAATCCAGTAACCCCTGCGCCGCAATGGAGTACTGGATCGCCCGCTTGCGCGGGCGATGACGCCGCGAGAATTGCAGCGCGAGCAACAGCAGCGGAGAACTTGATGCCCACCACGGTCGAACTCACCCTCGCCTGCGGCGACTATGAGATCACGCGCCCGCTCAAGGAGGGCGCGGTCAAGCCGGACGGCATCGACCTCAAGGTCGTGACCGCGATGGACTCGCCGACCCGCCACTGGCGCTTCCTGCGCAACCGCGAGTTCGACATGGCCGAGGTGTCGTCCTCGTCCTACATCGCGGCGCGCGACAACGGCCTTGCTTTTCGCGCCATCCCGGTGTTTCCGCATCGCCGCTTCCGCCACGGCTTCGTGTTCATCAACACGTCGAAGGGCATCACCCGGCCGGCCGACCTCGTCGGCAAGAAGGTCGGCGTGAAGTTCTTCCTCAACAGCGCCGCGCTGTGGCTGCGCGGCATCCTGCAGCACGACTACGGCGTGGCGTTCCGCTCGATCGACTGGTTCACCGAGCTCGACGAGGACATCGCCGAGGCACGGCTCGAAGGCGTGCGCATCACCCGCGTACCGAAGGGCCGGACGATCGTCGACATGCTGCTCGACGGCGAGCTCGACGCGGTGCTGCATCCCGACCTGATCGCGCCGCTGCGCGAGCGCGACCCGCGCGTCGGCCGTCTCTTCCCCGACTACAAGGCCGACGAGGCCGCCTGGTTCAAGAAGACCGGCATCTTCCCGATCATGCACGTGCTCGGCATCCGGCAGGAGATCGTCGAGAAGTATCCGTGGGTGCCGGTCAACATGTTCGTCGCGTTCGAGGAGGCGAAGGCGATGGCGATGAAGCGGATGGAAAATCCGCGCATCGTGCCACTCGCCTGGTACCGCGAATCCTGGGAGGAGCAGCAGGCGATTCTTGGCCGCGACCCGTGGGAATACGGCCTGACCGAGCGGAACCGGCATAACCTGGAGACGCTGGTCGGCTACTCGCACGAGCAGGGGCTGATCAGGCGACGGATTCCGCTGGAGGAGCTGTTTCTCTCCGTGTCGCAGGGCGAAGGACGCGGGGAGCATACGTTCTGAGGTGCCAGCCGGGCGACAGCTCCGTGTCTCGGATTGCCGCTCATTGTTTTCCTTGCTCTTTTTGACCTAGCTTCGTTCTGCCAAAATCGCCGCCGCGCCTCGCGACCTCGTCAACCGCTTCAGCCGCCCGCCGCGGCGCAGCCGCTCTCGGCGTCGGCCGCAATTCGCCACTCTCTCGTTTCGCCAAGTGACGCAAATGGCGATGGCGCGCAAGAACATTCCACGCGCCGTGCGCATTCCTTCACGCGAACGCTATTCGTTCACCCCGGCGCCGTCCCGTTCGCCGCCAGCACCTCGCCGGCCAGGTAGAGCGACCCCGTCACCAGGATCCGCGGTGGCGGCGCGACCTCCATCGCGTCGATGGCGGCGAGCGCTTCCTCGATGCCGGGGGCGCTCTGCGCGGTGAGGCCGATGCGGCGGGCGACGGCGGCGAGCGCGTCAGGCGCAAAGCCGTTGCCCTGGCTGATCGGCACCGCGATCAGCATGCGGGCGAGGCCGGCGAAGTTGCGCAGGAAGGCCTCGCTGTCCTTGGTGGTGAGCATGCCGACGATCAGCACCAGCGGGCGCGACACCCGCTCCTCGAGGTCGGCGAGCGCGCCCGCGATGATGCGCCCGCCGTCGGCGTTGTGGGCGCCGTCGAGCCACAGCTCGCTGCCGGCCGGCGCACGCGCCGCGAGCGCGCCGGAGGCGAGGCGCTGCATGCGCGCCGGCCAGTCGGCCGCCAGCACGCCCTGCTCGAAGGCGCGCGCCGGCAGATTGAGCTCGGCGGCGCGCAGCGCCGCGATCGCGGTGCCGGCATTGTCGAACTGGTGTCGGCCGAACAGGCGCGGGCTCGGCAGGTCGAGCAGGCCGTCGATGTCCTGGTAGACGAGGCGGCCGCGCTCTTCCGCTGCGACCCAGTCCTGGCCGGCGACATGGAGCGGCGCGCCGATCTCCTCGGCATGGTTGGCGATGACCGCGAGCGGGCCCTCGGTCTGGCGGCTGATCACGGCCGGCACCCCGCGACGCAGGATCGCGGCCTTCTCGGTTGCGATCTTCTCCAGCGTGTCGCCGAGATATTCGACGTGGTCCATCGACACCGGCGTGATCACGCTGGCGAGCGGGCGCTCGACCACGTTGGTGGCGTCGAGCCGGCCGCCGAGGCCGACCTCGAGGAGGAGCACGTCGGCGGGCTCGCGCGAGAACAGCAGCAGCGCCGCCGCGGTCTCGATCTCGAACACGGTGATCGGCGAATCGCCGTTGGCGCGCTCGCACTCGGCGAGCGCGTCGCCGAGCTCGTCGTCGCTGACCAGCACACCCCCGCCGGGCCGGCCGAGCCGGAAGCGCTCGTTGACCCGCACCAGGTTGGGCGACGTGTAGGCGTGCACGCTGCGGCCGGCGGCCTCGAGCATCGCGCGCATGAACGCGACGGTCGATCCCTTGCCGTTGGTGCCGGCGACGTGGATCACCGGCGGCAGCCGACGCTCCGGATGCCCGAGCGCATCGAGGATGCGCCACATGCGGTCGAGCGAGAGGTCGATCCGCTTGGGGTGCAGGGCCAGAAGCCGCGCCAGGATCGCGTCGACATGGGTCATGCTTGCTCCGTCATCGCCCGCGTACGCGGGCGATCCAGTACTGCGTGACGGCGCGATGGCGACATAGGGTTCATTTGCAAAGGAATGTGTTTACTGGATTGCCCGCGTGCGCGGGCAATGACGCAGCACCAGTTGATAGCACATCAACCGGACACCTCGGTCACGCCTCCGCGGGCGCCGGCAGGGCGGGAAGCTCGGGCTCCGGCGGTGGCGGGGGCGGCGCGGACGGCGCCTTGGTGAGGATGCGACAGAGCATCGAGACGATGGCGCGCAGCTCGTGGCGGTGCACCACCATGTCGACCATGCCGTGCTCCTTGAGGTATTCGGATTTCTGAAAGCCCTCGGGCAGCTTCTCGCGGATGGTCTGCTCGATCACGCGCGGGCCAGCGAACCCGATCAGCGCGCCGGGCTCGGCGATGTGCACGTCGCCGAGCATGCCGTAGGAGGCGGTGACGCCGCCGGTGGTCGGATTGGTGAGCACCACGACATAGGGACGGCCCGCCTCGCGCAGCCGCTGCACCGCGACCGTCGTGCGCGGCATCTGCATCAGCGAGAGGATGCCCTCCTGCATGCGGGCGCCGCCCGAGGCGGCGAACAGGATGAACGGCGTGCCGCGGTCGACCGCCGTCTCGAGCCCCTTGATCACCGCCTCGCCGGCCGCCATGCCGAGCGAGCCGCCCATGAATTCGAAATCCTGCACGCCGATGACGACCGGCAGTCCGTCGAGCTTGCCGAAGCCGAGCTTGATCGCGTCCTTCATGCCGGTCTTGGTGCGCGCGTCGCGCAGGCGGTCGGCGTAGCGGCGCTCGTCGCGGAATTTCAGCGGATCGGGCGCGACCTCGGGCACGCCGACGTCGATCCAGGTCTCGCCGTCGAACATCGATTTCATGCGCGAGGTCGCGCCCATGCGCATGTGGTAGTTCGAGCCCGGGATGACGAACTGGTTCTGCTCGACGTCGCGGTAGAAGACGAGCTGACCCGACTCCGGACACTTGATCCAGAGATTTTCCGGCACGTCGCGGCGGGCCAGAAAGTTGCGGATCTTCGGCCGCACGACGTTGGAGATCCAGTTCATTCAGCGTCTCCGATTGGCAGAGCCTCTTCCCCTCCCCCCGCGAGCGAAGCGAGTAGCGGGGAGGGGCTAGGGGTGGGGACGCGGCTTGCTCGGAGCAAGCGTAGGCCCCCCACCCCTCGCTCCGCAGCTTCGCTGCGTCGCTCGACCCTCCCCGCCAACGGGCGGGAGGGTAGAGGCTGCACCTCACTGCTCAACTACATATAGTCCCGCACTCACTCAGCCGCGACCCACCCGGCCCCGCGCACGCCGGCGGCGAGCTGCGCCACCAAGTCGGTGACCGCCGCGACGGTGCGCGCGGTCGCCTTGCCGTCGGCGTCGAGCGTCGCCTTGAGCGCGTCGATCAGGGCCGAACCGACCACCACGCCGTCGGCGCCGCGCGCGATCGCGGCGGCGGCCTCGGCGTTGCGCACCCCGAAGCCGACCGCGACCGGCAGCCCGGTGTGCCGCTTGATGCGCGCGACCGCCTCGCCGACGCGGGCCGCGTCGGGCGCGGCCGCGCCCGTGATGCCAGTGACCGAGACGTAGTAGACGAAGCCCGACGTGTTGGCGAGCACCGCCGGCAGGCGCTTGTCGTCGGTCGTCGGCGTGGCGAGGCGGATGAAGTTGAGGCCGGCCCTGAGCGCCGGCACGCACAGCTCGTCGTCCTCCTCGGGCGGAAGGTCGACCACGATCAGGCCGTCGATGCCGGCCGCCCCGGCGTCGGCGAGAAATTGGTCGACGCCGTAGACATAGATCGGATTGTAATAGCCCATCAGCACGATCGGCGTCGCGTCGTCGCGGTTGCGGAAATCGCGCACCATGGCAAGCGTCTTGCGCATGTCCTGGCCGGCCGAGAGCGCGCGCAGCGAGGCGGCCTGGATTGCCGGCCCGTCCGCCATCGGATCGGTGAACGGCATGCCGAGCTCGATCACGTCGGCGCCCGCCTTCGGCAGCGCCGCGAGGATCGCCCGCGAGGTCGCCTCGTCGGGATCGCCGGCGGTGAGGAAGGTCACCAGCGCGGCACGGCCTTCCGCCTTGAGGGTCGCGAAGCGGCGGTCGATGCGGGTCGCGCTCACAGCTTGCCCCCGAGATGCTCGGCCACCGAGAAGATGTCCTTGTCGCCGCGGCCCGAGAGATTGACAACCATCAGGTGATCCTTCGGCTTCCCGGGCGCGAGCTCGATCACCTTGGCGAGCGCATGCGCGGGCTCGAGCGCCGGAATGATGCCTTCGAGGCGCGACAGCAGCTGGAATGCGGCGAGCGCCTCGTCGTCGGTCGCCGAAAGATATTTCACGCGTCCGGTCTCGTGCAGCCAGGCGTGCTCGGGGCCGATGCCCGGATAGTCGAGGCCGGCCGAGATCGAATGCGCCTCGTTGATCTGCCCGTCGTCGTCCATCAGGAGGTAGGTGCGGTTGCCGTGCAGCACGCCGGGCCGGCCGCCCGCGAGCGAGGCGGCGTGGCGGCCGGACGAGAGCCCGTGGCCGGCAGCCTCGATGCCGTAGATCTCGATCGCGCGGTCGTCGAGGAACGGATGAAACAGGCCCATGGCGTTGGAGCCGCCGCCGATGCAGGCGATGAGCGAATCGGGAAGACGGCCTTCGGCCGCCTGCATCTGCTCGCGGGTCTCGCGGCCGATGATCGACTGGAAGTCGCGCACCATCGCGGGATAGGGATGCGGGCCCGCGACCGTGCCGATGCAGTAGTAGGTGCTGCCCACATTGGTGACCCAGTCGCGCAGCGCCTCGTTCATGGCATCCTTGAGCGTCTTCGCGCCGGACTGCACCGGGACCACCTCGGCGCCCAGCATCTTCATGCGGAAGACGTTGGGCTTCTGCCGCTCGACGTCGACCGCGCCCATGTAGACGATGCATTCGAGCCCGAAGCGCGCGCACAGGGTGGCGGTCGCGACGCCGTGCATGCCGGCGCCGGTCTCGGCGATGATGCGCTGCTTGCCCATGCGGCGCGCCAGCATGATCTGGCCGAGCACGTTGTTGACCTTGTGCGAGCCGGTGTGGTTGAGCTCCTCGCGCTTGAGATAGATCTTTGCGCCGCCGAGATGCGCGGTGAGCCGCTCGGCGAAATAGAGCGGGCTCGGCCGCCCCACATAGTGGGCGAGATGGCCGCCCATCTCGCGCTGGAACGCCGGGTCGGCCTTGGCGGCCGCATAGGCGCGCTCGAGATCGAGGATCAGCGGCATCAGGGTCTCGGCGACGAAGCGCCCGCCAAAAATGCCGAAATGCCCGCGCTCGTCGGGGCCGGTGCGGAACGAGTTGGGCTGCTGGATGGTCATGCGCGACTCGTGACTGCGTTGCTATTGAGCATGATCTTTTCTGAACATCGGCGCCCACGTTTCGGGATCGTGCGTGATACCGACCGCCGCCGCGCGCGCGGCGCCGACGAAGGCGCGGATCTTCTCGGGGTCCTTCACGCCCGGCGCGCGCTCGACCCCGGAGGAGACGTCGACGCCGGGCGCGCGCGTGATGCCTAGCGCCTCGGCGACGTTGCCGGCGTTGAGCCCGCCTGAGAGCATGAACGGCACATGGGGGTCAAGGTTCTCGAGCAGCCGCCAGTCGAAGGTGTTGCCGAGCCCGCCCGGCCGTGTCGCCTCTTGCGGTGCGCGGGCGTCGAACAGCAGGCTGTCGGCGACCTTGGCGTAGACCCGGATCGGATTGAGGTCCTCGCGCGCGGCGAGCGGCAGCGCCTTCATGACCGGCAGGCCGAACCGCGTGCGCACCACCGCCACGCGGCCGACGTCCTCGCGGCCGTGCAGCTGCAGCATGTCGGGCTGCAGCGCCTCGATGATGCGCGCAAGCTGCTCGTTGTTCGCATCGACCGTGAGCGCCACCTTCCTGGCGCGACCCCGCACGCGCTCGCCGAGCGTGCGCGCGTGCTTGAGCCCGATGTGGCGCGGCGACGGCGGGAAGAACACGAAGCCCACCATGTCGGCGCCGGCGTCGAGCGCGGTTTCGAGGCCATCCGCCGTGGACAGGCCGCAGATTTTGACCAGAAGTGACATCTCTCAGATCGAACAACTCGAGGCTCGCGACGTCATTGCCCGCGCAAGCGGGCAATCCAGTACACACCTGCCCTCGTCGAGGGCAACCCGCCTCCACGCGACCGTCACGGCGTATTCGGACGGCGCGGAGCGCCGATCCGGGTGCGGGCGATGACGCCGCGAGAACAGCGGGAGTAACCCATTATATCACAAGAAAAAAATCCTAGGCCAGATTCCGCCAGACCAGCATGGCGGCGGCCAGGTCCTCGATCGCGCTGCCGACCGATTTGAACAGGGTGATCTGCTTGTCCGAGCCGCGGCCCTTGGCCTTGCCGGCGCACAGCTCGAACAGGTCGCCGTGGATGTTCGTGCGCGCAATGATGCCGCGCTGCAGCGGGATGACGATGTCGCCCGCCTCCTTGAGCGCGCCGGCGCGGGTGTCGACGTAGACGCGGGCGCGCTTGACCGCGTCGTTGTCCGCCTCGCGCATCTTGCGGGTGAAGCCACCGACGAGGTCGACGTGGGTGCCGGGCCTGAGCCAGCCGCCCCGCAGCACCGGCGTGGTCGCGAGCGTTGCGCAGGACACGATGTCGGCCGCGGCGACCGCCGCCTCGAGATCATCGGCGATCTCGACATCGACGCCGGCGACCGCGAGCCCGAACGCGACCGAGACCGCATGGCTGTGGGTGCGGTTCCACAGGGTCACGCGCTTGATCGGCCGCACCGCCGCGTGCGCACGAATGAGATGCGGCGCGAGCGAGCCGGCGCCGATCATGAGGAGATGCGAGGCATCCTGCCGCGCCAGAAACGTTGCGGCGAGCGCCGAGGCCGCCGAGGTCCGCCATGCCGTCAGCGCGCGCGCATCCATCAGCGCGAGCGGCTCGCCGGTCGCGCCCGACATCAGGAGGTACTGGCCGTGCAGCGAGGGCTGCCGCGCCGCCGCATTGTCGGGAAACACGGTGACGATCTTGCAGCCGAGGAAGCGGCCGGTGGCGTCGCCGGCGACCGTCCAGGCCGGCATCAGCAGCAGGGTCGCGGCGCGGCCGGGTTGCGGCACCGTGTGGTGATGGCGCGGCGGTACCGTGATGTCGCTGCGAAACGCCTCGCGCAGCGCCTCGACCAGCGCCGGGTAGGTCAGGACTGCGGCGATGTCCTCGGCACCGAGGATGCGCAGGGATTTTTCCGCCACCGTCACGCCGCCGGCGGCCGCAGCGACAGCGGATGCGGGGCCTCGGCGGCCGCGATTCGGTCGCGCAGCCGGTCGTTCTCGGCGCGCGCCGCGGCGAGCTCGCGCTGGAGCCGGCGCGCGGCCCGGCGCCACCTGCGCTGCGTGATCCAGGACGCGATGCCGCCGACGATGACCCCGGCGATCAGCAGCGCGAGCACCAGCACGAACAGCCGCACGTGGAAGGCCATGGCGGGGTCGACGGCGCCGAACGGGTCGTACGACACGGTGACGGTGGCGCGGTTCGCCACCAGGACCGAAACGATCAGCAGCGCGAGCGGGATCAGAATGACGGCGGAGGCGATCTTGCGGACCATGGTCGCGGACTTCTCCTGATCCTGCGCGTTGGAGCCGACCGCGCGTCACTTCACCTCCGCCCGCAAAGGGCGGGAAGAGGGAGGAGGCCGAGTTGTGCGCGCCAAGCTGCTCTACGGGCCGTCGGCCCGATTGAGCCGCTCGCGCATTTCCTTGCCGGTCTTGAAGAACGGCACGTATTTCTGATCGACCGAGACATGCGCGCCGGTGCGCGGATTGCGCCCGGTGCGGGCCGGCCGGTTCTTCACCGAGAACGCGCCGAAACCGCGCAGCTCGACCCGGTCGCCGCGCGCCATGGCGGCAACGATCTCGCCGAGAATCGCGTTCACGATGTTCTCGACGTCACGCTGATAGAGGTGCGGATTCTGCTCCGATATCCGCTGCACGAGCTCGGACTTGATCATTGTGTGCGCCTGTCGGCCACGCGGGCCTTGCCTGGTACTGACGCTCGTCTGCGCTGCGGCAATCCCGTTCCCCCAGCAACGAACGTCACTCAATTCGTGCCGGGAGGGTGCCAAAGCGCCAACAGACCGTCAAGGTTGAGCCGCTCGAGCGCCTGCATGGTCCCGGCCTCCTCCAGCCGGCGGGCCAGCGCGCCCAGGCCGACCGCGTCGAGCACGGCCGCAGTCCCGAGGTGCAGGAAGGACAGCTCGGAGAACCGCGACGTGAGGCGCCAGTTGCGCACCGGCAGACCCGGATCGACGCCCTTTTCCTTGGCGAGCCAGTCGATCGCGGTCTGCTCGTCGCCGAGCTTGTCGATCAGCTTGAGATCGATCGCCTGGCGGCCGGTGAACACCCGCCCGTCGACGACCTTCTCGAGCGCGTCGCCGCTGACCTTGCGCCGCTCCTGCACCACGTTGCGGAACCAGGCGTAGGAATCCATCACCATCGACTCGGCCGCGGCGCGCGCCTGCGGGCTGGTCGGCTCCAACCCGTCCGGCGTCGCCTTGAGCGGCGTCGAGCGGATGGTCTCGACCTGCACACCGACGGTCTTCAGGAGGTCGGTGACGTTCGGGTACTGAAGAATCACGCCGATCGATCCGACGATCGAGTTGTCCTGGGCCACGATGTGATCGGCCGCCATGGCGGCCAGGTAGCCGCCCGACGCCGCGGTGCCGTCGACCACCACGACGGTCGGCTTCTTCTCGGCGACGAGACGCAGCGCACGGTAGAGCTGCTCCGAGCCCGCCACGGTGCCGCCGGGACTGTCGACGTGGACGATCACGGCGCGCGTATCGCTCGCCTTCGACAGCCGGGTCAGCGCCTCGACGCGGTCGCGGTTGCCGAGAATGATGCCGCTGATGGTCACGCGCGAGATCCGATCGGTGCCCGGAACGATGATGTCGCGCGGGCCGCGCAGGACCGCGAAGGCGCCGATCGCGACGATCGCCACCGCGACGGCCAGCGCGCGCCAGAAGGTGAGCTTGCGCCGCATCCGGCGGCGGTCGACGATATGGTCGGCATCGAGCGACATGGCATGCCTCTTCGATTGTGATTCGGGCGAAGCGTGGGACGGCGGCCCGCACCGCGTCAATCGCCAGCAGCAACGCACCGCAATTGTGGCAAATGAAGGCGTAACGAGCCGGCAAAAGTCCCACATCCGGGGATGGGAGGACTACGCTTGCGGTGCCGTTTCCCCTCCCCCGCGAACCCCCGGGGTCTCGCCTTCGGCGAGCCCGAGGACAGGCTCCGCGAATGGCGCGGAGGGGCTAGGGGTTGGGGGGCGCCACTTGCTCGGAGCAATACGCAGATATGCGGTGTCCGCATAAAAGCGGCCCCGGACTCGCGTCCGGGGCCGCCGTGCGTGTCGCTGTCCGCCGCCTGGCGGATGTCGCGTGGGTTCAGTCCTTCTTCTCGGTCGCCCGCTTGAGCGCGGTGCCGAGAATGTCGCCGAGCGTCGCGCCCGAGTCGGAGGAGCCGTACTGGGCGATCGCCTCCTTCTCCTCGGCCACCTCCAGCGCCTTGATCGAGACCTGGACCTTGTGGGTGCGGCGGTCGAACTGGGTCACGCGCGCATCCACCTTCTGGCCGGCCGAGAAGCGCTCGGGACGCTGCTCGGCGCGGTCGCGGGCGAGCTCGGCGCGCTTGATGAAGGCGGTGAGGTCGGTGCCGACGATCTTCACCTCGAGCCCCGCCTCCTTGACCTCGGTCACCTCGCAAGTGACCACGGTGCCCTTCTTGATCTCGCCGGCCTCGGCGAACGGATCGCCTTCGAGCTGCTTGATGCCGAGCGAGATGCGCTCCTTCTCGACATCGACGTCGAGCACCTGGGCGCGCACCTTGTCGCCCTTCTTGAACTCCTCGATGACCTGCTCGCCCGGACGCTTCCAGTCGAGATCGGAGAGGTGGACCATGCCGTCGACGTCGCCGTCGAGGCCGAGGAAGAGACCGAACTCGGTCTTGTTCTTGACCTCGCCCTCGATGACGGTGCCGGGCGGATACTTCTCGACGAAGACCTCCCAGGGATTGCG
>Ga0126384_10001297_pt1 | contig 14773 bp, 8 predicted proteins | sample PanSoiMetPlot_36_FD_92543 | JGI IMG/M metagenome (GOLD analysis project Ga0126384, IMG submission 92543) | Tropical forest soil microbial communities from Panama - MetaG Plot_36 | ecosystem: Environmental > Terrestrial > Soil > Tropical forest > Bulk soil | place: Panama | collected 2016-02-17 | reverse complement strand
TGCGCACCTTCCCTCGATCGGTACCGCTGGAAACCTCCTCCTAGGGGCGGTAGCGCCCGATCCCACCGACGTCGGACCACTGACCACCACCAGTGCCGAGTATCAATTCGATCCTGTCCAGGACTCGAATGTGTTGGCAGACCGGCAGACGGAAATCTGGGCTCGAGTGTATATGCCAGCCGACATGTCGGCGGGACCATACCCCCTGGTGATGATTCTCCACGGCAATCACGAAACGTGCGGCACCGGCTCCGACCCACGCGTCGACGACAATTGCCAATACACCTCGACCGGCACATGTCCGGATGGCTACATGATGGCGCCGAGCTACCTGGGATTCGGGTACCTGGCGGACCGGCTCGCATCCTGGGGCTACGTGGTGGTGTCAATCAATGCCAATCGCGGAATCAACTGCGGGGACGGCATCACGTTTGATGACGGCTTGGTCCTTGCGCGCGGCCGATTGGTCCTCAAGCATCTTCAGAGGCTGAGCGAATGGAACACCAATGGTGGTACGCCCGCCTCACTGGGGATCGAGCTTCAAGGGCTGCTCGATTTCAGTCAGGTTGGCTTGATCGGTCACTCGCGCGGCGGCGAAGGAATGCGAGCTGCATACAATCTGTATCGCGACCCCGGCAGCCCCTGGCCAGCTCGGATTCCAAATCCGCTGTCGATTGCAGGCATCTTCGAGATCGGACCCGTCGACGGGCAGAGCTTTAGGACGCTCAATGCGGTCGACACCGCATGGAACGTGCTGCTTCCGATGTGCGACGGCGACGTTCAGGATCTCGAGGGAGTGAAGCCATTCGATCGGATGATGAGGATTTTCGCCGAAGCGAATGCAACGCAAAAATCTACCTATACCGTCTGGGGCGCGAATCACAATTATTACAATACAGAGTGGCAGCAGAGTGATTCGGCCGGTTGCACCGATCACAACCCGCTTTGGTCAGGCGACGTCGGGTCCAGCGATCAACAGCAGACCGCTCTTTTCGGAGCAATGGCTTTCGTCCGAGCCAACATCGGTACCGGTGCCGACCCCACCTTTAATCAGAATTTCAATCCACAATTCGATCCTCCTGCAACGCTGACCGCTCTTACGCGCGTCGATCGCAGCTACTCGGACACCGCCAATTCATCGATCACCCAAGTCTTCGAAGATTTCACCGGCGTGACCGGCCAAAGCACCTACGGCTTTAGCAACGACTCGAGCGGTATCATCATCTCGCACGGCGGCGTTCCCAATCACGACAGCAGCCAGCGGGCCGCGATCATCCTCTGGGAGGCTGCCGGCGGCTATTTCCAGACGAACTGGGCGGACGTCGGATCGGGCAACGACATCAGTACATACCAAACCTTGGACCTGCGCGTCTCACGCCAATTCAACACCTTGAACGGCGTGATCGACAGCCTGACGGACTTTTCGATTCAGCTCGCGTTGGCCGACGGGACGTACTCTGCGTCCGTCCTCCTGAGCGGTTACACCAATCTGACCGGTCCAGTCGGGGGGCCGAACGGCCTGCGCCATCCAATCTTGCAGACTGCGCGGGTCCTCCTGAGCGATTTTGGCGCAGATCTCACCCAGGTCCGAGGAGTGCGGCTCACTTTCGATCAATCCGACAGCGGCGCCATCTGGGTTGCGAACATCCGGCTGTCCGCGCTCAGCGGATTGGCTCAAGCACCGGCCACAATCGGACAGCCGCTGAGGCCCTCGTTCGTTCACGCCGGGGTCTCCTCCCGGCGCGAGCCCTACGCCGGGACGATCGAAATCCGTCCGCCACCGGCCGGCGCAGCTGCGGCGGCGAGCTCCGATCCGATCGAAATTGTCGTTCATGCTGGAGACCACCGATTCCGAGTGGGAGACTCGTTGCCCGTGCTGCAGGTGGGAGAGCGCGAGCTCAGGTCCAGCCGATTTGGCCCAGGCGGCGACACTCGCACGCTCATCTTTTCGACCAGCGGCCCTGCCAGTGGCGCGGCGTCGCTGCAAAACGGAAACGACCGCTACTCGCTCGGCAATCTGTAAGTCGGCCCAGTTGCGATCGCGCAGAGGCCAGTTCACTCGCAGAGCTGGAAGTCCAGGATAGCGAGAACCTCCCGCCAAAAGGACTCGGAGTGCGCGCAGAGCCGGGCAGGGTTTTGAATTGACAATCAGGCTCGGTTCGGGTTCCCTCCGCCGGCCGCTTCGGTGCTCAACCGAGCGAACACCTGGGGAGGTTCAATGTCGATCGCACGAGCGAGTTGTATCACAAGTGTTTTCACCATTGTTTTCACGTCTCAATCCCTTGCGGCCACGGCGCCGGACGCGACCGGGAGGGGTCCCAATTCGACTTTAACCGCGGAGTATAAGCTTCCGGCGGAGGTGGACCCTGAAATCCGCGCGGATACCGTCATGACCGAGGTCTGGGCGCGCGTCTATTGGCCTGACCCGCTGCCGGACAACAGCCCGCTGCTGGTTTTCCTGCACGGCAACCACGGCACCTGCGGCTTTTGCTCGTCGGGCTACATTGGATACGACTGTGCAGACGGCTCCGCACGAAGCGACGGTCGGCAGGACTACAGCACGACCGGTATGTGTCCGACGGGCTGGGTCGTCTCGCCCAACCACGAAGGTTACGGCTACGTGGCCGACCAACTGGCCAGTTGGGGTTACCTGGTGGTTTCGATCAATGCGAATCGCGGCATCACTGCGGCTCCGGCGGCGCCTGGCGATCCGAACCTGAACTTTGCCCGCGGTAAGATGATCCTCAAGCACCTGTGGATGCTCAGCCGGTGGAACCAAGGTACGGATCCAACACCGGACTCGCTGGGCATCGACCTCACCGGTAAAATCGACTTCTCCAACGTCGGAGTGATGGGGCACTCGCGCGGCGGCGAAGGCCAGCGCGCCGCGTATAACTTCTACCGCGACTCCGGCAGCGTCTGGCCGGACCGAATTGGTCCGCTCACCATCAGGGCCTTTTTCGAAATCGGTCCCGTCGATGGGCAGACCTCGCGCATCCTCAATGCGGACGGCACGCCTTGGAACGTCATTCTGCCGATGTGCGACGGCGACGTCTCGGATTTGCAGGGCGTCAAGCCGTTCGATCGAATGATGCGAATTTTCGACGAGAGCCCAGCGACGCAGAAGTCGACCTTTACCGTGTGGGGAGCCAATCACAACTACTTCAACAGCGAGTGGCAACTGAGCGATTCCGGCGGTTGCTTTGGTCCAGGCAACATTCCATTGTTCGGGATGCCTCCGGGTTCAGCGGCGCAAAGGCAAACCAGCTTGGCCAGCATGATGGCGCTTTTCCGGGGCAACGTTGGACCGGCGGCGGATCCGTCTTTCAACGAGAACTTCAATCCGCTGTTTGACCTGCCTGCGGTCGTGACCGACGTGACGCGCGTCGATCGGTCGTACTCCGACTCTCCCAACTACGCCGTCACTTTCCCGTTGGAAGACTTCAGCGGACCTGTCGGAACGAGCGAGTATGGCTTTACGATCGATACCAATGGCCTTCTCGGCTACTCCCATGGCGGAGTGCTCAATCACTCTCCGGTGCAAAGGGCGGCTCTGATTTCCTGGGATACTTCCGGTGGAACGCTCCAGACAAATTTTGCGCCCGATGGCGCCGGCTCGGACCTGAGCGGCTACGCTACGCTGGACTTGAGGGTCTCGCGGCAGAACAACCCGACGTTGAATCCGGACAGCACCAGCTTCTCCATCCAACTGGTGATGGCTGACGGAAGCACTTCCTCCGCGGTGGCCCTGAGTAGCTACACCAATCTCACCGGGCCAGTGGGACGAATCCCGACCCAGCCGCATCCAATTCTTCAGAGTGCTCGCATTCCGCTGGGCGATTTCGCCGCCGCCGACTTGACCCAAGTGCATGCGGTGCTCTTCACTTTCGACGATCCGTCGGGGGCGATCTACCTCGCGAACGTTCGGGTCTCCATGGTGGGAGCAGGAACCGCGCCAAACGCAGGCGCACGTCAGTCCAATCCTCGCTTTGCCAACGTATTGCCGGACCCTCCGCAAACCGCGGTCTACAGCGAAGGAAACATGGTTACGGGAGTGCGCTCTTCGCCGCAGTTGGGAAACGACGTCGTGGTCGAGATCTACACCCCGGTCGACATTCCAATCACCGATTCAATCCTGAAAATGCAGATCGGTGACGTGGAATCGTCGCTCAGCCAGTTCACCACCGGGGACACAAAGCACGTCGCGTTCACATTCGACGGCAGGGCGCTGGCGCAGGTGCCGAGCGGATCGAGCATTGCCGTGTCGTGGAATTTCACGACGGCGGTTTGGAACTTCGGCACGTTCGATGCTCGCCTGATTCAATAGCCTAATTGCGATTGTGCGAGGGCACTGCCCTCGCCGCGGCGGTGAAGTTACGCGTTGGTGCGCTGAACGCGCTGCTCCGCGAAGTCGATGACCGATCGCTCGATCGAGGAACCGTCGAGCGAATCGATCTCCATGATCCCGGTGGGGCTGGTGACGTTGATTTCAGTCAAGTAGTCGCCGATCACGTCGATGCCGGCGAGATAGAGACCGCGCTTCACCAATTCGGGCGCGATGCAACGGCAAATTTCGCGGTCGCGATCGGTCAGGGACGTTCGCTCTGCGCGACCGCCGGTCGCCATGTTGCAACGCCATTCCCCTTCGGTGGGAACTCGAAGGATGGCGCCCAAGGGCTCGCCGTTGAGCAGGATGATTCGCTTATCCCCCCGGCCGCTCTCGGGAATGAAAACCTGGGCGATGGTCGCCTCTCTGTGCTGACCGGTCATCATCTCGAGCAGCGCATTGAGGTTCCGGTCCGCCGGGTCGGTGGTGACCACGCCACGCCCGGCAAAGCCGTCGATCGGCTTCAAAACCACGCGGCCCACTTGTCCGATGAAGGAACGCAGCTGGGCCACGTTGCGGCTCACCAGGGTGCGGGGAATCAACTCTGGAAAGCGCAGCGCAAACAGCTTCTCGTTCGCGTCGCGCAATCCGGCGGGCGAGTTGATGCAGAATGCCCGGCCAGCTCCGAGCTCCACCAGCTGGGTGGCGTGCCAGTAGTCGACGTTCACCGGAGGATCTTTTCTTAGGAAGATGACGTCGAGCTGCTGGAGCGCGGCATCGAAGGTCGACAGCACTTTGAAGTGCGAACCTTGCTCGCGGCGAAGGGAAACGGAGCGCATCGATGCCCCGACGTGCTCGCCCAGTGCATAGAGCTGCTCTTGATGAAAGGAGAGCACCTCGTGGCCGCGTTGCTGGCACTCCATCATCAGCGCGAAAGTGCTGTCGTGAGGAACGACCAGGCCTTCGAGCGGATCCATCAAAAAGCCCACGCGTAGCCGCTCGGATGACATGACCGCAATCTAATACCAGACGGCAGGGCGGCGTGGGTCGAGGTGAACGTCGTTTAATCGAACATGCCTTGTAGATAAAACTGTCCGTCGCGATCGTCGCGAAAGATCCAGGCGGGGCCAAATCCCTCGAAGTACACCCGGTAATAATCCCGATTGTAGGAGGCATCTGCCCACCATTCGCCGCAAACGCGCTCCGGCCCGGAGACGGCGAGGACTTTGCGGTGCTTTCCGAGCAAGCGCGCCGAGCGGAGATCTCCTTCCTGGTCCAAATCGACGGCCAGCGAGGCCGGTCGTTCCAGCAGCCGCGAAGGGCGCTGAACGAGGACCTCGTCTGATTGCGAAATCGTTCGAACACTGCGTTCAGCGTCGGCGAGCAGCCCTCGCTCGGGCGCCGGAGGATGAAAGCTCTTTGGCGCATATGCGGCCTCCGGTCGATGGACCGGCTGAAGCTGTGCACAGAACAGCGCATCTTCTCCGAGCACGGAGGACAATCGAGAGAGCACGACTTCCAGCGCTGCATCCCCTTCCGGCTCATCTCCGAGGCGAAGCTGGGTTTCTGGATCCTCACAAAATTGATCCACGGTTGCCTTGAGGGCAACGATGGGATTGGGCAGCGTCAGGTCGGCAATCCGATGCCTGGCAAGCTCGAGCAGCAGCTTCGAGCGCGCGCTGGGCCGCGCCAGAATGAGGCAGACGCGTTCCTCTCCCGGAGGATCGAGCTTGAGGGTCAGGGTGATCCGAATTGCGGCGCGTTTGCGTCCAGCCAGCCGAGCGCAGAGCCGATCCAGAGTCGTTTTCAACGCAAACAGCAGTGGTTCGAGCGACTCGGCAGGCCAATCCAGGTCGATCGATTCCTCGAGGACCTCCGGCAAAGCTGTTGGCACAAACGCCGAATCGTCTTCCCCACGACACAACCGATGCACCAGCAACCCAGCGGCGCCCATTCGGACAAGCAATGCTCCAGGTGGAAGCGAGGCCACTTCGCCGAGCGACGTGAGACCGAATGAGCGCAGGATGCCGACGGTGGATCCATCGATGTGCTCCAGGGCATCCAATGGAAGCGCTTCCAACGCACGCGCGCCAGTTCGCGGCAAAACCACCTCGATCGTTTTACGACCATGGCGCGTCAACGCTCGAGCGGTAAACGCTTCAGAAGCAACTGTTGCGCGAGCTCGGCAGCCTCGGGAGGCACAGATCTCCAACGCTCGCCGACACAGCCCCTCCTCGCCATCGCACAATGCGGCGGCGGAAGCATCGAGCCACATCCCATCCGGGGGACATAGCTGGAAAGCGGGAGCGATCAGGAGCAGCTGCTCCGCCAAGGACATCAGAGCCGCTCGTTCGACGTCTGGACGATAAGCGAAGTGCCGCAGGGTTGTGACGAGCGCAGTGGCCGCGGCCAGAGTCATCCCAGGCCGAAGTCCTGCCGCCAGCGCGGCGCTTGAGGCAAAAAGAATCCTCCGCTGTCCCTTGAACTCTTCGACGAAAGCGATCGGTCTGCCTGCCAGCGCAGGCATCTCGACGATCTTTCTCTGAATCGGAAAGCGATCGACGTGCAGATACAGAAGACGCATCGCCAGCTCGCTGCATCCTCACAGCCCCAGGCTGCTGCCCAGCTGCGGAAGCGCCACGTCTCGACCTGGGCGTGAACGGGCGATTCCACCGCCGTCCCGCGGCCAGGAAACCTTCACCCGGTGGATGGGACATGGGGAAATTTTTGAATTGCCCTCCGCAGATGCAGTCGATCCGGAGCGCTCCCGATATCGGAATTGCGGTGGCTCTCCTGGATAAAACGAAGGCCAGGGAATCACCGCTTGAGCCCCGGTTTTTCCCTGCCGGCTCCGCTGTACTTCCACCCGCACGCCCTGCACGCCGGATGAGGAGATCTCGAGCCGGATCATCCCATCCGCAGGAGCTTCCGGGGGAGTGAGCAGCAACAGGCAGCACCCCCCTCTGGATGCGGCATCCGAAAGCCTCTTGCATTCAGCCAATGACATCTTCACCGCGGTATGAGTCAGGTCCAGCGCCAAGCAGGCGAAAGCACCGCTTCGCGCAAGCTGGACTGCCGTCCACACCAGTTTTCCCGGCGCATTGGGCCGGACGATCAGCAATCGCGACAGCTCGACCCCGAGCGCAGCAGCGGCCAGCGGATACAGCTGGCGAGGACCATCGACGTAAGCCGCCAGGCGATTCTCTTGAGTGGCGCTGGCGAGAGCCCGCAGTGCCAGCGTGGTCCGGCCGGAAGCGGCTTCGCCCCACAACTCCAGCACCTGACCTAGGGGGAGACCTGATGAGGGCAGCAACTCGTCAAACGATCGAATCCCCGTCCGCAGCACGACGAGGTAGCGCCGGGGTGCAGCTTGGAGCCTGCAAATCTCCCGACGGAGACGTTCGACTTGCGGATGCCTGGCCTCTGCCGCTTCCATCGACTTGCCCACGAGAATATTCTATACAAATGTTCAGTATGCAAGGGCGGGCTGACATCGAAGCTAAGCGGCAGTAAAGCAATGGAAAGTTCGGGGCGTCTAAAACGCTCCCAGCATCGCCAACGCAAACTGAGGCTGGGGCGGATGGGGCAGCGCAGCAGCCCCTTTGAGCTCCACCGACTCGCCGAAGATGCCCGTTCCATAGCTGCCCGGACCCTTGCCGCTGGCTTCGAGGTAGACCTGCGTCCGCGCAAACGGTTGCCGCACGAACAGCTCCTTAGGAGTCACGCGCATTGAAATTTGATTTCGAATCTCATGGCCGTTGACCCATAGGCCACTCATTTCGACTCCCTCGGGCAGGTCGCGGATATCCATCGTCAAGCTGGAGCTTGAAATGTGACCGGGAACAGCCTTCAAGAATATCGCGCGATCGTGGATCCACCCCGCCCAAGTTCCGTCCCTCTGACGACTCATGTTGATCGTTGGTCCGACCACTCGGTCCGCATAGAAAGAAACCGAGGGCCCGGTCAGACCTCCATGAACAAGTACTCGGCCGTCCGGGTCCGGCTGTCCTTCGGCGCTCACGTCCTCCCCTGGAACCCAGCGATAGCATCCCGCCAGGCCAATCGCCACCGCGCTCACTGCGATGATTCTCTTAAACACGAGGCACCTCCTACGGCGATCACCCCCCGACGCCACGGCGCCGAGTTTATTCAAATGACACTGGCGGCGCGATACTGTTGAGGCATATTTGATCGACGCCCAACATCCGGCACACACCGGGCTGGACGGGAGCGAGTGTCGTTGGTGCTACCCATTCGGTCAGCTCCCTGCCCTCTTTCATGGCCTTGCTTGTGCGCAATTTAAACTGGGTTATCGTTACCCTTGCCTAACATGATTCCGGCAAGACAGCCTACGCTGCATCACCAGGCGCTTCTGAAAAGCGTTCAACGAACGGTTAAAGGTTAGCTCACCAATGTCTGACGAGAAGAAGAAGGGCGGTCAGTCAGCCACGGCGATGGCTTCTGCAATGGCGCAGCCGGGGTTGATCAACAAAGAGGATATTCCGCAGGTTTTGCCCATCCTGCCGCTTCGCAACTCGGTGTTCTTCCCGGGGGGAGTCTTGCCCCTCGCGGTAGGCCGTCAGAAGACGATCGCGCTGATCAAGGACGCGGTTCGCGACGATCAAGTGATCGGCGTGGTGACGCAGCGGCGAGCCGAAGAGGAAGATCCGGGATCCGCCGATCTCTACACCATGGGAACGGTGGCGCGAATAGTGAAGCTGCTCAAGATGGGCGAGGACAATTACTCGCTGGTGGTCCAGGGCCTGGCCCGCTTCCGAGTGATAGAGCTCGTGCAGGAGACGCCCTATCTCAAGGCCCGGATCGAAGCAGTCGAGGACCGGACGTCCGTCGAGAACGTGGAAGTGGAAGCGCTGGGCATCAATCTGAAGAAGCTCGCCCGCGAGGTAATCGAGCTCATGCCCGAGCTTCCCGCGGCCGCCACGGAGCTCGTCGAATCGATCAACCAACCCGGCCATCTGGCGGACTTGATCGCCGCGAACGTCGATGTACCGATCGAAGAGAAGCAGGCCGTGCTCGAAACGGTCGACCTCAAAGCCAGGATGAAGCTCGTCCTCGAGCTGCTCAATCGCAAACGCGAGATCCTCAAGCTGTCGAACAAGATTGACTCCGCTGTTAAGGGCGAGATGTCCAAGACGCAGCGCGAGTACTACCTGCGCCAGCAGCTCAAGGCGATCAAAGAGGAGCTGGGCGAAATTGGCGAGGAAGAGGAGGAGCTGGACGAGCTTCAAGAGCGCCTGAAAAAAGCCGGACTTCCCCCGGAGGTCGAGAAGGTCGCGCAGAAGGAGCTGAACCGGCTCAAGACCATTCCCGCCGCCTCATCCGAGTACACCGTCGCCCGCACTTACTTGGACTGGATCGCCGACTTGCCGTGGTCCAAACAGAGCGATGACAACCTTGACATCGAGAATGCCCGCCAGGTCCTCGAAGCCGACCACTATGGTCTGCAAAAAGTAAAGAAGCGGATCCTGGAGTACCTCGCCGTTCGCAAGCTCAAGAACGACATGAAAGGCCCGATCCTCTGCCTGGTGGGTCCGCCCGGTGTGGGTAAGACGTCGCTCGGCCAGTCGATCGCCCGAGCGGTCGGGCGTAAGTTCGTGCGCCTGTCGCTCGGCGGCGTGCGAGACGAGGCGGAGATCCGAGGACACCGACGGACTTACGTCGGTGCGCTGCCCGGACGCTTTATTCAGAACATGAAGAAGGCGGGCACCAAGAATCCGGTGATGATGCTCGATGAGATCGACAAGTTGGGGGCCGATTTCAGGGGCGATCCGTCTGCGGCGCTTCTGGAGGTCCTCGATCCCGAGCAAAACAACTCTTTCTCCGATCACTACCTGGACGTGGCCTTCGACCTGTCGCGAGTCTTGTTCATCGCGACCGCGAACCTGCTCGAGCCGATTCCGGGTCCGCTCAAGGACCGAATGGAGATCATCGAGCTGCCGGGGTACACCTTCGATGAGAAGGAGCAGATCGCGAAGATCCACTTGATTCCGAAGCAGCTGCGAGAGCATGGGCTGACGCAAGAGCACATCGACATCGAGGACAAGGCGCTCCATACGCTGATCGTGGCCTACACCAGGGAAGCCGGCGTTCGCGCTCTCGAGCGGAGAATCGCGGACATCTGCCGCGCCGTAGCGGTGGACGTCGCGTCGGGCAAGACCGGCAAGCAGGTGATCACCGCCGATCGCGCGATGGAGATACTGGGACCTGAGCGGTTCTATTCCGAAGTGGCGGAGCGCACCGAGGTGCCTGGCGTAGCAACCGGCCTCGCTTGGACCGCAGCGGGCGGTGATTTGCTCTTCATCGAGGCAACGCGGATGGCGGGAAAAGGGAACCTCACTTTGACCGGCCAGCTGGGCGAAGTGATGAAGGAGTCCGCTCAAGCGGCGCTCTCGTACCTGCGATCGAAGGCAGAAATCCTCGGTATCAACGCAAACTTCCTCGAGAAAACGGACGTCCACCTGCACTTCCCGGCGGGGTCGATCCCAAAGGACGGTCCCTCGGCCGGAGTCACCATCTTGACCGCCCTAGTCTCGCTGATGACCGGCATCCGGGTCCGCGGAGACACCGCGATGACCGGCGAGGTGACGTTGAGGGGCCTGGTGCTTCCGGTCGGCGGCATCAAGGAGAAGGTACTGGCGGCACATCGTGCGGGCATCAAGCGGGTGATCTTGCCCGAGCGTTGCCGCAAGGATTTGATCGACGTGCCGGAGCAAGCGCGCAAGGAGATCGAGTTTATTTTTGCAACGCAGATGGACGAGGTCCTGAAGGCAGCGCTGGAGAACTCGCCCTTCAAGGGCCCGGGCACCTCGGCTGGCGCCCCCGGCGAAGTGCCCAAGGCTCCCGAAGTGCGCGCCTAAGATTCGCGTTCTCGGCGGCGCCGCCGCCAGACCGCAAGCGAAGCGATCAGCGCGCCGGCGAGTGCGCCCGCTGCGGCGCCGGCCACTCCGCGAGGCAACTCGCTGCCTGCCGGGGGATCGTTTCGAAAGCTGTCCAGCGAGGCGCGAATCTGCGCGTTCAGCTCGCCCCACCGCCCGGTCGGAACGCTGAATATGATCACGGCATGCCTTCCCTTGCCGGCCATCCCGGCGACGAGGACGTTTCGCAGCTGGCCTTCGTGGCGGACGGTTCCCATCACTTCCACGCGAGGAGCGCCTTCGGAGATCAGCTCTGAACGATCCATCGCCAGATTGAGGTGCAACTCATCTGCGAAGTGCCTAACCACGGCGGCGGAGAACTCGTCCCTCGTCGCCGGGGTTGCTTGAAACGAGCCCTCTACGACCGAGACCAGGAGTGCGGCCGAATCCTGCCCCGGTCGGTCGACCAGCGCCGCCGAAAGCATTCGGCCGGAGGACGGCATTGCGCTCAAAGCCCCAGCGCGGGTGCCTCGAAAGAGCTCCATTCGAGCCATGGTGAATTCGCGAGGTGGACGAAGCGAGAAGCCGTCTTGCCGGAGCTCGGTCCCCAGTGGAACGGCACCCGAAAGAAAGAAAATGACCAATGCGCCTACCGCCAGGGGTGAATTCCTGCGTCGACGAACGGTCATTTGCAAATGCGACAACGGTGCCCCCGTGTTTCGTTGATTCACCGGGAATGCGCCCCTACAATCGGAACTCGGACTCGCCTGTCATAGCTGGCAACAGGTCCTGACATCTGCGCCTTAGCTTACTATGCGGAAACGGATTCGCCTGGGAGTACTGACGGGAGGAGGAGATTGCCCGGGCCTCAACGCATTAATTCGAGCGGTGGTTAAGCGGGGGGTTGTCGAACTCGGGTACGAATTCGTGGGGATAGAAGATGGTTACGTCGGGCTCTGCGAGCCAAACCATGCCGCGCCCCTGACGTTGGAAAATACACGCGGAGTCCTGCCCAAGGGCGGCACCATCCTGGGCACATCCAATAAGGCAAACCCGTTCCGGTATGCCGTCAGGGAGGACCGTCGCATCGTCGAGAAGGACGTCTCCGACGTCGCGGTGCGACGCTACCACGAGCTTGGGCTCGACGCGCTGATCGCGGTCGGCGGAGACGGCACTCTGTCGATCGCCCACCAGCTTTCCAAGCTTGGGATCAGGGTCGTCGGATGCCCGAAGACGATCGACAACGATCTTACCGGAACCGATTTGACCTTCGGCTTTGATACCGCGCGCGCAACTTGTACCGACGCGATCGACAAACTCCACACCACTGCTGAGGCTCATGACCGGGTGATGGTTTTGGAGTTGATGGGACGACAGGCCGGTTTTTTGGCGCTCGAGAGCGGCGTCGCCGGCGGCGCGGACCTCATTCTCATTCCGGAGATTCCCTACCGACTGGAGGCCATCGTCGAGAAGATCAAAAGGCGCTGGAGCCGGCATCGAACCTTCTCGATCATCGTCGTTTCCGAAGGGGCTTTTCCGCTGGGCGGTTCGTTATCCGTCATCGCCCATGCGGACGAGATCGCGGGGCGCGGAGTCGTGCGGCTGGGGGGCGCCGGCAAGGTCGTAGCGGACAACATTGCCTCGCACATCGAGGCGGAGATCCGGGTCACTGTTCTTGGCCATCTGCAGCGAGGCGGCAGCCCCTCCGCCGCGGACCGCCTCCTTGCCACTCGCTTTGGGTACAACGTTTTGAACCTCGTTCAAGAGGGGCTCTGGGACCACATGGTCGGGCTCAGCGGCAACGATATAGTGCCCGTCCCTCTCGCTGAAACGTCCAAGGAGCGGCGCGTGAACCCCAAGGGTGAGATGGTCCGGGTGGCGAAGAGCTTAGGCACGAGCTTTGGGGACTGAATTGAATGTCGCTCGTCGGGCACCATATCGGTCGCTATCGGATCCTCGAGGAGATCGGGTCCGGCGGGATGAGCGTCGTTTACAAGGGACTGGACACCGCGCTCGATCGCGAAGTCGCAGTCAAGGTTCTTCATCCACACCTGGCAGGCAAAGAGGACTCTCGGAAGCGGCTCGCCATCGAGGCGAAGGCTGTCGCCAAGCTGCAGCATCCGAACATCCTCGAGGTATTCGACTTCGTCGCCGACGATTCGCAGCACGCGTACATCGTCACCGAGTACATCCGCGGCCAGACGCTGCGCCAGTACGCGGAAAAGCACGCCTTCGATCCCCCGGAGATTGCAGCGATGGCGATCCACGAGGTCGCGGCGGCGCTGGCGCACGCCCACGAGGCGGGGATCATCCACCGGGATCTCAAGCCCGAGAATGTGATGGTCCGCGACGACGGGGCAATCAAGCTGATGGATTTTGGCATTGCCAAGATCCTGGATCGCGAAGACCGGATGACGATGACCGGAGCGCTGGTGGGATCGCCCGCGCACATGGCGCCGGAGATCATCGAGGGTCAGGAAATCGGACCGGAGGCGGACGTTTTTTCACTGGGGACAATGCTGTACTACTTCTCGACCGGTCACTTGCCCTTCTCCGGTCCCAACGCCACCGCGACGCTGAAGAAGATTCTCGACGGCAGTTACGAGGATCCGCGCAAGCGTGCCCCGGCGGTTTCCGATGGGCTGGCTGAAATCATCGCCGCATCCCTGGCCCGTCAGCCATCGGCGCGATATCCGAATGCCCGCCGGTTCCAGGAGGTTGTTTTTGAGTATCTTGGCGCCGTTGGTTTCCCGCGGCCCGGCGAAGAGCTCGCATGGTTCTTCCTGGATCCCTCGGCTTATCGTGTCCAGATGGTCGCTCGGCTGGTGGAGAATCGGCTGCAGATGGCGCAGCAGCTGGTCGATCAAAAGCAGCAGGTCAAGGCGCTTTCTTGCCTCAATCAGGTATTGGCTCTCGACGCCGCGAATCCGCAGGCACGGCAGCTCCTCGACGAGATGAAGCGGACGCGGCGGAGGCGAAGCGCGACTCGGCGAGGCATCGCCGTTGCTGCCTCCAGCACCGCGATCGTTGCGTTATGCGGCGCCCTGCTCTGGCGCGATCGCGGCCACAGCCGCAATCTTCAGGACTCGCCGCCTCCCGCCGCCATTCCGCAGACGGCATCGGTTCCCGCCGAGCCACGGCCCAGCCCACCTGTCGATTCATCTGCGCTCACATCGGGCGATCCGGGCCTTACTGGAAAGTCGCCGAACGGGGTAGCGCCACCGACGACGACGCCGGGCGAGCGGAGTGCGCTCGAGCGGGCCAAGCCGTTCCATCCGCCCAAGAAGGCAGTCGATAACGTGAAGCTCACCCTGCTTTTTCGACCGTATGGTTATGCCCAAATCGACGGAGGCAAGCGCCAAGAGGAGACGACGCAACACCAGTTCCAGCTCACGCCTGGAACCCACCGCCTGGTTTACGGCTGCCGCTTCTGCGAAGAGGAGAGCACGACGATCGAAGTGAGTGCGAAGGCCGAGACGATCCCGCTGCAAGTGCAGCCAAAGCCTTCGAGCGTGCGATTCCGCTACACGCCGCGCGACGCGGTGATCACCCTGGGTGGAAAGAGCAAAAC